>Ga0190359_1000729_pt1 | contig 21884 bp, 27 predicted proteins | sample 48721823_MG_FD_161269 | JGI IMG/M metagenome (GOLD analysis project Ga0190359, IMG submission 161269) | Hydrothermal vent microbial mat bacterial communities from Southern Trench, Guaymas Basin, Mexico - 4872-18-2-3_MG | ecosystem: Environmental > Aquatic > Marine > Hydrothermal vents >... | reverse complement strand
GAGTTGATCCATCCGTTATCTTCGACGGAAAAGTACCAAACAAACCCGGCACAAATGAACCCTACGCAGCCTGTGAGGCATTCAAAGACGGACAAGAGTTCATAATCGAGGACAGCCTAGCCAAGCCAGAGGGCTTCTGCGGCTGGGCATGGCGAGATATATACAAGGATTTATCAGTTCTACGTTTTGGTGGAGACTTTTGGCCTGGCTGGATGAAGCCGGGTGAGATGTTCACCTGCTGTACTGATGGAATACGTCCCGTCAGCTTCAAAATGGAGAGACTAGAGGACTAGTTCTCCTCTTTTTTACCTTTTTGGAGTTAGTATTTACAATTATATCGCTGGATCAGTAAGTGTTTTATTCTATATAGGTTATTTTTGACGCAACTAGGTGTATACTATGGTTCAATATCTAGGACTAGAATACTGGAAAAAAGTCAAGGAAATCGCAAACGGTGACGAGGAGTTCAGGATCAAGACAAAGGGTTTCACCGCCACATTTACATACGGCGCAACCGACAAGCCTGAGCTACCACAGATCTACATGAAGTTCACAGACGGAGAAGTAATTGAGGTCAGGGAACTCGCAGAGGGCGAGAAAACTGACTACACACTGGCTGGACCCTATGAGGTTTGGACAAAACTCAACAAGGGTGAGCTTGATGCACAGAGCGCATTGATGACACGCCAGCTTCCATTCAAGGGAAACATGAGCGCAATCATCAGGTACAGCAAGGCGTTCCTAAGGCTCTTTGAGCTAATGCAGACCATCCCAGTCGAGTACTAAGATACTCAAACTTTTTCCATGTTTATTTCTTCTTTTTAAACAAATGGTAACTTAACTTATATACTGCGATACGCAAATGGTGAAAGATCACCATGATAGACGAGACATCACAAAAAGTTCTTGAAGAGTATCTAAAGGATAGCAGGCAGAGCTTCAGGGAAGTAGCTCGCAAGATAGGCATCAGCAGCGGTACAGTCGCCAACAGGATAAAAGACCTTGAGGAAGCGGGGATCATCAAGAAGTATACCACGCAGCTTGATTACGAGAAACTGGGCTACGAGTTGACAGCTATCTCGGAGATCATCGTCTCAGAGGGCATGATGATTGAGGTAGGTAATCAGATCGCAAAGATCAGGGAAGCTATTAGCGTCTACAACGTGACAGGCGACTCGGATATTCTGGTAATCGCCAAGTTCAAGACAAGGCAAGACCTCAGTGATTTCACCAAAACGTTACTGAAGATGCCTCACGTGGTGCGTACCAAGACTCATGTGGTGCTGAACACGCTGAAGGAAGACCCTACTCTTCTCCCATAGCCTGTTTTCCTAGTTCTATTCCTCTTCTTAGCGCCTTTATGTTTAGTTCGGTGTATCGTGGGAACCGTTGTTTGATGGATTCAATCAGTGATTCTTCGCTAACTGCCTTTGTAACAGCCTGCGCTGCACCTAGCATCACCATATTAGCGGCTAATCTGTTGCCCAGTGTTTCGGCTTCACGCACTGATGGTATATTGTAGTAGGTTACGTCCTCTAGTAGCTCATTTTCGGGTACATGCACTAGGTCTTCTTCGAGGATGACTACGGTTCCGGGTTTCACCATCTTTTTGAACTGGTTATATGCGTCGATGCTCATGGCGATGAAACAGTTAAGCTTGGATAACTTGGGGTAGTCAATGGAAACGTCACTGATGATGACATCGCTGCGGCAAGCCCCACCTCGTGCCTCTGGACCATAGCTCTGAGTCATCAAAGCATACTTCTCATCATGGATGCTAGCTGCCTGTGCGAGAACATAACCGAAGGTTATTACACCTTGTCCTCCGAACCCGGCTACCCTGATCTCGGCTTTCACTCAGTTGACCTCCGTGTAAGCTGATCAAGTACATCAGCGTAAGTTGGTTTCTCAATGTCTACAAAGTCACCGATGATAACCTCCTTCCCGGGCTCGATGGTTGCCTCGGTTGGGTGTACCTTGCGTATCTTGCATGTGTCTCTGAGATCGCACATCATATCAGTGGGTGACATCTTGTTCAGCCGCCCATAACCTGTTGTGCATGGGCTCAAAACCTCAATGAAGCTAAAACCATTCTTCGTGAGTCCTTTCTTGATGCTGTTTTTCAACTGGTTAACATGGAATACGGTCCAGCGGCTTACCATGGTGGCTCCCGCTGATGAGACCAGTGAGACTAGGTTGAATGGGTTCTCAATATTACCATAAGGACTGGTGGGTGTTCGCATGTCTCTGGGTGTGGTTGGTCCGTACTGGGCGCCCGTCATTCCGTAGTTGAAGTTGTTGCTGCAGATGACCAGCATGTTGATGTTACGTCTAGCAGCGTGTATCAGGTGGTTTCCGCCAATGGCGAAAAGATCACCGTCTCCGCTTATGACTACTGGTTTGATATCGGTGTTACTTGTACTGATTCCTGTTGCGAAGGGAAGAGCCCTGCCATGGGTTGTGTGGAATGCATCGGTGTTTACATAACCGGATGCCCTACCAGCGCATCCTATACCAGACACAGTGACAATCTTGTCCAAGTCGTATTCCAGCTCATAGAGAGCCTGAACATAGCTCTTCAATATGATTCCCAAGCCACAGCCAGCACACCAGATATGAGGCAAACGGTCCATACGCAGGTAATCCTCTAAATAATAGTCTATTTGCTCGGTCACTTTGCTAGCCTCCTAATCCTTTCAAGTATCTCATCTGGGCTTGGCGGGTTTTCCCCAAGCTTAGGGATAAACTCCACTGGAGTTGGCTTGACGCTGCGCTCCACTTCCCTGACTAGTTGACCATAATTCATCTCGGGAACCACGACGCCTTTCACGTTATCGGCTAATTCCTCTATCTTCCAGTCTGGGAATGGCCAGAGGGTTATGAGCCTGAGTAACCCTGCTTTGATTCCTTCCCTGCGCGCCATCTGTACCGCGGAGGCTGCTGAACGAGCCGTCACACCATAAGTTACCACAAGTACATCACAGTCCTCTGTCATGGTTTCCTCGGTCATGTTGATCTTTTTCTTGTTTCGTCTAATCTTATCACATAGGCGTCTCACGAGTTTATCCTGTGTCTCGACGCTCATGTCAGGGTAACCCATCTCGTTATGAGTGAGTCCGGTGCTGTAGAACCTGTATCCTTCCCCGAAGCACGCCATAGGAGGCACCATGGATTCATCTGCCTCGTAGGGCTTGTAGTCCGGCGGGAATACCTGAGGCTTCTTTCTGTTGACGATCTCTATCTCATCAGCCGCTGGTATCTCCAGCTTCTCAAACATATGTCCAATATTCGCATCAGACAGTAAGAAAACTGGGGTACGATACTCCTCAGATAGGTTAAACGCGTGAACAGTGAGATCAAAACACTCCTGCACCGACTGAGGGGCCAATGCAATTATCTCAACATCCCCGTGAGCACCCCAACGACACTGCATAACATCAGCCTGAGCACCCATCGTAGGCTGACCAGTGCTTGGTCCACCACGCATGACGTTTACTATGACGCATGGGGCTTCAGTCATGACGGCTAGTCCGATGTTCTCCAGCATCAAACTGATACCGGGTCCGCTTGTGGCAGTCATGGCTTTCATTCCCGAGAAGCTTGCACCGATTACTGAGGCTATAGCACCTATCTCATCCTCGAATTGTACGAATCTGCGTCCTAGCTGGGGGAACCTTGAAGCTATGTGTTCTGATATCTCGGTAGCAGGTGTGATGGGGTATGCTGCGAAGTAGCCGCAGCCTGCTGCTATGGCGCCTTCTGCGCATGCCCAGTCACCGTGTACAAAGTGTTTACCGGTGGGTATTGTTTCACTCATCAGGGTTTTCCTCCATTGTTATGGCGAAGTCTGGGCAGAGCATGACGCAGAGTCCGCATGAAATGCATTCATCGCCTCTAACTATCTCGGGTAATGTTACACCTTTCTCGTTGAGTTCAGTTGATCTCTCGAAGACGTTTTTTGGGCAGAACTCGATACAGTAGCCGCAGCCTTTGCAGAGGGATTTGATTATTTTTACCTTGTTTTTAGGCAAAGGGAACAACCTTCAACTGTAATTGTTGGTACCGGAGCAGATTAAAGAGTTATCATTTGAGCAAAAACCCGGAAGCTTATAAATGACATTCTAGCAAACGGTTAACCATTAAAGGGATTTTTACTCACATGGACACAAAAAAGGCTTATCTTTAATCAACCTTAAATACTATCCTCATCCATGAAAAGCTCCATCATCTCCTTTTTCTCCAGTGTAATGTTCCCATACACTATGCCTATGACGCCTGAGTAGAGAAGCTTCTTCTTTACCTGTTTGAACTCCTCGGGGGTCATCAGTTCAGCCTCCACAAGCCGTGCCTGTACGCTATCTTGAGTGATATGTTCATGCTGGCTCTGGCATATAATGCGTAGAAACGCTAACTCCTTCTCGTTATAAGCCAATCCAGCCACCAAATGATCAAGCAATCGGGGGGATAAAGAACTTATCCTAACACTAAACACAGCCAATACTAGGTTTGAAAATAATATAGACTAAAACCTTGTTGTTTTAGTCCGTGGTAACTTGAACCAGGGATTCTAAACGGTCATAGTAACCAAGGACTTCACGCCCTTTGGCGGTGATGGAGTATTTTTTATTCCTTTCCGAGAGATAATCCTCGTCAACGTAGCCTTTGTCTACTAGAAGATCCAATGTGCCCCTCAATGAGTTCCAGCTAAGATTAGACGCGTACATGATTCTCGTTGGCCTTTTTTCTCCCTCACCTATGACCGTTAAGACATCAATGGCAATCTGAAAGCTTGATCTACGTGGGCTCAATGTCAAAAAAGGACTCTGGTTTTTCTTATTAAGGGATTATTCTCTACTAACCCAGATTCTAAATACATAGATAAAATGGGGTTTAGTACCCCAGAAAAGGCCTTACATCTGCTCCTTGAGGAGCCCACCCAGTATCTTGATGCCTTCAACGATGTCATCAATGCTTGGGTGGCTATAGTTTAGCCGGATGTGGTTATGGGTCTCGGTGGTATAGAAGTTGCTTCCCGGTATGTAGGCGACTCCACGGTTCACAGCCTCCATCAACAGCTCTGTAGAGTTCACGGACTCGGGTAACTCTACCCAAAGGAACAAGCCACCCTTGGGGCTATTCCACTTAGCTTCCCTCGGGAAGTATGTATCCATTGCCTCCAGCATCACGTCACGCTTCTTGACATAGACCTTCTTCATCTTCTCGATCTGCTTGTCAACGTCACCTCGCTCAAAGAGCTTGGCTGCCGCGTACTGACTCGGCAATGCGTTACTGATGATGGTGCTACCCTTTGCCTCAGCCATCTTCATGATGAACTCGGAATTGGCTGCGAGCCAACCGATCCTCATGCCAGGGCTGACGATCTTACTGAACGTGCTTGTGTAGATTACCCTGCCCTCTGTGTCCAAGCCCTTTAGTGGAGTAGGCATCGGCCCCTCGAAGCTGATGTAGCCATATGGGTTGTCCTCGAGGATGAGGAAATCGTATTTGTTTGCTAATTCGATGATCTTCTTCCGGCGCTCCATGGTCATCATGCTGCTCATGGGGTTCTGGAAGCTGGGGATAATATAGACAAACTTCACCATCTTACCCTCAGAAACCACCTGTTTAACGACCTTTTCAAGCTCCTCTGGGATCATGCCATCCTTGTCAAGCTTCGCCTCCCTGATATCAGGGTCACTGGTCTGGAACGCTGTAAGCGCAGACAGATATGTGGGTGAACCAACGATGATTACATCACCCGGGTCAAGGAAAATCCGTGCCATGAGATCTAGTGCCTCTTGGCTTCCCGTGGTGACCATAAGCTCCTTGTAGGGGTCTACGTTGATTCCATGTCCCTTCATCCATTTACTGAGTTCCTCTCGTAGTGGCTGATATCCGCGGGTTCCTCCATATTGGAGCATAACTCTCCAGTCTGCCTCAGTGGCTTCTGCGAAGATTTCCTTCACTTCTCTCCAAGGGAAGCTCTCCTCGTCATACATGCCGCCTGTTAATCCAATTATCTTCTTGCCTTGGCGTTTCAGCTCCTCTGCTGCTAGTACCACTGTGGTGAGTACTCCGGGCTGGTATCCTGCGCCAAGTTTTGAGTAGAATTTCTCGGTATCCATAATATTCCCATGGAAAGAGGTGAGTTACAATATATCTATCTTAGGCTAGTTAGTGGAAAAAAGAGGGGTTTAGCCGTAGTTCTTGTAGATGGGAACCACACGTTTGACGATAGCCACCGCTATGAAAACAGCGATTATACTGGCGGTAACGTTCTTGGTCAACCCAGCGATCCAAGCTGCCTGAATAGCTCTCTCCGGGAAGAACCCAAGCACTGTCAATATCCCCAAAGTGGTTACTGACTGGGCTAGTCCAGCGAGTACAACCCCAATAGGGAAAACCTTCCAGTTAGTAGCATTCTTGTAGCCTGTTAGCTTGACGTAGATGTCATACAGGAGACCGGATGCCATGGTGGCAGCTGTGATTATTACAGGGGGGTATGGGGTTCTTGAACTCAGATAGAATATACCCACGATGGTGGTCATCCAGAGTGCTCCACCGAAGCGCCCAATCATAGCCACGATGAGTACTAGAAGCACTGATCGTACTATGTGTACGTCTAGTCCGTGAGCTATCTGACCGATAGCCATGTTTGATATGAAAGTGTACCCGATCCATGTGGCTGAGAACACTGCGATGAGTGAGAGTTCCTTTGTCTTGAATTTCTCCAATTTATTCAACTCCTTTTGGCTGATATGTGCACCAAGGCTCCTCCTCAAGGAAATCACCCTGAAGCTCATGAGGCTCATGTATTGAACCACAGGCATCCATGAACTCGGTGGTCATGCCATATGCTCGTGCCCTGCATCCACCGCATTTTTCCTTGTATTCGCAGAGGCCGCATCTGCCTTTGAGGTTATCAAAGTCTCTGAGCTGCTTCAATATGGGACTATTCGTCCAGATATCAGCAAAGCTCTGTTCCATGATGTTTCCTAGTTTAATCGGCAGATATGGACAGGGAGTAACATCTCCTTGAGGATAGACTCGTCCATAGCTCATTCCGGCGATGCAGCCTCTTGTCCATCGGCTGGTATCCTGTCCTAGTTGGTCGGCGATTCTCATGAACTGGGGTGCACAGGTGGGTTTTACGGTCATAGGGTGGTCCGCGTATTTCACTAATACGTCCTCTATCATCTGCTCATACATTTCAGGGGTGATGTCTTCCACTTCTTTTCCACGTCCAGTGGGGACCAGGAAGAATAACTGAACATCCAGTAAACCTAGACTATCCGCGAGTTCCAGTATGTCCTCGATCTCGTTAAAGTTCTGCTGAGTAACAGTTGTGTTGAACCTGACCGCTATTCCGTTTCGTTGACAGGCTTTCGTACCCTCTATGGCTCGTTCCCATGCTCCTTTCACGCCTCTGAAATCGTCATGTACCTCAGGTCTCGCAGAGTCCATACTGATTGCAACGCTACGTACACCTGATTCAGCGAGTTTCTTTGCAGTCTCATCATCGATCAAGGTACCGTTTGTGCCCATAGCCATCTTCAAACCCTTCTCGGTACCGTATTTTGCCAGTTCAAAGATGTCTTCCCGCATCAACGGCTCTCCACCACTCAGGATAAGTACTGGTTTGCTCAACTCACTGAGCTGATCAATAAGCATTTTTCCTTCTTCTGTTGATAGTTCGTCGAGTTCTACTTGGCTGTCTGAACTCATATAGCAGTGAGCGCATCTTAGGTTGCATTTGAATGTGGTATTCCAACTGATTACTCGTGGAATATCGCTTGGGCTAAGCCCATTTGGTGTTGGTCTTTTCGTTTCAGGATGAGTCATGGTATCACCTTGGCGATCCAATTATGCAAACCAGGGTCCCATAGTGATCATTTTGGGAGGAATAGGATACCCTGATTCACATATTGTTTGGATATGATCTGCTAATACAGCAGCTTACTCTTATAATATTTACCAATCCAGTAAACATTAAAATGGATGTTTGCTGAAAACGGAGACGATTTAGGCATGCCTCAAAATCAGTGTTCGTGATAATATCCCTGAGCAACACGTTCCTTCTGTTTTTTCAACTCAGGACCCGACCAAGCAAACATGAAACCATTGATACCAAGAAGCGCTGAGACAAGCACATCATCAACAAATAAACTGCCTACCCCCATCAAGACACCAATAACAACAAACCATGGCCATAGATGAGCTCCCCCAATCCGCTCAATCTTTACAACAGCAACATGAAGGATTCCTATCATTACGAAGGTTACGACGCCCAGAATTAATCCTGCGTACTGCATAGCGGTAGATGGGAAGTAGTGAATAATAAACCATGTAGAAGGAATAGGCTTCTCTTCGTGAAAGAACTCCATAGTTAAATAATTAACTGGTTTCGTATCACTATTTATTGTATATATTTTACAGAGAGGCTAGAGTAAGTGTTATTACTGGAATAATTTAATTCCTATAGAGTCGAGATGATTTGGACAATAGATCCCCCAATTGACCCTTCAACCCGACATCATACTTTTGAGGAATAAAAAATGGTAGAAGAAATTAGGCTTCACGGCATGGGCGGTCAAGGAGTCGTCGCATGTGGCGAGCTTATCGCGATTGCGGCGAGCTATGAGGACAAGTTCTGCCGTGCTTTCCCAATGTATGGCAGCGCCCGAAGGGGAGCACCCGTTCTTGCGTTTGCCCAGATTGGTGAAGAGAGCGAAGCAACACGATCCATGATCTACTACCCGGAGTACCTGCTAGTACTTGATCCACTGATGCCCGAGCAGATGGACATCACACAGGGATTGAAGGACAAGGGCGTGGTAATCTGGAACACACACAAGACACCAGACGAGACAAAGGAGATATTCAAGAAAGACCTCCGAACCGTCGGCGTATTGGACGCGACAGCCATCGCGGTAGAGACCATAGGAAGACCCATCCCTAACACAGTGATGCTAGGCGTATTCGCCAAGACAACTGGACTATTGAAGATGGAGAGCATATTCAAGGCAATCGACAAACGGTTCCCAGAGAGGCTAGCAGAGCCCAACAAGAAAGCAGCCCAAGCAGGCTACGACAAGGCGGTAGTGAAGAAATTCTAGGTGAAAAACATGGTACAAGATAAATCAAAGATAACAGCATTCGGGCTAAACGACATCAGCGTTAAAGGCGGCAAATATGTCGCCAACTGGCGTGTCTACAAGCCCATTATTGACAAGGAAGGCTGTGTAGGCTGTGGCCTATGTATCAGCTATTGTCCAGAGGAAGCAATCACCAAGGATGATGATGGTAAAGCAGAGATTGATTACAGGTTCTGCAAGGGCTGCGGCATCTGTGCCAATGAGTGCCCACAGAAAGCCATCGAGATGAAGAAGGAGGATGAAGCATAATGCCACAAGATTTTGACGTAATGCCGGGGAACAAGGCAGTAGCCCACGGAGTACGCCTCGCAAGAACAGAGGTAATACCGGCTTTCCCAATCACACCACAGACTACAATCATCGAGTACCTCAGCGACTTTGTGGCTGACGGAAAACTAGACGCAGAGTACATTCACACAGAAGGCGAGCACAGCTGTATGGCAGCCGCCCTAGGCGCCTCACTTGTAGGTGCACGTACATTCACAGCTACATGCAGTGAAGGCTTAGCCTACATGCATGAGATCGTTGCACAAGCAGTCAACTATAGGGCACCAATAGTTATGGCGGTAGCCAACAGGACCCTCGGATGGTACTGGAGCCTCGGACCAGACTACAGCGACATCATGCCAGAGATGAACCTAGGTTGGCTCGTCAACTTTGTTGAGACCAACCAAGAGTGCCTCGACATGGCGTTGATGAACTTCAAGATCGCAGAAGACTACAGGGTACTGCTACCCACAATGATGAGCCTAGATGGTTTCTATCTAAGCTACAGTCAGGAGCGCGTTTACCTTCCTGAACAGGAAGAGGTAGATGACTGGCTGCCAGCATACAAGGCACCATACCCAGTGGACCCTACTGAGAGCAAGGCATGGCCAACCGCATCAATCCCCTCACAAATGCATACACCCATGCGCAAAGAGTACGAGAAACTACTCAACGGCGCCAAGGATGTAATCAAAGAGGTTGACAAGAGCTATGGCGAGACATTCGGACGAAGCTATGGAGGCTTGGTCGAGAAATACCGCTGTGATGACGCGGATAGCCTCATGGTAACCATGGGCAGCATGACCACCGCGGCACGAAGAGCAGTTGACAAGCTCAGAAAAGAAGGCGAGAAGATCGGCTTACTGAAGCTCAGATACATGCGTCCATTCCCCAACGAGGAACTAATTGAGCTAGCTGAACAGGTGGACAGCATCGGCGTCGTTGACCGTGTATTGATGCATGGTACAGGCGGAGGTATGGCGTTCCAGGACGTGAAATCATACCTGTATAACACCGGCATCCGTGTACCCGTTCAGGGATTCGTCACTGGACTCGGCGGCGAGGACATACCCATCGACGACCTATACCAGATGAGCAAGAAGGTAATCGGAAACAAGGGCAAGAAACTCACAGAGGAAGTCGAGTTCGTTTCACACGCTATGCCCGGAATGGCGCCACCAGTAGAGATAGAGAACGATAGCTGTATGTACCCCGGCAGCGACGGCTGCGCAGGATGTGGAGCAAGCATCATCGTCAGAACCCTACTGAACACTTTGGGCGAGAACACTATCGTAATGAACCCGCCAAACTGTAGCGGCGTCAACTATGGTGGAGTAGTTAGGGTGCCATGGGTCTTAGCCAACTTCGCAGCGGCAGCAGCTTATGAGACAGGCGCCTATCGTGCATTGAAGGCAAAGGGCAAGGCAGACAAGGTCTACGTAACTAGCTATGCTGGTGACGGTGGTACCTATGATATTGGTCTCCAAAGCATCAGCGGAGCCGCTGAGCGTGGAGAATCCATCATCTGGCTATGCTACGATAACGAAGCCTACATGAACACAGGCATCCAGAGGAGCGGAAGCACCCCCGAGTATGCAGCCACAAGCACCACTCCAGTGGGTAGTGTCTGGAAGGGCAAGCCTCAGCGCCGTAAGAACATGTTGATGATCATGGCGGCACATAGGATACCCTACATTGCGTCTGCGAGCCTAGCGTACATACCTGACTTCAAGCGCAAGATACAGAAGGCAGCCGAGATCACCAGAAACGGTGAGGGCATGGCATACCTACAGGTACATCAGCCATGTACCACAGGATGGTACTTTGACCCATCTAAGACTGTGGAGATCGGAAGACTCGCAGTCCAGACAGGCGCGTACCCAATCGCTGAGATAGATCACGGAGAGTTCAAGCTGAACATCAAGCCCCGTGAGTTGAAGCCAGTGAAAGAGTACCTAGAGCCTCAGAGAAGGTTCCGCCACGTCGATGAAGAGTTACTGGAGATCATCCAGGGGCACATCACCGAGGACTGGGAGAGCTATCTGAAGCTGGACGAGCAGGGCAAGCTACCCTGGTACTAAACCCCCCATTTTATCCCTTTTTTAGTCGAATATTTCTAAAACTATCAGCCTCTACTATTGATTATGCCTAAGATAATCACTAAAGATGATGTAAAAGCCCTAGCCATCGGAGGAACCATCCTTGGAGGAGGCGGAGGAGGATGGCCCGAGACGGGTCTAAGAGACGGATACCTAGCCCTTGAGATCGGCAAAGTGGAGCTGTGGGCTCCAGAGGAGGCTAATCCAGACTGGAAGGTGATAACAAGCGCCGCATTGGGTGCACCAACTGAACCCGGTGACACAAAGCCAATGCACTTCATCAAGGCAGCACAGCTGCTCAGAGATGTGGGTGTAGAGTTTCACGGCTTGATAGCCGCTGAGAACGGTGGTCAGAACAGTTTCGGTGGCTGGGTTATTGCGGCTGCTCTTGGTTTGCCTGTTGTTGATACTCCGGGGGATGGGCGTGCTCATCCTACTGCTTTGATGGGTAGCATGGGGCTTCAACGTACCAAGTATGATAGCGTTAAGGTTGGTGTCACGGAAGGCAGTGAGGTTGTCTCGCGGGGTAGCCTTGAGACAACTGGTGCAGCCATCAGAGCCCAAGCACGTTACATGAAGGCATTGATAGCTATGGTACGCGACCCTGTCCCAGTAAGCTATACTCTTATGCATGGTGCCCCGGGTGCCATCAAGATGGGTATTGATCTCGGTTACAAGTATCTGGAGGCTGGGGATGACCCGGATAAAAGAGTGCAAGCATCGAGTGATTTCCTTGGAGGTGAACTATTCTGCAAGGCGGAGATAGTTGAGAAAACCATCGAGGCGAAGGGAGGCTTTGATGTGGGCATGATGATCCTCAGAGAAGGTGACCAAGAGTGGGAGCTAAGCTATGTCAACGAGTATATGACTTTAGAGAAGGATGGAGAGAGGCTGGCTACTTTCCCTGACTTGATGACCACCTTCAACGAAAAAGGTGAACCAGTAACCAGTGCCGCCCTTGAGAAAGGACAAACCATCTACTTGGTGAACGCCCCCAGAGAAAAGATACCAGTAGGAGACGGAAACCGGTACCGGGAAGCCTACAAACCCATAGAGGAAGCCTTAGGAAAACCCATGGTCAAGTACCTTGAAGGCTACCTCAAAGGCTAACCACTATTCTTTTACCGTTCACTGATCATTAAAACAGTGGAGAACATTGTCTGACAAAAAACTAAGCTCAGCGGAGCAAAAAGTCTACGACAGGGTCTGCCAAGGCGACATAATGTGCAAAGATCTCACACCATGGGAGAGCGGTGCGGTACCTAGCCTAGTCCGGAAAGGCTTGGTGGAGATCTACAAGATGAATGTCTCGACAAGCCGTGTCAGGATGCTCAAGTTTATGAGACTCAAGACCTAGCGTTCTTTCCTATATTTTATATAAAAACCAGTATTGGTCTCTTTATGAATAAACGGGCGCTCATAGCTGTCGCAGTACTGATACCCTTGTTGGTGATCGGTGGAATACTATTAGAAGAAGAAACACCATCAGTGCCACAAGACCAGACAGGCGAAACAGAGACCCCATCTGAAACACCAACCGAGACCCCTACAGAGCCACCGGAACCTGAATCAGATTACCCCAAGATAGCTAGCTGGTTAGCAAAAAAAGAGGAGTTAATCGAGAGTGGGAAACCCTATGACTTGGTGATGGCTGGATGGTTCACCGCAGAGGAAGCAGAACAGCTCAGAGAAAACAATCCAGATGTAATACTGTTAGCGGGTTTGACTACCACATGGGTCTGGGATAACCCTGACTGGATGAGTTTCTTGGTGACTGTGGCTAACTATGGGATGGAAACCCCGGTGGAGATCAATGAGGACATGTATCTGCACGACGCTGAAGGTGAACGCTGTGGCTTCGGGTGGGCTTCAGAGGAGTGGAACCAAGAGGAGATATGGGCTATGGACCCACGTGACCCTGAGTGGTTTGATCTCATCACTACATTCTACAGCGTGGTGCTTGAACAGCCTCAACATGATGGTATCATCGTGGATATGGTGGTGAAGAAACAGTACTGGTGCCCAGAGATCAGCGACGAGGAGTGGCTGGAAGCAACCAAAGACATCTACGATACAATAGTCGCCTTGAATACACAGAATAAATTGGTTATTTTCAACTCTGGAGCACGCCTATCAGACATTGATGCTTATGGCGAGTATTTTGACGGCTATTTGATGGAGAACTTCATGGGCGACCAACTACAAACCACATATGCCGAAGGATTGGAAGCGGCGGACAGCGATTATCTTGTCATCTATGGAGTAGACACAGACGACACAGGCATACAGGACCACGCCAAGATGAGACTAGGACTAACCCTGAGCCTACTCAACGAAAATACCTACTTTACCTATGATTTTGGTCCAAGAGACCATGGACAAGCATGGTGGTACCCAGAATACGACGTAGAACTAGGAGAACCCCTAGGTGATTATTATGAATCTGATGGAGCCTATATCAGGGAGTATGAAAACGGGTACGTGGTCTCTGCGCCAAACGGAGCTACATTAAGCTTTGATGAACTTCTCACTGATGTCACAAGCGGTGTACAAGGTACAAGTTTTACGGTGGAGGCTGGCGACGGGCGAATCTACTTACGGTAAAACCATAATAATCTATGAACCCTCTCACAGGTATGCAGTCCGCGGAGATAGGGATCAAGAACGGTAGGGTTCTAGATGGTAGCGGTAATCCATGGTTTTACGGAGACATCGGGGTCACAGGGGACACCATCACATACATTGGTAAAGAAGTCAAGGGAGAAACAACCATCAACGCAGATGGACTGATGATTGCACCGGGCTTCATCGACATCCATAGCCACAGCGACTTACCGTTACTCATTGACCCGAGGGGTATGAGCAAGATCACCCAAGGAGTCACAACAGAGGTCATAGGAAACTGCGGAACTAGTGCAGCACCAATGAACAAACGCCTCCAAGATTATCGTAACAAGTATGCGCGTAGTCAGACGAGTGAAGACTTTGTTTATGATTGGACTGACTTGGATTCCTATATCAAACGTGTAGAGGAACAAGGAGTAGCACTGAACATCGCACCCTTGACTGGACACGGTACTATACGTCAGAACGTGATGCTTGACGATAACAGACCTCCAAGCGACTCAGAGTTAAAACAGATGAAAGAGCTTCTACGAGACAATCTCAAAAAAGGCTCATGGGGCATGAGTACTGGGCTCATTTATACGCCTAGCCAGTACGCGGACACATGGGAACTCATCGAGTTATCCAAGCAGTTGAAACCCTTTGATGCATTGTACGCGAGCCACATAAGAGGAGAAGGAGCCACAGTCATCCCAGCCATCAAAGAAGCCATCGAGATCGGGGAAAAAGCAGAGGTACGAGTACAGATCAGTCACTTCAAGGTCTGTGGAGCCAAGAACTGGGGAATAAGCGACAAAACACTACAACTTGTGATTGATGCAAGGAACCGGGGAATCGATGTAGATTTCGACCAGTACCCCTATACAGCCTCTAGCACTGGACTCGCAGCTCTCCTACCGCCATGGGTGCATGAGGGAGGAATGGACAAGCTGCTTGAACGTATCAAATCCAAGGAGATCAGAGACAGAATAAGGGCTGATCCCGTGGAGGAGATGGATGACTGGAGCAGGTTGATGGTGGTTCACGCCAGAAACAACCCAGAGTATGAGGGATTGAATCTTCAAGAGATGGCTGAAAAGCAGCAGAAGACGCCTCTGGACGCTATGTGTGACCTGTTGCTTGAGGAGAATGGACAGGTGATTATTGTATTATTTGAGATAAACGAGGCTGATGTACGACGTATAATGAGCAATCACCTTGGAATGGTAGGCAGTGACGGTAGAGCAGTCTCACCCGAAAGCATCCCCGGCAAAGTCCACCCAAGATACTATGGTACATTCACAAGGGCACTAGGCTACTATGTACGGGAAGGAGTGTTACCGCTTCAACACGCAGTACGAAGAATGACAAGCGCCCCAGCGAGACGACTAGGATTACAGGATCGAGGACTCATCAGAGAAGGATACAAGGCGGATATTACGGTCTTTGACCCTGTGAAAATAGTGGATAAGGCTACGTTTACTGAGCCTCATCAGTACTCGGAGGGAATCATGTACGTACTTGTGAATGGTGTGCCTATCATCGAGAAAGGAGCATACACAGACAAGTACCCGGGCAGGGTTCTCCGTAAAACCCTCTCTTAAACTCTTTATCCCCCTAGTCGTATTCATTTTCTGTGAATTGGTTTGGGTTATGATATTGTAATCAAGAATGGACGGGTGCTGGACGGCACAGGAAATCCATGGTTTTACGCTGATATCGGGGTTAAGGAAGGCAAGATAGCAGAACTCGGTAAGGTTGATGATGGTGAGAAGGTTATTGATGCGTCTGGGCATATTGTTGCTCCGGGTTTCATCGATATTCACAGTCACAGCGACTTACCTATACTGATTGATCCAATGGCGCAGAGCAAGGTCAGACAAGGCGTCACCACAGAGGTAATCGGTCAATGCGGAAACTCGGCTGCACCCATGAACACTTGGGTCAAGGAGTACCGTAACAAGTACAACAGGAACCGTGTACCAGATGATTTTGAGTTTAACTGGAGCAGCATGAAAAGCTACATGGAGCGGATTGATCGACAAGGCTCGGCTGTCAATATTGCTCCCGTGGTGGGACATGGCACAGTACGCATGAATATTATGGGGTACGAGAACAGGGAGCCTTCCAACTCTGAGCTAGACGATATGCGCAACTTGGTGCGTGAAACCATGAAGGAGGGTGCATGGGGTATGAGCACAGGACTCATCTATCCGCCTAGCGTCTACGGTAAACAGCCTGAGATTACTGAACTCGCCAAGGTAGTATCAGAGTTTGACGGCGTATACTTCAGCCACATCAGAGGAGAAGGAGACACACTACTAGACGCAGTAACCGAAGCCTGCGAGATAGGCAGAGACAGCGGAACACGTGTGCAGATAGCCCACTTCAAGGCAAGCGGAAGAAACAACTGGGGAAGAACCAAGGAAAGCCTCGCACTTGTAAAGAAATACAGGGACGAGGGTGTGGAGGTTACCTTTGATCAGTATCCGTATATTGCTTCTAGCACGGGATTAGCTGCTTTGCTTCCACACTGGAGTCAGGAAGGTGGAGCATCTAAGCTCTTGGAGTATCTGGGTGACCCGACTATGCGTAAAAAAATGGCAGAAGACATGAGAAGCAGTTACCACTGGGACGAGATACTGGTCACAAACGCCAAACATCATCCACAGTATAACGGTAAAAACCTCCAACAAGTAGCCGAGATGATGGGCAAGGAACCAATAACAGCCTATTTTGACCTACTGGAAATGGAGAACACACAGGTACCCAGCGTCATGTTCGGAATGAACGAGGACGATGTACGCAGGGTGATGCAGAGCCCCTACATGATGGTGGGAAGCGACGGCTCAGCGATAGCCCCCAGCGGTATCTGGGCGAACAACGTACCCCACCCAAGACTCTACGGGACATTCCCCAGAGTAATCGGATACTATGTCAGAGAAGGGGTTCTAACATTACAGGAGGCAGTACGTAAGATGACTGGTGCACCAGCCCAGAAACTTGGGTTCAAGGACAGAGGACTCATCAAGAAAGGCTTGAAGGCGGACATCACCGTGTTTGACACTGAGAAGGTTGAGGATGTGGCGACATTCACTGATCCACAGCGATACGCGGCTGGAATACCATATGTTATCGTGAATGGAGAACTAGTAATAGAGAAAAACGACCACACCGGGAAACTGCCCGGTATGGCTCTGAGGAAAAAGTAACCTCGCTAGAGGTTATTTATCATCCTGAAATCTTCCTTGATGGTATTCAGGACGACATGAGTGTTTGTACGCTCCACATATTCCATGCCAAGTAGGTCTTTTGGGAACTCGCTGAGTTCACGTCTGTTCCTGAACTTGGCGACAACCACGCTGTCGATCTCACCAGTCACATCATAAACAGCACAAACATAGGGAAGCTTGGCTATCTCTTTTTGAGTCTCTATGAGTTTTCCACGGCTAACCGTTATCTCCATGATTACTGTTAACTCGAAGCCGAGACGTTCAAAGTCCAACATAACAGTGTAGTCTGTGATAACCCCTGCGGATTCCAGGCGCTGTACATGGTTTATCACTGTGGCAGCTGATACCCCAATGGCTTTTGCTATCTCTCTGCTACTCCTGTTGGAGTTGATGAGAAGTTCGGCTAGTAGTTTTTTATCTATCTCGTCTAGTGTAAACATTTTAATCACTATTGTATATTAATTTGATAAAATGCTAAACACTTGTATAAGAACTTATCTCTATGGTTCTTACACGTATAGTTTTTAGATGTTTTGGTATACGTTAGCGCTCCCCCGCACACTTGTTTTGGACAAAGTCGCGTGTTTCGTCGGTTTTTTCGCGAAAATTTATATGTTTATGTTAAGTTCGGTGAACGCATGGCAGGTATTGAGGCTTTATACTATACATTTGTTTAGCTCTAGAGGCGTAAGATATATATTTGTGAATAAGTGATGGGAGGGATATTATGGTTTCCAGTGAATTAACAAACGGAGAATCCGTAAAAACAATAATGGACAAGGTCAAAGGACACGACATAAAATACGTCAGACTCATCGTCATTGATCCCCACGGCGCACCAAGAGCAATGCTCATCCCAGAATACCAAATAAGAGACAGCCTCGAAAACGGCACAGCATTCGACGGCAGCAGCATACCCGGATTCGCCGACGTAAACCGAAGCGACTTAAACCTACACCCAGACCCCACAACATTCCAAGTCCCCATGTGGGAGACACCCGGCATAGCATTGATGTTCTGCTATGTCAGCAACCCAGACGGAACAGCCTTCGCAGGTGACCCTCGTGGCTTGTTGAAGAGGACGGTTGATGATCTTGAGAAAAAGGGCTATGGGTTCAATACTGGTCCAGAGCTAGAATACATGTATGTAACTGATAACGCGGGCAAGGTAGTTCCATTTGGTAAGGGAGGATACTTTGATGCACCACCACTGGATCCCACAGAGGACGTGAAACTTGAGACATTGATGTGTCTAGAGGCAGCGGGATTCCAAATAGACAGAGTACATCACGAGGTAGCCGAAGGACAACAAGAGATCAACTTCAGATATAGTGACGCCCTCGAGACAGCGGACAACGTAATCCTCTACAAGCTAGCAGTCAAAACCATCGCCCAGAAACATGGCACCACCGCTACATTCATGCCCAAGCCATTCTGGGGCGTAAACGGCAGCGGATGTCACATACACCAAAGCGTTATCGAGCTAGACACAGGGAAAAACATCTTCAGCGACCCAGACACCGAGTTTGGGTTAAGCGAAACCGCCATTCATTACATTGGTGGCTTGTTGAAACACGCTGGCGCAATGAGCATGATAGTCACACCACTCGTGAACAGCTACAAGCGATTGGTACCCCACTATGAGGCTCCAGTCTATGTAGCATGGGGCTATGCCAACAGAAGCGCATTAGTCAGAGTACCATTAGCACCCGGTGAGAAAAACACTGTAACAAGGCTAGAGTACAGACACCCTGATCCTAGCTGCAACCCATACCTAGCATCAGTTATGCTTCTGAAGGCAGGTTGGGAGGGGATCGAAAAGAAGATCGAGCCCATATCAGACATAAAGGACAACATCTATGAGATGAGCAAGAAACAGCTCAAAGACAACAATATAACCTTCCTACCTGAGCATCTAGGAGAAGCCGTTGACTGCTTTGAAGAGGATAAATCCATGAAGGAGATTCTCGGAGACTTCCTCTTTGAGAACCTAATGGAGTTGAAGCGAGAGGAATTCAGTTCCTATATGAACTTCACTGGCGTGGAGTGGGCTGCTAGCAGACCCAAGATCACATCATGGGAGTACGAGCGCTACCTAACGAGAGCCTAGCTCTCAATCATCAAAGTCACAATTTATCTGCTTTATTTTCTCTGGAAAACTTTCTAGTTCTGTCTGCATCTTGTTGTACCATTGATCTAGGTTCATCTGAATGGTCCATTTGATGCGCTCAGGTGGAACAGGCTTGTACACGTACTTGTAGCCACCTAATCCTATGAGTTCCTCTTCCCTTGTAGCCAATCCTTTTTCGACTAGGTTTTGTAGTAGGCGTTGGGCGGTTGATCTGCTTTTTCCTAGTATTTGTGTGGCTTCTTGGATGGTGACTGGTCCTTTGTTTGCTAGGATGCAGTAGGCTTGGATTTCTGTGCTTTTGATGCCTAGGGTGCATTTTATGATCTCTTGTGGGCTTAGCTGGTCTCTGTTTAGGAGGTTTAGTATATCTATTAGACTCATATTAGTGTGTTCAATGATGGTGAACATCTTTAAATACCTTTATATTTTGTCGCAAACAAACGAGGAGTGAAATCAACATGAGTAAACCAGTTGAAGTAACAGACGCAACATTTGACCAATTCGTCAAAGACAACCCCAAAGTAGTAGTAGACTGCTGGGCAGCCTGGTGCGCCCCATGCAGAATGATCGCCCCAACAATCGAGGCGCTAGCAGAAGAGAAACCAGACTTCAAATTCGCCAAGCTAGACGTTGACCATAACAGAGCAGTACCAATGAAGTACGGCATAATGAGCATTCCAACTCTACTATACTTCAAGGACGGCGTATTGGTAGACAAAACCCTCGGAGCACTGCCAAAAGCAGCAATCGAGGCAAGGCTAGAAAGACTAGCCTAGTTTTTATTACTAAGTTTTTCAGTTATTTTTAGCAATTCATCAGGACTAATAGGCTTAAGCAATATCTCGTCTTTATCAATTCCTTCCGCCACCTCACCGTCCAATGTCTCCACCTGCCCTGTGAGGAACACCACATTCATGTCCTTGTTACGCTCCTTGAGACGATTTCGAAGCTCAGCGCCAGTCGTATCAGGAAGCTTGTAGTCAAGAATAGCCATATCAAAGTTGAACTGGCTCGCCTTCAGTAACGCCTGATTACCTGTCTGAGCGGTCTCCACCAAGAACCCTGCATCTTCTAATAGCATCTCAAATGTGTCTGCTAAGAACTGGTCGTCATCGACGATGAGAACGTGGAATATTTTCTCCTCTTGGAACTCTAGTTGTGCTTGATGTTCACGGAGTGTTTCACTAAAGTCTGGGTGCCCTTCCAATACGTCCACTATGCGCTCCATTCTTTCTACGAGCATGTCCATTTTTTTCTCATGTTCATTAAGGACGTTAATAATTAAGTCGAGTACATCTATCTTTTCGGGGAAACTCATAGTGGGCACCGGAGTTACTAGATTTAATGTATACTAAGATAGTATTTAGGTTTTGAGGTTATTTTTGGTGTATGTATTTGAAATACGTATTTCATGATACATAATAATTATAGATTATATGGATGAAAAGTGAAGAAAAAATAGTATAATGAATATCCTTGACTATATTCCTAAAGCAGACAAAATGGCTGAATCATCAACCACACCAGAAAAAACCATATCACCTGCCAGAATAATTGGCGCATCCATTATCCTGCGTTTCATTGCCTCACCAATATACGCCTGCAAACCGGTTTCTTCAATAGTTATCTCCGGGTGATCCTCTGCGATCTTATGGATTCTTTTCTTCATTATAACGCATTTTGGGCATAGGGGTACAGTGATTATGGTCACGTGAGGATTCTGCATACACGTTGGATATGGTGGGTGGTTTATATTGTTTCATATTATCCACAGAATCCCCCAAAGACCCATTGGGGCACTAGGCGGAAGGAAGAGAAAAGAAGGGGGAAAATCTTACTCGTATTTTATTATATGGTTGGAGCAGTAACAGTAGTCTTCTGCTGGTGGCTTGTTTTTGAGTTCTGATTTGATTATTTTTTCCAGTAATTGAAGCGAAGTCTCGATGGGCTCTATTTTCCTACCTTTTGAGGCGTTTATCTCTGTAAGCCATAGTTTGTTATCAGAGCTCCACCGGATCTCCTCAATCATATTATATTTTATCTCCAAGGGTTTCTGGTCATCTCCTAACCCGTTTTGAATGAACATCAACCTGGTGTCAGTGGGCACCAGGAAGCCACGTACATTATCCATAAAACACTCGAAATAGTTCAGTGCTTTTTCGTTTTCTGGGGTTCCGAGTAATTCATGAGTGTTTGTAAATTCCATCACTTTCGCCCATCTCCTGAAAAACAATAACCATACACCATAGTATATGCTTTCAGAACATATGGTAAGTACTATTACGTGTCAGAGCCCGGTGTTTTATATGAAACAAAGAACAATAGTACCAGTCAACATTATCAATATACCAACGAAAACAACTTGACTACCGAAAAAATAGAAAAAAAATAAGCC
>Ga0190359_1000728_pt1 | contig 21896 bp, 24 predicted proteins | sample 48721823_MG_FD_161269 | JGI IMG/M metagenome (GOLD analysis project Ga0190359, IMG submission 161269) | Hydrothermal vent microbial mat bacterial communities from Southern Trench, Guaymas Basin, Mexico - 4872-18-2-3_MG | ecosystem: Environmental > Aquatic > Marine > Hydrothermal vents >... | reverse complement strand
TTTAACGAATTGATCCCTGAGGTATCAGACGCCTGCCCAGCGAAGCTAAATGTAGTAAGCAAAACCAAGAGAAGCAGAGGAGCGATAACCAGCAACGTGACATAGATTTCACTAAGGAAACCAAGGTTGTTCAATAGTTCATTGTTTTCCTCTTCTTTTCGTTGTATAAGTAGGTCTGATTCAAACTGGAATAAGCTGCTAAGATCTCCACTTGTCTGAATGGTGTTTACTATGCTGTCAAGTAATCTTGTGAATAGTTCTGATGGGCTCCGGTTTTTGACGTCTTTGAGTGATTCCTGCGGGTTAAAACCAAATATTGATATGTTTACGAGGAACTTGTTGAAAAAGTTCCGTAGATACTTACTCTGCTCCGTTTCTGATACTCTTTCGATGATCCGCTCTATTGCGAGACCGCCTTTTGAAAGCATCAACATGAAGGTTACTGTGTATAGTAGATTTTTATCGATCTCATTGATTGCCATATCACGGACATACATTGGATACCACGCCAACAAAACGATGGTAATCAGGGCAAAAATCACAGACAGTATCAGGGGTCCAGCGAATAACTTGATTCCCTGAACACCTAGAAGAAAATGGATTCCAACAAGAAGAAAATACTCTACGATGAAACCGATGAATAGAACAAGCTTGCCTAGTTGAAGGTACTCATCAAATGGGCGTGACACCCCACTCTTCTGGTAAACATCCTCAAACTCAGACAAGAAACGATCTATCAATCTACCTCATCAAACCTCGCACGAGTCAAAATCTCCTCAGGATTAACATAATAGGTATGAACAATGTTGGATACCTCATTATAGGTATTCAGATTATCATTTACCATCCACTCAAGAATCTTAGTCCGTCGCTTCATCTCATCCTCAAGTTCAAACTCGGGAACATGGCGGAGGTTGGCGATCTGTTTGAATACCGATTCACCACGTCCAGCCGACTCCAAGAAACGATAACTATCATCAAGGGAATCCCATTTGAACCTATGCTCGAACTGAACTTGATCAGTGGCACTCAATCCAATGATCTCTGTTACGGTGTCGGAGCGTCTTACTACTTTCTCACCGATCTTTACTCTTCTTATTTGGAGTAGTACGTTCATCAGGGGTACCATCATGGGAGGTATGTTCATGGGTCGGCTTAGCAGCCGTTTTATAGCGTATTCAGGGCTGTCACTGTGGATTGTACAGAGCCCCCCGTGTCCAGTGGCAATAGCTTGGAACAAGGTATACGCTTCCTCCCCCCTTACCTCACCCACAACGATATAGTCTGGGCGCTGACGTAGTGCTGATTTCAACAAGTCGAACAAGGTGATCTCGGTTACTCCAGGCTGGTAGCTTGGGCGTGGGACCATAGGGATCCAGTTCTCGTGAAGCCTTAGCTCTCGTACTTCCTCGATGGTAACTACTTTCATCTCGGGTTTGATGAACATGCTCAACGAGTTCAACAATGTTGTCTTGCCGCTCGCCGTGGCTCCACAGATCATGATACTTCGCCCATGTTCAACTAGAATCCAGAGATAAGCCGCTATCTCAGCGGACAATGTACCATATTTAATCAGGTCGATTATTGTGAATGGATTCTCCCTGAACTTTCTGATGGTGAATGTGTCTCCTCGTTTTGATACCTCTTCGAGGGTTATCTGTACTCTGAATCCTTCGGGGAGGGTTCCCTCCATTATGGGGTGACTGATGCTAACTTGCCTACCTGAACGGTAAGCTAGGCGTATAACGGTTCGATCCAGTTCCTCGGGTGACTTGTATATGATATTGGTTGGTATTGACTCATAGTTACGATGCCAGACATAAATTGGCGTATTGTAGCCGTTGCACGAGATGTCCTCAATGTTTTCATCACGGATCAAAAGGTCTATCTTACCGTATCCGAGGAAGTCCCGTTTTAGGTAATATATGAACTTGTCCTCGGACTCTTTTGGAATGTCGCGTTCGAATCGTTTGAAAAGTTTCTGGATATCACCCCTAAGATATTCCTCCATCTTCTCGGAGTCACGTAAAACATCTAAAGGTACGTTCATTCGGTCAATGAGTATCTTTTTGATGCGATCAAGTAATTCATCCTCCTCATCAGTCAGCGTAGGCTCAACAGCGTGATACATGAGACTCCTACGCTCATCATTTATCTCAATGCCCACAAACCCAAAAGGAGGATTCACAGGGTAGAAATCCCTGAAAGCCATGCTCTGTTGATCTTCGTTTTCATTCATTATCTCATGCACTCCAGTAAATTATCTCTGTCACGCCTCTGCTACTTACTACTGTAATCTTGTACTCCGAGCCACCAATAACAGCGACTGGGGACGTAAACCCCACCTGCAACAATTCCTCGGTCAGAATAAGCGTATCTCTTCCATAACTATAGGAGGAGACACGGATTCCATTCACATAGACATCTGATACTTCAATATCGTTTTGCCCAAAATTATAGATAGTCATATTTAGGAAATTACCAGTACCACTCCACCAAATCGATGAGATGGTAAAACGTTCTTGGGTTTGTCCTAATTCTAACTTGTTATTCCTTAGATATTGATCATTTTCTGTTTGGATAAAGGTGGTACTATATGCGAAAAGGTAGGTACCAGCGATACTCACGATCAGGATTATAATAATCGTAGAAATTATCTCGCTTATACCTCGCCTTTTAAAAACATTACCTTTATTGAGTAATAAAATAAAATTGGGATACTATTCAGCTTTTACACTGAAAGCGACTTGTGTATTATCGGCAGCTACGATCTTTATCTCGTATGTATTACCAGCTGTAAGTGTCTGACTGGGTTTTATCACTATTTTATCGACATTACCCTGTAAAATTGTAGTCTGATTAATACTAGTTGCTTGAACATCATCCACATACGCAACATCAAGAGTTACATCACTACCACCGACATTTCTTAAATATACAGTCACAAATGGGTCAGTACCATTGACAGAAGCCGAAACAGTATCAACGCTAAGTGTACCCATTTCTCCTTCTCCGCCTAGTCTTCCGAACCATCCCATGGTGTATCCGTAGATCAGTATGCCGCCTGCGATTACTACTACAATAAGTAATAGAACTGATATGTAGGTTGAAACTCCTTTTCTTTTCAATAAGAATCCCTTCCATAAAGCAGTAATCATGATTACCTTTAAAGCTTATTTCAAAAACACACCAAATAAAACAAAATCAATCTATTTCTACACATTACTGCTATATTTTATTCAAATAAATATAAAAACTAAAAAATAATCATAAAAACAACATAAATAAACTAAACAAAAAAGCCGCTAACAGGGGGAGTCAACAACCAGAACCCAAAAACCAACCATCCACCAAAAAGAGACCCCCAAACAAACCATTTCCGATCCAAATAAATACAAAAACGTACATCACCAAATAATAAAAAATCGCACACTTTCCTACAAGAAAATTTTTTTCCCAAAGTTCCCACCAGTAGACACCAGCATTATTGGTGCGGGGGGTGGGACTCGAACCCACGAAGGACTAATCCATCAGGACCTGAACCTGACCCCTTTGGCCACTTGGGAACCCCCGCAAATAGAGAAAAAAGGTTAGTGGGACACGGTTTTTAAATATTCCGCGTAGGCAGCTGCATCCATCAAGTTACCCAGATCATCATCAAGGCTACTTGGCTCAATCTTGGCAATCCAGCCCTCACCATAAGGATCATTGTTAATCTTCTCAGGCGTATCGAGCAACTCCTCGTTCACCTCAACAACTTTCCCGCCGACTGGGCAATACATATCACTTACAGCTTTAACAGACTCGACTGCACCGATCGCCTCACCTTGTGATACCTCAGCGTCCATCTCAGGTAACTCAACATAGACAATCTCGTGAAGCTGTGCCTGAGCAAAATCATCTATTCCAACAGCAACCATGCCGTCGTCAAGCTTCTTAGCCCATTCATGCTCCTTGGTGTAGTAGATTCCTTCCTCTACCTTGTATTCATCGGTCATTACTTATCCCTCTTCCAACCGTATACAGAGGAATCATAGAAGGGTCGATATTTAACTACTTTTCCCTTCACCGGTTTACCCCTAATCTGGATATTCAACTCGGTTCCACGCTTACGATACTCAGGCGGAACATACGCCATGGCAATACCATAACCAAGAGTCGGGCTCAAACCACCACTAGTAACCAAGCCAATCTCTTCCTCCTCCATGTTCAACACAGGATAACCGTGCCGCGGGATTCCACGCTCCTCCATCTTGATACCTACAAGAATCTTTGAGATACCTTCATCCTTCTTCTTCTGTATCGCCCGCTGACCTATGAAATAACCCTCTTTGTCAAGCTTCACTGTCCAGCCTAGACGTGCCTCCAATGGGTTTATGCTTTCATCCATATCGTTACCATATAGCCATAAACCAGCCTCAAGTCGTAGACTGTCTCTTGCACCTAGTCCACATGGAACCGCCCCCGCCTCGATAAGATCATTCCAGACCTTCAAAGCCTTCTCAGGGTTCTCTGGCGTAGTATCTGGGATATACAACTCAAAGCCATCCTCACCAGTATAACCGGTTCTAGCAGCCATCATCTCATAGCCACTTACAGTCAGATCTGAGATGTTAAAGCGCTCTACCTTCTCAAGGTCTTGTTCTGTGATCTTCTGAAGTACCTCTTGTGCCTTGGGACCTTGTACAGCAATCATAGCTACCTCGTCACTCACATCTTTGAGTTTGACGTCAAAGTCCTTGCTGTTCTTCTTTAGCCATTTGAAGTCTTTTTCTCTGTTGCTGGCATTGTATACTACCCAGAATTTCTCGTCACTGATCTTGTATAAGATCAAGTCATCGATTATTCCTCCGGTAGGCCTACACATAACCGTGTACAACCCACCGTTCTTCTCAAGAGTAGTTACATCGTTGGTCACAATATAGTTCAGGAACCTGATTACATCCGGTCCTGTTGCCCATGTTCGTCCCATGTGGCATGTATCGAAGATACCGCATGCGTTTCTTACTGCTGCGTGTTCAACTTTTATTCCCTCATACCATACAGGCATCGCGAATCCGCCGAAGTCAATTACGTTTCCGTGCTCGACGTGATACTTGTATAGATGAGTCTTTTTCAAATCCTTATCATCCAAAGGAAATTACCGTATGGGTATTCCCATGACGAGGTTAAAACAGTTATTCAATATCAGGTGTTTTCACAGGGTTTAACCTTGACACCATCGGTCTCAAAAGATAATTCTTTACCGCACGCCGGACATTTTCCCTCAAATTTCTTGATAACATCTTGTGGTGATTTGAGTAGATCTCCCTCATAGAGCAATTCACCGCATTTACTACAGAGTATTCTTTGTGGCAATGTTTCCCCTCAGCATAGTTTTACATGGATTTTCATTTATAAACAGTATCTTTCTGATGATAGCAAAGGATTATATGGGAATCAGGCATCTAATCCGCAGAGGAAAAAAGGGATGTCTAAGCGAAAAAATAAGGGCAAACCAAAAAGTAGCCTACTCAGAAAAAACAGGATACAGATCCCAAAGAAATACATCTCTATAGCAGTTGTAGCCTTTTGCTTGTTTATCATCGGTGGAGGCGTCTACAATATCCTTGAATCACCAAACTCCATGGTAACATTATCAAGCAATAGCTTTAGCTTCCTACACCCATATACCAATGAGCAGACATCCACCGAAGGCTATGTTGTTATGCTGGTTGACTCATTCCTCATAGTTGGCCTATACATGACCTATAGGAGCACACAGATAGCGTATAATCGCCAAGCAGCCAATCGTTGGCTAATGTTCGGCATCGTATTGATAATAATAGGATTCGGCGGAAACTACGCGCTTCTAAGAATCAAGGCATCTGTTCTATAGTCGAAACCGTTTAGAGGCTATAATGTCCTCTATATTTGATCACGTTGAAGAAGATCGGATTCATTGGAATAGGTTTAATGGGCAAAGGCATGAGTCTTAACCTCTTAAAGGCAGGCTACCCAGTAACCGTCTGGAACAGAACAGAATCAAAAACCAAACCAGTAGTTGACGCAGGAGCAAAACTCGCAAAAACACCAAAAGAAGTAGCAGAAAACAGCGACATCTTAATCAGTATAGTAACAGGCAGCGATGACGTTAAGGAAGTCATTCTAGGAGAAAACGGTGCAATCTATGGAGCCAAGAAAGGCGATGTCTTCATCGATATGAGCACAATCAGCCCAATCGCTACAGTAGAGATAGCTGAGGAACTAGCCAAGAAGGGTGTAGAGATGCTTGATGGACCAGTTAGCGGAGGAGTTATCGGAGCAAACAATGGCACACTAAGCATCATGGTCGGTGGAAAAGAGAAAGTCTTCGAGGAGTGCAAACCTATCCTTGAGGCGATGGGAAAAACAATCACCTATATCGGTGGAAACGGTGACGGACAGGTCTGTAAAGCAGTAAACCAGATTCTAGTAGGTACAACAATGCTAGGAGTAGCGGAAGCGCTGGTATTCGCAGCTAAAGCAGGTGTAGATGTAGAGCGTGTCCATCAAGCAGTATCAGGTGGAGCAGCGGGAAGCTGGCAACTAACAAACAACGGTGCTAGACTCTTGAAGGATGATATGTCCCCTGGGTTCAAGATCAAGGACTACCTCAAAGACCTTAGAATCATCATGGAGACTGGTGACGCTAACAAGATGCCCTTACCAGCCACAGCACTGGTTCTCCAGATGTTCAGGCACTGCCAAGCAGAAGACATGCTACAAGACGGTACACAGGCAGTCGTGAGAGCAGTCGAGAAACTAGCTGGACAAAAACTAGTCTCTTAACCTTTTTTCTATTATATCCCAGATTTCATCTGGATTCTCGAAGACAAGGAAGCCTTCCATTTTTTCTAGGCGTCTAACGTTCTCGGCGTCTTCTTTTCTGATACGTAGCTTGAGTTCTTTGCCTGATGGGATTATAGTGGTAACTATGCCTTCTCTGAAATCAACGGGCATAATATGAACATCAATAAAACCCTTCACACCTTGAACCGCGGCATTAGTCAGCAAAGTATCAGAAATACCCACCACAATCTTCGCCACAGTATTACTTGTAGCTGGTGCAATAATCAAAAAATCATATCTACCCGACTGAAGCATCCCCGACAAGAAAGGCGTGTTAGCATCTACCTCAACATTATACCTATCAAAGCCCTGCAGTGCCTCGGTCAACTTATAGTACTTAGCGACAAGCTGCCCGGCTTTAGAGAGATAAACATGGATAGTTAATTTTTCTCCATAAACGTCCTTGATTTCTCGCATAACCTCATAGGTTTCCCTAAACTTGTCTCCGCTTCCAGTTATGCCCCATGCAATTTTCATTTTTTATACTCCTTGATGTATTTATCTAGAAGTTTTACAGTCTTCTGGAGACTTCTAAAACCCTCCTCATCCTCCATTACACCCTCCAAGGAGTCTTTTGACCAAAAAGACGCACCAAGATTAGCTCCGAACGTACCACCACTTATGGGTAATCCGCCATTCATCACATAGAAGTCTATTATCTGTTGTATGGCGGCTTCCTGTCCACCTGCTCTGTCTCCCCCTACAGCTATAGCAATTACTGGTTTGTATCTGAACACTTTATGATTTCTTGAGAATAATGATCTACATCGGTCCATGACGGTCTTAAGTTGCCCACTTACATTACCATTGTATACGGGCGTTGAGATCACATATGCTGTAGCTTCCTCAAGAAGCTCGTAGAGAGATTGCATATTATCATTGAATACGCAGCCTTCACCCTTCTTACAATAGTCACAATGAGTACAGAAATTGATTTTTTTCCCTTTAACACTCCAATACTTTGTCTCGTATCCTAGTTCTTCGAGCATTTGAAGCGCCTGTTTACAGACATATTCAGTTGACTTGCTTCGGGGGCTTCCTGAGACACCGAGAATCATGTACTGAAATCTATGGTAGCCGGTATAATACTTGTTCTTCTTTAGTTACTTTTTATAAACATCTACACGTACTCCATATGAGATATTGTGAGTATACGCATTCTGTTAAACCCGATAAACAGAGAAATATTCGCAGAAAAAGGCGACATTCTACTACATAGACTTCAAGAAGAAGGCATACATGTAGAGGCACTCTGTGGAGGAAAAGGACTCTGTGGAAAATGCAGGGTTATTCTGGATAAAGGAAAAGTTGAGAAACGCAGTCTTCTCCCGGATAAGCTATTATCTCATGAAGAACTGGAATCAAGCTACTATCTAGCATGCATGGTCAGACTCATAGAAGACTGTGAATTCACAATACCATTAGAGAGCCGTGTAGAGAACCCTAAGATACTCATAAGCTCAGAATTAGATATACCAGAGATCAAACCCGCCGTCAAAAAATACTTGCTTGAATCTAGACCAGCGGAAAGCAGCAATCTCCTTCTCAGTTATAGACGGTTAAAGATCAAAGACTATTCAGGGGCGCCACCGAGGGTGCCGGAAAATGTCTACGACAAAATCAATGAGCTGAATGATGATACAGTAACTATTACAGTCTCAAGAACTAATGGCTTCCCTGAGGTTATCAACGTCGAAGCGGGAGATACACTTGGTGAAAGCTACGGCCTCGCCATAGATATTGGTACCACTACTATCGTTGTCGTTCTTGTTGATTTGAACACAGGAGAGATACTGGGTAAAGGCTCTGGGATGAACAAACAGATCACCTATGGCGAGGACTTGGTTACCCGAACCGCCATCGCGAGAGATGAAAAGGGTTTGAAGAAGCTTCAGAAAGTTGTCGTAGACTCAATCAATGAGGTAGTATCCAAGATATATGAGAAAACAGGAATAACTCCACTCCAAGTATCAGAGACATCAGTAGGCGCAAACACCGTTATGAATCATCTTTTCGCCGGCCTAGAGTCTGGCTATCTTGAGATCGCGAATGTAGAAGTCTCCCGAGACCCTATTATCAAGAAGGCGGGAAAACTCGGATTAAATGTGAACCCTGAGAGCTACGTCTACTGCGTACCCAATGTCAGCCGGTTCCTCGGTGGAGACGCTATCGGGGACGTGATAGCAAGTGAGATGCACAAATCAGAAAACATGAGCCTCATGGTAGACTTAGGAACAAATGGAGAAATAGTATTTGGGAACAATAAGTGGTTATTTTCATGCAGTTGCGCTAGCGGTCCAGCCTTTGAGGGCGAGGGCGTACGTCATGGTATGCGGGCTGCTATTGGCGGGATAGACCACGTTGAGATCGATGACAAGACAAAGAAAGCCAAGATAACCACTATCGGTGATGCTCCTGCAAAGGGAATCTGTGGCTCTGGTTTGATTGATCTGGTTGCAGAGGTCTTCCGTGTGGGAGTTATAGATTTTTCAGGCAAATTCGTACCCGGAATGCCTTATGTCAGGGATGGAAAATGGGGTCTCGAGTATCTTGTTGTTCCAGCGGAGGAAACCGAGATTGGAAAAGACATTGTATTGACACAAGCCGACCTTGATTATGTTATTGATTCTAAGGCAGCGGCTTGTGGAGCAGTTACTGTGTTGATGAAAAAACTCAAGATAGACATCTATGATACAAAAAACATCTATCTAGCGGGAGCCTTCGGCACATACACGGATATGAAAAACGCCACCTTGCTAGGTATATTCCCAGAGTTTCCCAATGGGGAATATCATCCTCTAGGTAACGGCTCTCTATCCGGGGCATTTGCCACTTTAATATCAGTAGATAAGCGTCGTGAGGCAGTGGAGGTCGCGAGAAACATGGTCTATATTGATCTGTTAGTTGATCTTGAGTTTATTGATGAGTACAGTAAAGCGCTTTATCTACCGGGGGAGAAGGAATATTTCCCTTCGTATACTAAAACCTGATTAAGTATAATCCACACCTTCTTTGATGTATAAACTACACTAAATAGGGGTAACAGGGTGTCGGATGAGTTGGTTGAATACAAAGGAACAATTGTAGTTACAGGGAGAGGGGGAACCGGAAAGAGTAGCTTTACTACGCTACTAAGCAGATATCTCGGAGAAAAAGGCGTTGAGCCACTGCTATTGGTAGATTCTGATCCTGATGAGAGCCTCGCAGAAATGATAGGCATCGACTTGGAGGGACAAAAGAAACGCAGCATAGCCGATGTTCTATCCGAGATACTTGAGGAACGAAAGATGGCGAGAATGAGTGGAATGACTCCCACGGACAAGATCGAGCCATTTCTATTTCAGGAGAGTCTCTATGAAGGTACAGGCTTTTTCGACTTTATTGGTGTTGGCACCAAATGGATAGCTGGATGTTATTGTTTGCCTGACCGATCTCTTGGTCAGATAATGGACATGTGGGGTAAAAACTATCAATATGTTATTGTTGACTCTCCTGCTGGTGTTGAGCATCTGAACAGGAGAATTACCAAGAAAGTAAAAGATGTTTTCAATATTCTTGATCCAAGCAAGAAGAGCTTCGATAATGCTGCACGATCATACAAGATAATGAATGATGTAGACATCGAGTTCGACAACTACTACCTTGTAGGAGGTTACAGGTTCCCTCAGAGCCTTGAAAAACAAGCCGCAGAACAACCCTTCACATATCTAGGGAAAATCGAGGAAGATCCAAAGATCATGGAGTACAACCTTGAAGGCAAATCACTACTCGAATTACCTGAAACTAGCCCAGCCTATCAATCAGTAAAGAAAATCCTCGAAAAAGTAGGATACTAGGTGAAATAAATGAAGATAGCCGTAGCGGGAAAAGGAGGAGTCGGGAAAACATTTGTATCAGCGACTCTAGCAAGGCTGTTAGCAAGAGACGGTTACAGTGTTTTAGCTGTAGATGCTGACCCGAACCTGAATCTTGGTTATAGTCTTGGCTTGGAGTATGAGGCAGCTAACAAGATTGTTCCTCTCACAGGTAATGAGGCGCTTATCAAAGAGAAAACAGGAGCATCTCCCGAGGAAGCCCTAGGAAATATTTTCAACATGAACCCAAGGGTAAATGATATAGTTGATAGATTCGGCGTAAATGCCCCTGATAACGTCAAGCTTCTAGTTATGGGCACCGTGAAAGGCGGGGGGACAGGATGTATGTGCGGCGCAAACGCACTTCTCAGAGTCCTACTTCAGCACATGTTGATTCAACGTGGCGAGATTCTGGTTATGGATATGGTAGCTGGATTAGAGCATATTGGTAGGGGAACCGCGCGCAGAATGGATGCGATGATAGTAGTCATAGAGCCGCGTATGAAATCCGTGGATACAGTCAGACGGATACTAAAAATGGCGGAAGAGATCGAGGTCAAGACAATACTTGCGGTGGGAAACAAGGTGATGCGAGACAAAGATGAAGTATTCATCAACGAAAAAATGAAGAAGCTTGGTGTCCCAGTTATTGCATTGATACCATATGATCAATCTGTAGCTGACGCCGATATGGAGGGCATACCAACTATTGATTATGCTCCAAATTCTCTTGCGGTTAAAGCTGTTAAAGAACTTGAAGAGTTACTAATAGAACGTTATAAACCATAACGGCGTACAGAATGAACATCAAGACCCTCACGCTGAGATGCAGGTACTGGAAACCCGGTACAGACATCTATACAAAGGTAACAGACAGGGTAAAAGACTACATCAAAACAGGCGACATAGTTGCATTAAGCGAGAAAGCCATCTCCACTGCAACAGGGAATATAATAGATGAATCAAAGATAAAACCCAGCTACGTCGCATATTTTCTTTCTAAAACATGGACAAAAAGAGTCTGGGGGGGACCATTAGGGAAAACTCTTGGCTTGAAAGAGCAGACCTTGCAGAACCTAAGAGATTACCCAGTTGAAGAGGGGGCAGCCCACAAACAATTAGCGCTTCAAAAAACAGGATTACTACAATGCCTACGACACTATAGCGAAGGAGGGATAGATGCAAGCAACCTTCCATACGCGTTTGTGAGTCTACCCCTTGAAAATCCCGGAGAAATAGCCCAAAAGATAAGGGAAGGGATTCTGAGGGAAACTGGAGCTGAGGTCACAGTTATGATAGTGGATGGTGATACGAGTTTTTCGTGGAGAAACCTGCATTTGGCTCCTCGTGACGTTGATACGATGGGGCTTATCCACTTTGGAGGCGTTATAACATTCATATTTGGCAGGTTATTTCAATTAAAAGCCCGTCAGACACCCATCGCGGTATCTGGAGCAAATTTGAACCCTGATCAAGCTCTCTGGTTTGCACATCTTTTTCATAGGCTCTGTGGTGGAGGTGCTGGGAGAACAGCTTGGAGCATGAGCAAGAACATGGATACATCGCTTACAGGAGTGACTTGGGAGATGTTGGAATCAGTAGAACATTTCCCTATCACAATAATCAGGATATTAGAATAGCGGTGAGTCCTGTACATATGAACGCCCAATCTTGAGCGCTATCGCTGCTTTCTCAAGTTCCTTTCCCAGATATGCTGCATGATCGTATTTTGAGATCAGTTTCTCTCGGATTATTGTCTGGTATATGACACGTGAGTCTTTTCCTCGTATGATCGTATCAGGTTCCTTGCCTCCAGACCGGTAATAAATTGCTACAATTTCCTCGGCGTTTCTATCTATCTGTATCTTAAACCAACCTTTTTTGTCAGGGTAATACTCAGTTTCACCTACCCCTTGAAGGATTCGAGCATTTTCCTCCTCTGATGCATCATAATCAAGCTCCTTCCACAGTTTCTCCTTTAACAAAAGCAAGTCCAACCCAAGGTCTTTTAGTACGGTGCCCCTTTTCTCGGCTAAAAACATCATCCGAGACGCATGAACAGCCTCAGAGACACTTCCCTTTGCCTTGACACTGTACTCGGGAACATGTAGTATACATGATCCAGCTTCCCTAGCTAACGCGATCATAGCGGCGTGAACACCGGGACTATCTGCGTCTATTAGTTCGACAGCGTTTCCTACGCCAAAAAGCAGAGGAATCTGAGGATGTGAATGGTTGAATAACTGATACGCTTTCAATCCTTCAAGCAATCCGGGTGTCAATAGAGGTTCGACAACTAGATCACTGATAATCTTCTGAACTCCAACCTCTTGAAGTATTTTTACTGCCTCGGATAATCGTTTTACTCTTTCCTCGGCTTTCTTTGGCAATATTCCCCGGCTCATGTTTGTTGGTAATACTACAACTGCCTCATTCGAGACGAGAGGAGCAATGGCTTCCATGTTACCGAAGTCTAGGCTTAGAATCATATCGACGCCAGTATCGATAGAAGCCTTGATCTCATCAACATTCAATGTATCAATACTAATCGGGAGATCAACGGTCTCTCTGATGGTATTGATTATTTTGGGTATTAATTTCGGCTTCGGGTTGCTTGCTAGCATACCGATATCGATTATGTTTGCTCCCTGTGACTCAAAGTAGAGCGCTCTCTTAGATACTTCATCGAGACTTAGAGTTGGAGCGTTAACTATTTCGCCCATTACACGCATGGGGAGTCCTTGAGAAATTGGTAGATCACCGATTAGTAAGCCACCTTGTTTAGTTAGAATCTCTCTCCATTGTTCCTCTGATTCTGCTATCGTTGCTAGTGCTTTTTCTTCTAACTTTGATTTGATTAGTTCGTTAGCTGGTTGGATCTTGGATAACTGTATATTCTCAGATAATATGAGGGGTAGATCTGCTGCGTGAATTGGTCCCCTATAGACCGGTATCCCTATTGCATCTTCAATAAGAGATAGATCGCCGCTTATTGACCCGGGCATGATCAACATATCGTAACTTGATAGATCGTGTTTTATGAGTTGATGAGCTGCATATTTTGCTGTAATAAATGAAGCAACAGTAACAGGTAAAGCCAAAACATCTACATCTTTTTCAAGGTCTGAGACAAGTCCTTTAATGGTTTTTTCTGCGAGTTTTCCAGTTACTATGAGTATACTCATATTTCTTCCTCTATTACTGCCCCAGTATTATCAGCGGAGGTAACAAAGACATACCCCTCTCCCCCTAGATTGATGAACCTATTCATCTCTTCTTCAAGTACCCGGGCATGTTTCGCTCCATCAGCTAACCCGTATAAAGCCGGACCCCAAGAGCTTTGCCCAGCGCCATAGGCACCACACTCAAGTAAGTGATTTACACATTCACCTATTCTTGGGTGAGTGTATGTTCCGCCTTGTATTTTTTTCCAGTAATCGCCGAACATGGTATCAAGACTTGTCATTGATTCTCCGAAAACCTCTATGTCTTTCTCTATGATAGATGGGATCATCTGGAGTAGAACGATGTGAGATACTGACGTCACTGTCTCCGCTGGAGGTGGTTCGAGTTTTTTGAATGCTTTTTGTTCCTGTTCTCCGCTGAATCCCTTATGGATTTTTGGTAAACAGATCACAAATTTCCAGTCTTCGGGGAAATCTTGATGATATATCAAAGGAGGAACCTTGTCACGATCCCGAACATCATGTCCACCATCTACTATGAAGCCGCCTTTCTGGAACCCATAGGCGCCAATACCAGATATCCTGCTTCGCTCAAGCCTGACAGCGATATTCTCTACAGTCAAGCCCAGATTGAATAATTTGTTTACTCCCATACCTAGAGCATAAGAGAGCTGTGTTCCTGAGCCAAAACCAGAGTGCTCTGGAATATCCTCATGGATCGTTATTTCTACACCAGTTCGTATATCATATGCTTCACCTAAGGTTTCTATGATTTCTTGTGCCCTGTTTGTTCTTGCTCCCTTTATTGTGGTTGTTTTTGATTCTTTTATATCTAGCACGAGTCTGGGTTTCTTTATTGATACTCCGATGCTACCGTGAATTCTGCCTAGGTCTCCTCTCATATCTATGATGCCAAAATGCAAACGTGAGGGTGTGCTGATTCGTAGTTTCATATTGAAACCCTCCATTGCTCCAGTAAACTTCGCAGAGTATCTACAACTTGCATCTCGTGTGAATTAACACCTGAGACTCGTTCAATAATATTAAAACAATAACGCATATTCTGCAGAAGAGACTGTACCTTAGATTCGTCACCCATAGAATGATACACAGGTACTCTTGTTGCGTGAATTATTGCCTCTATCGCCATAGCACGTCCTCGACTATACACAGTTGGGGAATCTTTGTGAATAACAACTTGTTTTGGTCTAAGTATTATAGATGCTTGGGAGCTAGAAAAGGTGTTCTCCTCGGTCTTTTCAGCTATTATTGTTGCATCTGAGCCTTCAAATGATAGCTCAGATATGATCGTCTCCGTTTCTATTTCATGTTTGAAGGCTGTTTTTAGAAATAGGAAAGGATCATCGGTTATGTTGAGTGAGGCTATGTTGTTTTGTGTTAGGTTACTATAAGTGTGGCTAGTTGTGAATGGTCTCACCTCAAGATGATCGCCTTTTTTTATTACGCCCATTGGGGCTAGGTTGTTGGTGCCATCTGGGTTCTTTGTTAGCATTATTATCTCTACGATACTGTTTTCAGTAAACCCTAGTCTTTGTAGAGTATCTTCTAGATCAGATGGCTTCATAGTTCATCACGAGGAATACCTTTACTATGACTCAGAATTACAAATAATTATCCAATTAAATCAACAGAAACAAGATAATCCTCGGCTCTACCAAGAATAATTCTAAAAAAAACCTCAGCATCACGAGTAACCTTCTCCAAGATTCCATTAACCTCAACTATGTCGTTTTTTTCCACCTGTTCTGTGAATTTACCTCGATAGCTTTTCAACTCGACAACAGGGTACTCATTTGACATGGATTGAACACGATAGGTACAAGGCGTGTATATGGATTCTGAGGAATCTGTCACTTTTGCTCTAATTGTAACAGATTTTAGAGGAATTGATGTCGATTTATCTTTTTCGCGTAGAAGTCTGATGAAATAATCTACTCCGAAGACCCTACCATGAAGTATCTTCCTACATTCTATGGTCCTCAGTTTCTCTAAATCTAAACCAGTTTTCCCCCAACGTGAGACAAGAACATCTTCAACCGAGAGAGAATCATAACCGGTTATCCATTCCATGTTTTGACGCAGCTTCTTGAGCCCAGCATATACCTTGCGTCCTTCAATCTCGCCATAAACATTTAGATCAATATCTGATGCCTCGTTGTCTAATCCAATTAATAAGGACCCAGATAACCCATAACAACTAGTATTGACGCCACTTGTAGAGGAGAGCGCTTCTACAAAGTTCTTGATTCTCTTTTTAAGTACCGTATTTGGATTTTCTAGGATTTCTTCTAGTTTTTCCTTTGGGTTGTAAACCTTGGTTATCTTTGAAGTGGGTACTGATTGGGTTTCTAAGCCTAGCCAAGGTATTTTGCTAATATATGAAGGGTAGCTAGATAAGAGATACTTAGTTGAATCATTGAGATCATATATTCGTCTATAATTGACCCCATCAAGCACCCTATCACCGGTAATATCAGGAATGTACCTCAAGACAGCGACTACTAGGTCAGCGTCATGTCTTCCACCTTTAACTGCAAAGAATAACCCATCAGTAGTCTGGATGTAGTCGCCTTCTGAGTACTCCATATCGATAACTCGTAGGACCGTTCTTATAAGCTAATAAGAAGCAGTTTTATGAGAACCTTGCATTCAGAGACCTCAAAACTAGTAGCTAATTGTGCAAGTCTAGCAGCTTTATTAGAGGTCTCTGCTTATCCGAAGCCCGGGAATATTCATAGACTCAATGATTTCCCTGATACAAGTTATGAGCATTTTCTAGCTGGAAGCGTTGCGCTTGGGTCAGTTATGGGAGAATTAGCAGCCCGTTCATATGTAAACGAAAACTACGTGAATACAGGACTAGGTAAAGGAGTTCTTGATGCAGTTAATGAGATATTTGAATGGCAACATGGCGGAAATACACATCTTGGTGTCGCGTTACTGTTTGCGCCTATCTCAGCAGGAGCAGGAAAATGGCATAGGACCAAGTCAAAGAATATCACTGAACTACGAAATATCATCAAGAAAGTAATTGAAGCATCAACCTCAGATGACTCGATATATATCTATGAAGCCATCGAAAAAGCAATGCCTTCAAAAAACCTTGGAAAAGCAGAAAAACTCGACATACAAGACAAAAAATCTATCAATAATATAAAGAATGAGAATGTAACGCCTCTGCAGATTTTTCAACTATGTAAAGATAGGGATCAAATATGTCATGAATGGGTGACGGGGTTTGAGACAATATTCGAGACAGGCTACCCTTACTTGAAGAGCCGTCTTAATGATGGTACCTCTGTGAACAGCGCTATCGTGGACACATACTTACACATATTATCAATAAATCATGATTCATTAATAGCGCGGAAAAATGGCGTAGCTGAAGCTGAAAAAATATCAAGAAAAGCTAAATGGATACTTGAACTCGGTGGAATAGACTCAGAAGAAGGGAATAAACAGCTCTGGATACTTGATGAAAATTTAAAAAAGGAAGACGGTAGATTGAACCCTGGTACAACTGCAGATTTGACCGCTGGTTCAATCTTTGTTCTGTTGCTTTCAGGCTGGAGACCGTAGTTTACTGTATTCCCTGAGATAATGAGGATATCTATCGCAGATCTCTTTCACACCATCCTCGTTAAGAAGCCCTTTGAGTATCTTTTGTTCTTGGACACCCACATATTTGATGCAGTATTTCTCCATAATGTCCAATGCTTCTTTAATAGTGGTGTCTAGTTCTACGCTGATTAGTGGAACTGTGATAAGGTCTTTTGCTAAAAGTGTACCTTTATCCTCTGTCTGAACCAGCCACCTCATTATATCTTTCAATGTAACCAGTCCAATTGGTTCCTTATCCTCATACACTATTACCGCCTTATAGTCAATAGTAAGAAGTCTGTTCGTCAGATCTACTATCTTCTCTGATGCCTCTGCTTTTGGCGGCAGTTTATTCATTAATACTCTGCAGGGAATATCGCAGAACTCTGGGCTCAGTTCGATGTTCAAACCATGAACCTCTATATATAATAAATATTGTACTTATTTATTTAATTTTCAATCGCCAAGAAAACACCACTAAAAAGAGTTATAGAGACCTGATTGTTATCTTTAATCGATGGTTCTTGAACGATAATAAGATGAAAACCTTGAAAAAATATCTAGAAGAAAACGAGATAAACAATATTGTCGTGGCTAGCAAAGGAGGAAAGACCGCGATAGAGTTAGCAGAAGAACTGGGGAAAGAGACAAACATAGTAGCCGTATCAGAGTTCAGCTACAACGAAAAAACTAAAAAAACCATGAAGAAAAAGAAAATCAACTATATCGATGATGCAAATCTACCCATACAAGACATACGTGAAATGAGAGAAACCCTGTTAATGTTTGACTCAGGCATCAAAGCAGCCCTAGAAGTCGCAAACATTGCAGCATTGAATAAAATGGTTGAAGGCAAAACTGCAGCGGTAGCTGGAGGCGGTCTTAACACCATTCTAATTGTTAATACTGTTCACCCTGAAGCTGAGTCCATATCAGATCCTTTGAAACAATTGAAGATCGAGAAAATCATGTTCTCTCCTCTCATTTAGGCGATTGCATGTCAGACAAATCATCTACTGTAACGGATGATATGAACGAGACTAAGGAACGCCATCGTAGATACTTGCGAGCAGTTAATAATCCCATTAGACGAGCTATTCTAAGAAGCATTGATAAAGGTAACAGCACGGTTTCCGCAATTTGTGAAGATACGGGTTTAGACCTTAATACAGTGAACTGGCATATCAGCATACTTGTTGATGGATTCTGTGTTAAAGTGAACGGAGAGGGCGATCAGGAGAGAATTGTTTTGACACAGGAAGGCAAGGTAGTTGATTTTTTAGATAAATAAGAACTAGTTGCCTAGTAAATATTATATTTATAGTAATTACTGAACCGAAATGTTATAGCTAACTTTAATCAAAGATAAAGGTGTGTTCTTAAGATGCTGAGTATAAACAAACTTGCTTATAATCTCACGAAAAAGCTAGTGGAAAAACCAGAATATTATCGAGTAAAAATCGAGACCTTACCTTCGGGTGCAATTGTAATTGACACGGGGATTAAAGCCCACGGGGGATATGAAGCTGGACTAATGGTTACAAGAATAGCTATGGGAGGAGCAGGTACCGCTGAGTTAGGCTATGCAGACTTTGATGGAATAAAACTGCCGACAGTTAATGTCTCAACTGACCATCCTGCTATTGCATTGTTTGGAGCTCAACTAGCGGGTTGGAGGATTAAACCGGAGGGCTATACAGCTGATGGTAGTGGTCCAGCAAGGGCTTTGGCTTTGAAGCCAAAAAACGTGTTCAAAAAAATTGAGTACCAGGACGAGTCTGATGTCGCCGTACTCTTAATGGAAGCAGAAGAACTACCTCCAGACTCTGCAGCCTACTATATTTCTGAAAGAGCAAATGTCAAGCCTGAAAATGTTGTAATGGTGATGACTACCACGACCAGTGTAGCGGGAATGGTCCAAATATCCGGTAGGATTGTTGAGACTGGATTATTTAGACTGGATCAACTGGGATTGGACCCGAAGAAAATACTCTATGGGGTAGGCTATGCGCCGGTGATGCCGGTTCATACTGATGGTGGAGTTGCGATGGGACGGGCAGAAGATGCTTTGACCTATGGCGGAGTTACGAGTTTCATTGTTGATGAAGAAGAAAGTGTACTTGAGGAGATAGCTGAGAAGGCTCCAAGTAACAACTGCAAGGATTATGGGAAAACAAGTTACGAGATATACAAAGCTGTAGACTTTGACTTTACACAGATAGACCCAGCGCTTTTCGCACCAGCCGAAATAATGCTAACCTGCGCAGAAACGGGGAAAACCTTTGCTAGCGGGAAAATCAACAACAAAATAATCAAACAATCAATATTTTCATAGGGGGAAGCAGCAATAGAGAGCAAAAAAGTCACATTGATCTCGGGAAGAACTGCAAAACAAGGTATTGGGTTAGAGATTGGCAAGCTCTCAAAGAGCTATGCTGAGAGCGTTAATCATGTACAGTTGAGTACAGACGACGTAAAAGAACTAGCATTGGAAAAGACTCACAATCTCAGGATATCAACAGAACATGGTTCAGTTACGGTCAACTGGATAATAGATAAAGGGCTAAGTGCTGGTATGGTGTTTTTCCCCTATGGTCCTTGGGCTAATCAGGTTTTCTCATCAAACACAGATAGCACTGGAATGCCGATAATGAAAGGAATTCCAGCCACAATAATTCCCACCGATGATAAGGTTCAGGAATTGGATGAAATAATCGAAAAAATTAGGAGCGGAGCCTAATGCAGTATACAGACATTGTTTGCCCATTCTGCGGATGCCTCTGTGATGATTTAGAGGTTACAATAAAAGATGGTCATATTGAGTCGGTTAAGAACGCGTGTACAATATCACAATCAAAGTTCATGAACCACCACGAAAACAGAATCAAGGCACCATCCATAAATGGAAAAGAGACTGAACTAGAAAAAACAGTGGAAAAAGCTGTAGAGATACTTGCATCAGCGAGAAGACCATTGATCTATGGGTTAAGCTCCACAGAATGCGGAGCCATCAGCAAAGCGGTAGAGATCGCTGAATTTACCGGTGGGATACTGGATAACACATCATCAGTATGTCATGGACCAACAATTCTAGCGCTACAGCAAGTTGGTGAATCAAAAACAACGCTTGGAGAAGTTAAAAACAGAGCCGATCTCGTTGTTTTTTGGGGTTCAAACCCAACAGAGGCTCATCTCAGACACATAGTCAGGTACAGTGTCACCCCTAAAGGAATGTATGTAAAAGAAGGCAAGAAAGACCGTAAAATCGTCGTAGTAGATGTACGAGAGACACGTACAGCCAAAATGGCGGATAAATTCCTCAAAATTGACTATAACAAAGATTTTGAGCTATTGCTAGCGTTACGTGCACTAGTCAGAGGAGAAGAATTAGAAGCAAGCCAGATAGCCGGAGTACCAATTAAAGAAATTAAAACACTCGCTGAAGAGATGATGAAAGCCAAGTTTGGTGTGGTGTTCTTCGGTCTCGGATTGACCCAAAGTGATGGCCGGCACATGAATATCGATGCGGCTGTAGGTTTGGTTTCAGAGTTAAACAGAAAAACAAAGTTCGTACTCACACCTATGAGAGGACACTATAATGTGGCTGGCGCGAACACTGTGACCACGTGGCAGACAGGGTATCCATATGCGGTTGACTTCAGCACCGGATACCCCCGATATAACCCGGGAGAGTTCACTGCAATCGATGTCCTAAGCAGAGGTGAAGTTGATGCAGCTTTGATTATAGCCTCTGATCCGGGGGCAACTTTCCCCAAAGATGCAGCTAAACATCTTGCTCAGATACCTGTAATCACACTGGACCAGAAAACCACTCCAACAACAATGCTTAGCGAGGTAGTGATACCAGTTGCAACGGCAGGAATAGAGGCAGAGGGAACCGCGTATAGGATGGACGGTGTACCTTTGAAGCTCTCCAAGTTCATTGATGCAAGGGATGGGGTTTGTTCTGATCGCGAGGTATTGGATATGATTATCGCTGGGTTGAAGGAGGCGAAGCAATGACATTGGTAATCAAAAATGGGTACGTATATGACCCATTAACGGGGATAAATGGAGAACAGAAAGACATCTTCATCAAAGAAGGAAAAATAGTAGAAGAAACAAGCGAAAAAGACGCTAAAATAATTGACGCAGAGGGAAAAACCGTGATGCCCGGAGGCGTCGATCTCCACAGCCACATCGCCGGAAGCAAGATCAACATAGGAAGACTCCTGAGACCCGAGGACCATCGAAAAGATATTGTCAAACGGGGGAAAAACACACGAGGAGGTGTAGGCTACAGTTGTCCTTCAACATTTATCACGGGTTACCGTTACGCTGAGATGGGGTATACGAGTGTAATGGA
>Ga0190359_1000726_pt1 | contig 21925 bp, 19 predicted proteins | sample 48721823_MG_FD_161269 | JGI IMG/M metagenome (GOLD analysis project Ga0190359, IMG submission 161269) | Hydrothermal vent microbial mat bacterial communities from Southern Trench, Guaymas Basin, Mexico - 4872-18-2-3_MG | ecosystem: Environmental > Aquatic > Marine > Hydrothermal vents >... | reverse complement strand
TTCGACAATCACGTCGGTGGCAACATCTTCGATGAGATCCAGATTCGGTTGCTCCAGTAAAATCTTTATCATTTCGAGAGAGTACTTTATTTTGTCTGCCTGAGCTCTCAGCGACCATACAGCTCTACCTTTTGATTTATTTAGGACTCTGAACTGAAGCCCTGTTTTGTCTATAACTTTTGCCATCTCCCCACCGAGAGCGTCAATCTCCGTAACGAGATGTCCTTTAGCGAGTCCTCCTATGGCCGGGTTGCAGGACATTCTCCCTATGGCGCTAAGCTCTATGGTAATCATGAGGGTTTTGAATCCAAGTCTTGCGCAGGCCAGGCTTGCCTCTATTCCTGCGTGACCTCCTCCTATAACGATTATGTCGTAGTCTATCATATGCTGTTTCACGTGAAACTTTACCCCTGTTACTTTCCGATGCAAAATCTACTAAAGATGCTATCTAAAATATCATCGTTGGTTGTTTTACCCAGGATTCTGTCGAAATGTTCCAGTGCAATTCTGAGGTCCGTGACGATAATCTCAGGGGGCATGTCCCTTTTAGTGGAATTGATGGCGTTCTGGATGGCTCGTCGGGCATCGTTCAGTTCTTTATAATGCCGTTGGTTTATGAGAATAAAGTCTCCTGTTTCCGGATATTTATTCTTTATTTTTTCTATCATCAATTCTGCGAGCTGATGTATACCAATCCCATACTTGCTGGATATGCCAATGGCCTGTTGGTCCTTGAACGTCTGGAGTATAGCTTCTGTTTTTCTCTCTGGAATTTTGTCAATTTTGTTGAGAACTATTATTGTGGAGGAAGCTTTTATTTCCCTGATGTTTTTTGCATGTTCGATATCGTGAGGGTTTGAAGCATCGATTACATACAGAATTATTTCAGAAGAATTCATCAGCCTCCGGGTTTTTTCTATGCCGGCTTTTTCGATTTCGTCCTCTGTGTCCCTTAAGCCTGCTGTATCTATGAGTAGGAAAAGATACCCGTTAATGGAAACAGCTTCCTGGATATAGTCTCTGGTTGTCCCGGGAATGGGAGAGGTTATAGCTCGTTCTTCTTTTAAAAAAGCGTTTAGAAGTGTTGACTTTCCACTGTTTGGGGGTCCCACAATTGCTACCTTTATCCCTTGCTGAATCAGCTTACCGAAGTTGTAATTCTTCACAAGCGAGTTCAGGGTGGTTTTAAGCTCCTTTAGCCTTTTTAACAATTCACTTCTGGGTATATTTTCAACATCTTCTTCCTGAAAGTCGAGCTCCAGTTCCAGCAGAGCTATAAGGTCTATTAGCTGTTGCCGGAGGAAGCTTATCTTTTTCCCCAGTTTTCCTTCGAGCAAGGAGAGAGATGCTTTGTGAGAGGTTCGGGTCAGGGAGCTAATCAGATCCGCCACAGCTTCTGCCTGGGTTAATTCCATTTTCCCGTTTAGGAAAGCTCTCTTTGTAAACTCACCCGGTTCTGCTGCTCTTGCGCCGTTGTGTAGAGAGAGCCTAACAATCTGCTCCACGATATAGGGGCTTCCGTGACAGTTTAACTCTACCATGTCTTCGCCGGTATACGATTCTGGTGCTTTGTAGTAAATTAAAATTACTTCATCTACCAGTTCTTTTCCATCGAATACTCTCCCTAAGGTGGCGTGTCTGGGAAGGATTTCCCTCCGAGAGGGGACGAAAAACTTTTTTGCAATTTTCAGACTATCCGGTCCGGAGAGCCTTACAATAGATATTGCTCCAAAGCCAGGGGGTGTTGATACCGCTACTATCGTGTCTTGCTTGTTCCCAGTCATTTTTAATCTGACTTTAGAGGAATAAATTTCTGCTGTAAGATCGTGAGAATGTTGAATAGAGAATAGTACAGGTTCAAGCCAGAAGGAAATTGATTAAAAATGAAGAAGAAAATAATAGAAAAGAGGTAAGATTGTATTTTCTGCTGCTTATCAACCGTTGTAGAAGCGAATTTTTGCTGAAGCACAGTCGTTATTAACATAATGATGGGGAGCACATTAACATTGCTGCCATATAGGGGAATTGAAAAAGGAAGGGTGAAAATGGTGTCAGGAGCTGATAAGTCCTTGATCCATAGCATAAAAGGAGCCTGCCTTAGTTCTATGGTGGTTCTAAAAATTATGAACAGTGCCCATAGGATAGGCATCTGCAAAAGGATTGGCAGGCAACCTCCCATCGGGTTGATTTTGTGTTCTTTGAATAGCTTCATCCTTTCCATATTGAGTCGCTGAGGATCATTTTTGTATTTTTCCGTCAGGGCAGCGAGTTTAGGTTGTAATGCCTGAAGTTCCCGGATTGACCTCATAGATTTGATGGTGAGGGGGGATAATATGATTTTCACAAAGATGGAGAAAAGAATCAGAACAAGTCCATAATTAGGTATGAATTTATGAACATATATAAATAGCCATAAAATAGCTTTGCTTATGGGTCTGATTAAAGAAAAACCAAAATTCATTATCTTTTCCAGGTTGATGTTCAAAGACTTTATCGCGTAATAATCCAGTGGACCCATATAGACCTTTACCGTAGCGGGGGTTTTTACTGGGAACTGCAATTGCATTTCATACTTTTTCCAGATTTCTTTTCTTCCTTTGGTGAAGCTTTTTCCCTTCAGGAAGTATCCATATGTGTTGGTTTGTGGTATTATGGCAGAGGTAAAATATTTCGACCTCAGGGCTGTCCAGTCTACTTTCCCCTTGAAAGTGGAGCTGGCGGTTTTACCCGATTTGACGGTTAGTTTATCCAGCTCTCCGCCGGTGTAGGCGTATGCTCCTGAGTAGTAAAGGTCGTCCTTTGTATTTCTTTCTGTTGTTGGCAATCCACTTCTCCAGTTGATAGAGAAATATTCTGTTCCTATAAAATCAACAATTTGTGTTAGATCCTGGTAAAGAGTTATGTAATACCGGTTGCCGTAAAAGGTGAGTTTTCTAGTTACAGGACCATATTCGGTTTCCAGCACAAATGTTAGAGAAAGTGTGTCTTTGCCGGAGATGGTGAAATATTTTTTTGCTGGATATGGAAGAGGACCTTTGATTTTGAAAGGAGAGTTCAGTTTGATAGAATCTCCCTGTATGGAAATAAAGGAGTTATATAGAGGGAATTCCTGCCCCTGCGGTATTAGGTCTACGAGGACCGTATCTTTTCCTTTTATGCTTTTGTAGTTTTTCAGAATTAGGCTTTTTAAGGTTCCCCCTCCTGAGCTGGAAATCTTTGCGATGTAGAGATCAGTTTCCACAGTAAGAGTGTCAATGGGGTAATTGCGAACCCTGAACGGAGCAGTAGTGGTTGAAGAGGCTGCTTGAGGAGAGGCTTTTCCCTTCTGGTGTTCCGTGGTTGTAGGGGTTTCCCTCTTTGTTGCAGATGCTTTTTCTTCTATCACGGGCCTTTGAACGGTACCACCTTTGTTTATCCACTGGAAGTACTTTGGCATTAAGAGAATAATTATGAAAATAAGAATGAAACCAATTAAACTTTTCTTATCCATCTTTTTGGATCTCCTCTTCTGGCAGTGGGTCAAAACCACCTTCAAAGAATGGGTTACATTTCAAAACTCTTTTGATTGAGAGAAACAAAGCCTTAGACAGTGAAAATTTTGTAAAAGCTTGAATTGTGTATTCTGAACAGGTTGGATAGAATCTGCAGGAGTTGGGCAGTATCAGTGAAAAGGTGTTTTGGTATATCTTTACGATGATAATAATGAGTTTATTCAGCATGGTTGTTCACCAGGTGCGTTTCTATGATTTCTTTGAAATATTTGAAGTTAAAATCCCTGCTCGAGCTTTTCAAAAGGAATATTATTTGCTTTGGATGCTTTATCTTGTGTTTTGTTAGCCTATAAGCTTCTCTTATATAACGTTTGATTCGATTTCTTTCCACTGCCTTTTTTATCCTTCTTGAAAGGAGAATCCCTATTTGAGACCTTTCTGAGCCTTTATAGAAAATAACAAGATGCTTTAGATTGATTTTCTTGCCAGTCGATATTATCTCATCGATGGTTTTTTTGTGTCTGACTATCTCGGCTTTTCTAAGTTTAAACCGTAAGGGCTTTTCTGCCTTTTTTCCTTCTTCGTGACAGAATCTTTCTTCCTGATCTTGTTGCCATTCGGCTTCTAAAGCCATGTTTATTCTTTCTTTTCCTGTTGCTTGGTTGATACGTTCTTTTCATTCTATTCTCCCAGATCACCTTCAAAAAAACGACCGTAAATTTAAGTAAAAAAAATTTCAAAGTGTAGGTTAAAAGAAGTTTTTGTTTTTTCTTGTTGCTTTTATTTGAAACTCTGCTATTATTACTATGAGTTGAGAAAAGAGGGTGTTGATAATATGTTGATAACTTATTTTAATATTGTTTAGCTCTATGGTTTTTTGGAGAAGAGAGCTTTTTTTAACTTTTCTCAGGAGAAGAGGCTTTTTGTTTGTGGGTGTAATATGTTGAGGCTGAGGCTGTTATGGGTTAGTGGGAATATTTGGAAGTATTTTTGGTTTTTATGGTGTATATTTCAACTCTTTTTGTGCTCTGTGAAAAATTGGTGATAGCGGATGTTGATAACTTGTTGGGGTAGAGTATGAACGAAGCTTTGGATGTCAAAGAAGTTTGGGAGAGGATTTTATCGTATGTAAGAAAGTTTGTTTCGGAGCAGACTTATAACACCTGGTTTGTGCCCATAACTCCTATTGCAGTGAATGGTGAAACTATTTATCTCCAGGTGCCTAATAGGTTTTTCTATGAATGGATAGATTCGCACTTTAGGGAAGTTCTAAACAGAGCAATGGCTGAGGTACTTGGGAGGGTTTTGAAGTTAAATTTTACAATAGTGCTGGATGAAGGGGGTCAGGAAGATGTTTTCCCTGAGCAACCTGTTCAGACAAAGAGACCTCTTTCAGATGGGACAGCTAGTTCAGGCTACTTTGAGAACATTTCTCGAATAAATGAATACTATACCTTTGATAATTTTGTGGAAGGGAGCAGCAATCAATTTGCAAAGGCAGCTTCGATAGCTGTAGCCAATTCACCCGGGAATAATTCTTTTAATCCCCTTGTGATATATGGTGGGACAGGACTGGGGAAGACTCACCTCCTGCAGGCAATAGGAAACGAGGTACTGAAGAATAGGAGAGCAAGAAGGGTTGTTTATATTTCCAGTGACGCTTTTACTTTGGATTTTATAACGGCAGTTCAACAGAATAAAGTTAATGAATTTTCTCAGCATTACAGGAATGTTGATATTTTGCTCTTGGATGATATTCAGTTTTTCCAGAACAAAGAGCAGACACAGGAACAGTTCTTTCACATTTTCAACGATCTTTATCACCATAGGAAACAGATTGTTTTGACTTCTGATAGACAGCCTTCGGAGCTTAATGGGTTGCAAGATAGGATGTTATCTCGTTTTCAGTCTGGTCTTGTTGTTGATATACAGCCGCCGGATCTCGAAACGCGGATTGCGATTCTGCAGAAGAAGGCAGAGGAAGATGGTCTTGATATATCATTCGAGGTTATTGAGTTTATAGCTACGAACATAAAGAGCAATGTAAGGGAGCTGGAAGGGGCTTTGATAAGGTTGCTGGCTTATTCCTCTCTTTTGAGAGTTGATATAAATCTGGAGCTAACCCAGCGGGTTCTGAGGGAAATCCTGGGTTCAAAACCGGGAGGGTCCATTTCCATTGAACAGATACAGAATCTTGTGTGCAGTGCATATAAACTTACACTGGACTCGCTGATAGGGAAAAGTCGTACCAAGGAAGTTGCAGAAGCAAGGATGGTTGCCATGTATCTGACCAGGGAGTACACGGATCTTTCTCTCAAAACGATAGGACTCTACTATGGTGGTAGAGACCATTCCACGGTAGTTCATGCCATTAAGTGGGTGGAAAACAACATCAAAAACGACAGCAATTTTGCCCGGCGGATTCTTTCTTTCCGAAATAGACTGGAGAGCAGTTTATAAAAGGCTTGCAAACCAGGAATTTTTTTGTTATAATAGGTCAAAACGCAGGACTTAATGAGGAGGTGTTATGGCGCAAAGAGGCACAATTAACAAGGTTATTCTGGTGGGATACCTTGGAATGGACCCTGAAGTGCGGTATATGCCCAGTGGAGATGCTGTGGCAGAAGTGAGGGTAGCGACAACGGAGGTTTTCAAAAATCGTGAAGGAGAGAAGGTTGAGAAAACGGAGTGGCACAATCTTGTGATGTGGAGAAATACCGCAGAGTGGGCAAAGGAATGGTTAAAGAAGGGCCAGCTGGTCTATGTCGAAGGACGTTTGACAACCCGCCAGTGGGAAGACAGGGATGGGCAGAAAAGATTTCGCACAGAGATTCAGGTTGATCAGATAACACCACTTGGTGGACTGGTTGGCCGAGATAGGGCGGGGGATGAGATTGCTCCTGAAGAGGTTCTAGACTCGCAGAAAGAAAAAGATATCGAGACCGGCGTAGGTGGAGATGAAGATAAAGATAAAGATAAAGATGATATTCCTTTTTAGTATTTGAAGGAACTTCCTCCTATGAATTCTCGCAAGATTGAATTGGATGGAACGGGCCTGTCTGGAATAGTTAAGAAGTATTTTAAAAACTCCTTTAGTCGTGCAGCGTCAGGAAAGGCTGGACTTGACTCGGGCACTTCTCCGAGATATTTTACCGCATATTTTTTTAGTACCCCGAATTCAAACACTAAGGATGAGTTAAACATAATGTCTGCTTCTTCCTGAAAAGGAAAGATATATTTGTTCTCTCCATTGACGACTTTTTTCCAGTTGTTGATGGTTTCTTCGGCGTTGTGACTTCTGAATTTTCTATCCCTTACAATTCTGCGTAACAGTCGAAGATCGTGGGTTGGGATGCGATTTGCATTGTCAAAATTGAGATGTGTTAGAGCGCTTATATAGATTTTGTAGATTGGGTTGTTTTCAACGAGCCTGGTAATTCTGGGGTTAAGAGCGTGAATTCCCTCAATTAATATCACACAATTATTGTCGGCGACCACTTCATTAGAAAAGATTTTTTTGCCAGCTTTAAAATCGAACTTTGGGAGTCTGACAGGTTTCTGGGCAATCAGGTCTTTTATCTGGGTCTGGAGAAGACTGGTGTCCAGTGCCTCAAGTCTTTCGAAATCGGGATCTGGCCCCTGTTCCCTGTAAAGTTCCTCTCTGTCTTTGTAGTAGTCATCAAGAGAGATAGTTATTATCCTGTGTCCCAGCACCTTGAGCTGGATGTAGAGCCTTTTCATAAAGGTTGTTTTTCCCGATGAAGACGGTCCGGATATAAACACTACTTTTCGTTTGCCATCGATACGATTTATTTCTTCGGCGATAAAGACAATTTTTCTCTCGTGGAGAGCCTCGGAGAGTTTTATTATTTCATCGATTTCTCCGGATTTTATGGCGTGATTTATTTGGCTTACTTCAGCCAGGTTTAGAATTTCTCCCCAGGTTTCGAACTCTGAGAAGATTTCGAACAGCTTGTCCTGGGGGGAAAAGGCAGGAATCCTTTTTCTATTTCCTTCGATTGGATACCGAAGGATGAAACCGTTTTTATATGGCTTTAGCTCAAATAGAGTTAAATATCCTGTGGAGGGGGCAAGAGGAGTTTGTGCCCAATAGAGTGACCCTTCTATCTCGTATAGCTCCACATAGTTGTTGTTCAAGTATTTTAACAGGTTGGCAGTATCGCGTCTTCCTTTTGATGTAAAGTATTTAACGGCGCTATCTCTGGAGAGAGTTCTGGGTTTTATAGGGAGATTGCTTTTTGCAGCCTGCAGAAATGCTTTTTCAAGGGATGAGATATCTTGCTGTAAGTCAAGTGAGTTTACATTGAACTTACAGAAGAGCCCGTTTGACATACTGTGAGCGATTATAAGCTCTCTTTCCGGGAAGAGTTTTTTCGCAACATGGTACAGGATGATTGCTGCGGTGTTCTCGTAAACCCTTCTGGCGATTGAATTGTATTCTGTGACGATTGTAAATTCATCGTTGTCTTCTGGGATAACCTGGTATGAGGAATATTTTCCATTTCTTAGCACTACGATAGATTCTGGGTCCAGTAGTCCTTTTTCCTTCAAGGTGGAGAAAAGAGTTTCTCCCTTTTTGCAGTTAAGAAGTTGATTATTTACTCTGATGGTTAAATTTTCCATAGCGTAAATTATCTTATTTTTTATATTATCGAAAGAGTTTGTTGTAATCCGAAGGTTTGTGAAAAGGAGGGTATTTGTATGGTTAAGTACAAAGAGGGGAGTACTGAAAGACTCCTACAGCTGTGCCTGGGATATTTCATATTCTATGTCCTCACTGGTTTGAGTGTAAAGTTTTTTCTTTCATCTGGACCTGGCAGACCAGGCATGTCTAATATAGAATATCTCGTATATAGTACAGCAAGTAGTACCTTATTTGCTACATCCGTAGCTATTTTTTTAAAGTGGTATAGATTTAATTCCATTAAGCTGGTGTCTATATGGGGAATGAAGATTCCTTATGAGATTTTTTACATTATTCCATCTGGTATCTGTACCGCTGTTATTATTCCCACTACCACGCTGATGTATTCTTTTAAGAACATATCTGTTATGGTTGCGATGGTTCTAATGAGGGGTGCTGTGATAGTGATAGGAAGAATTGTGGATGCCATTCAGATAAAGCAGGGAATTTTGAAGAAGAAAGTTTATTGGGAAGAAAACGTGGCAGTGGTCTTTGCTTTGCTGGCTATTTTTAGCAAGGTTCTCACAGGCGGTAATGGTGGTAAACAGAACCCCTTTACATCGCTTCCAGTCGTTATTATATTTTCTTCGTACATTCTTTCCTATGCAATAAGAATTTACATTATGAATTTTTATAAGAACACCAGACCGAAAGGAATCAAGGTGAATACAAGCAAGGGTTTCTTTGCGGTGGAACAGTTCACTTCAACCGTTACGATTTATCTTGTAACAATCATCCTTCTGATATTGTATAAAAAAGGTGCTTTTAGTGGCTACATAATAACAGAGCTTGGAAATGCAGTTTTTTCTCCAGTTAAAGGATGGTGGTACTGGGCTATGATAGCAGGATTGGCTTTCGGGATTGTGGCGTTTTTTTCCGTTTTTATTTTTATGTATAAGGGTAGAACAGCGACCTTCGCCGGTTTGGTAAATAGACTTACCTCTTTGCTGGCAGGAACTACCTCGACACTGTTGTTTGCTGTTTTCTTTGGTGGTAAGTATCCGAGCCTGGTTGATTGGTTTTCTTTCGTAATGATAATTATTGCGATTTATTTTATGTCGAAGTCGGAACAAAAGAGGACAAAAGAGTTAGAGAGGGAATTATGAGAGAAAGGGATTTCTTCAAAGTAATTATTCTTAATGGACGCCCCGCATCAGGGAAGTCTGAGGTGATTGACTTTTTGAAAAAGGTTCCTCTTGAAGAGAGGCTTGAGAGATTCCACATAGCAGAGATTGACGAGATTGATGATTTCCCAATGATATGGACCTGGTTTGAAGAAGATATGATTCTTGAAAAAGTTCTGGGTAAGCCCCGGATTCATACTGACAAGGACGGTTATTTCCTTCATGAATACCAATGGCACCTGCTTATAGAGAGGATTTCCCTTGAATATGCCAAGCGTCTAAAAGATATTCCCAATTATGAGCAGAGATACACTGCTTTAGTGGAGTTTTCTCGAGGGACAGAGCACGGTGGTTATATAGAAGCCTATAAGCATCTTTCTGAAGAGATTTTACGCAAGGCTGCGATTTTCTACATAGATGTTTCCTTTGAGGAATCTCTTCGGAAGAATAGAAAAAGATTTAACCCGGATAAGCCTCACAGCATTCTTGAGCATAGCCTTCCTGATGAAAAGCTTAGAAAACTTTATTATGAAGTAGACTGGGATGAATTTACAAAAGGGTGTAAGGATTATGTTTCAATTAAAGGAATCAAAGTTCCTTTTGTCGTTTTTCACAACGAACCGGACATAACGGATAAGCCTGACTTGTTGTCTTCAAAGTTAGAAGAGCTATTGAGTAATCTCTGGAGATTATATAAAGATCGCAGGCGCGAGGAGCAGGAATAAAAAGCGGTATGACAGTTGTTTCTATATATGGGTTACCATCTTGCACGCTGCCAAGCTTGAAGACTTAATATAAAGTATCAATTAACGACTCGATTTTATATAAACTGTACACCACATGAATGTGTTGTACGTAGTTTAGATAAAGATAATAAGTGTAGCTATCTTAAAAAGGCTACCCAGTGGCATGAACGTGTACTCTATTGATTATAAGAGTGTTCTGCTATTGAAACTTACTTCCTATGCTTTTTTGGTACTGTCTCCCGGTTCATGTTGTCTGTGGGCAGGAATATATTCCACTGATGGCCTTCTCTGGCTTGTCTGTGGGTAGAGAGCCATGATTTGATATACTATCTCAGGCATATCGGTGCTCACAGGTAAGCCAATTTTCCTTGCTTCTTCGACGGAGATCGGGTAGTCGTGGGTGAAGATTCCAGAAGAGAGAATGTCTGCAATTCTTTCTGCCTTGCTTTTATCCATCTTTCCTTCGAGCAGTTCTATGATTGTCCTTTTCACCTGAGCAAGCGCTTTGCGCGAGACATCAGCAAGGATTAAAGTGTTGTCATCTATTTTGTCTACAGGTTTCTTTTCAAGCACGCTCAGGATGGAAGCAGCCGGATACTGGCCGAGCTGGGGATCAACAGGACCGAGCACTGCATTTTCATCCATCACTATCTCGTCAGCAGCGAGGGCTATGAGAGTTCCTCCTGACATTGCATAATGAGGGATGAACACTGTTACCTTTGCGGGGTGCTTTTTTATTGCTTTTGCAATCTGTTCGGATGCCAGCACAAGCCCTCCCGGAGTGTGGATTATTATGTCTATCGGAGTATCTGCGTCGGTCATTTTTATAGCACGTAGGACAGCTTCTGAATCATTAATGTCAATGTATTTCATTATGGGAAAGCCCAACAGACTCATGGTTTCTTGACGGTGAATAAGCACAATTACTCTGCTTTTTCTTTCATTTTCCATCTTTCCCATAAGTCTTAACCTGGATGATTCGAGCATTTTTTGCCTTATAACCGGTTGGAGAGAGATTATCATCAAAAACAGCCAGAATATAAAGAAAATATCCATTCTTTTTTCCTCCCTTTATCAGGTTTAATTACTACCATGGGAAATATTCGTCGACATAATATTTTCGGCGATATTTTCTGATAAGAAAGAGTTTTATAGAGAGAATTCCCGTGGTAAAACCACCTACGTGTGCCCACCAGGCTACGCCTCCCAATGTTTGAACTCCTGTTACCACTGATAGTACCCCATTCAAAAGCTGGGATACAAACCATAGTCCTATATACAGAACTGCAGGTATTTCTACAAGCCAGGGAAGGAAGAACAACGGAACAAAGGTTATTACTGTAGAGGTAGGGAAAAGGATGAAATATGCAGCAAGGACGCCACTTATAGCTCCGCTTGCTCCTATCGTGGGTAGGGTTGATCCGGGGTTAAAAAAAATGTGAACAAGAGTTGCTCCTATACCACAGCTCAGGTAAAAGAACAGGTACCTTACACTTCCAAGACGGTCTTCAACGTTATCCCCAAAGATATACAGAGCCAGCATATTGCTGAAGAAGTGGAACCACCCCCCATGTAAAAACATGGAGGAAAAAACCGTAAAGACCTGGTACAAACTAAACTCATGTATAAACCTATAGGGAATCAAACCGAAGATCCTGACGAAATCATTCGCTGTTGGCCCAATGGAAACCATCAGGAGGAAGACAAACAGGTTGGCACCTATTATCAATGTGTTGGCTATAGGGAAGGATCTGGAAGGTATTGTGTCTTTTAATGGAATCATTTTACAACCTCATTCATGGCCGAAGTGTATATTAACTCTCGTTGATGAAAAAAGAAACTGTTTTAAGAAACCCCAATTTCCGAAATAACACAGGTGGACATATCGAAATTCAGAAAGTATTACCCCCCTGCTTCTATCTGTTATCCTGTCTAGTGTTCTAAAAATCTCTTCAGTGCGTGGGAAGAAATGAGCGGAAGGATAAACAATTCAAACTTCGGAGCGCTGGTTACCAGAACAAAAGCGGTTCATTTTATAGATGGAAAAACTTAATTGAATAGGATTACAGTTTAACCTTTGCCCTTCAGGGAAGACTGATATATCCTTCGATTATGAAGGAAGCGTCGTGTACTTTAGCAAGAGAAATTTCTCCCGGGATCTCTTAAGCGGACAATTGCAACTTAGTTTTTCTCCGATTTTTTCGGTGCGATAATGAATTCCGATCACCGGGTGCGAATACCTGAACAAAGTGGAGATTTGGCGTACGGGGATACTTTCTGTAGTATATAATAACGGTTGGAGTTTCAACTCAAATGAGTTTATCTCAGATATGGACGCTGACTTTAGAAAAACCTCTGAAGCCTCTGTGTTTTTCTTTTAGCACCCCTACCTGTCAATTATGTCTGCTACCCCTTAGACAACGTTCGTCAGATTCAGATATTTTATAGGAGTTTTCTTAAAATACAAAGGATCAAAGACATACTGCAATGCCATTGCGATTACGCCAAGCAACACTCCATCTCTTCCAAGTTCACTTATGACTATGTGAGTATACGGGAAAGGAATCCCGAAGATGCTGTGTTTTACGAGCTCGCGGACCTTTTCCACAAGGTAAACAGAGGTTTCCACCGTTCTACCGGATAGAATTATAAGACCTGTATTGATAATCTTTATCATATCGGTACATAGAAGAGCTATCAGAAAAGCAAATTCATCCAGGATATCCTGTACCACTGGCCAGTATTGATTGCCCTCGGAAATCAAATCCTCAAGTGTCAGCTCATTTACTTCATCCGTTTTTACATTATAGGACATTCTTATCTGAAGCTTGATTGTATTGAGTAGGTGGTCATCCCTCAGGATGTCGCCAAAATACTTCTGCGTTGTGTACAGATTTCTCAAAAAGCTCCTATCGTGGATACAATATCCAAGCTCGAGATAGCCCACCTCTCCTGCGCTCCCAAAATCACCCCTGAGAAGATGCCCCTCTACAATTATACCTGCGCCTACTCCCTCGCCAATGTGAATACACGCAATATTGTCTTTCCCCTTACCTGCGCCCAGCAGATATTCTCCAAGAGCCATAGCTTTTACATCGTTCTCGAGGAACACCGGGACCGCGTATCTTTCTGCAAATCTTGAAGCAATGGGTTTATTATCCCAACCTCTCATGGTATCGGCATAGATCAACTCTCCCTTTGAATAGTTGATAAATCCGGGTATGCCTATCCCTATTCCTTTTAACCGCTCCCTGTACTGTGGTCTAATGGCAAGTAATCTGTCCACTTCCTCAAAAATGGACTGAATTACATCGTCGATGGTGGACCCCAGTTCGTAGCTTACCTCACCCTCTGCTACTATTTCTGAGTCGAGGTTGGCGATAGCAACCCTGGTTTTTTTACTTTTGATTTCCAGCCCAACAACATATCCATTCTCCGGGTTCAGTTTCAGAAGTGTCGGTTTCTTCCCCCCTTTTTTGGTAGAATTCCCTTTACCCACTTCCACAACGTACCCTTGATTTATCAAGCGATTAACTATTTCAGAAATTGCAACCTTGGAAATATTTGTTTTCCTGGCAAGCTCAATCCTTGAGATCATTCGCTCTTTCTTAATGAGCTTGAGCACCCTTGACTCGTTTAGCTCCTTAATTAAATGAACATTCACCTTACTATCTAACATAAGTAGTTTCCTCCTCTTGTTTCTCCTTTATCCTCAGGGGTAAAATTCTTATCTATCTATCGTCAGGTAGTTAGCAATTACGCTAGTTCGAATTTAAAACAAACATTTTAAAATTGCCATGAATTTTTTAATATTTATGGCTATGAAAAGTACTATTGAGAAAAAAGTTCGTGGATACCATATAGATTACTATGGACACGTAAATAACACCAGGTTTCTTGAATTCCTCGAGGATGCAAGATGGGATTTCAAAGAAAAGTTCCTTAACATAGCCGACCTTCACAAAGCGAACATTGGTTTCATTACAGTCAATATAAATGTAAATTTCCTTTCTCCAGCCACCCTGGGGGAAACGCTGGAAATTTCTACATCCATTAAGGAGATCGGTAATACCAGTATCAAATTGGAGCAGGACATACACTCAAAGTCAGGCAAACACATCCTTGAAGCTGTAATTACGCAGGTGCTTTTCGATTTCTCAAGAGGAAAGCCTGTCCCAATAAAAAAATATCTTAACGTGAAAAACTCAGGGGAAAAAAGATGAAAAGGAGCGAACTGGAAAAACTTCTGAACGACTACCTCAAGCCTGACCAGTTTCGGGATTATTGCCCAAATGGTCTCCAGGTCGAGGGGAAGGAAGACATTGGAAAAGTGGTAACCGGTGTTAGCGCGTCAATCGAACTGTTTAAACATGCTATAGATAAAAACGCTGATGCTATCATAGTTCACCACGGTATTATATGGTATAAGAGTCCCTATATCATCAAGGGAAGCTTTAAGGAAAGAATAAAATTGCTCCTCCAGAACGATATTAATCTATTTGCCTATCATCTACCACTCGATGCGCATCCAGAAATAGGGAATAATGCTATCATTGCAAAGGAATTAGGATTGAAGGATGTGGAGCCATTTGGCATTTTCAACGATCAGAACATTGGAATAAAGGGGAAAATCGAACCCTGCAGTTTTGAAGACTTCTTTGAAATGATAAAAGCAAAAATAAACGCCAAAGCTATCTTTTTCCCGTTTGGAAGCGAGGTAATAAAGACCATAGGGATAATATCTGGTGCTGCTCAAAAGGAGCTCCGAACAGCTGTAGAGGAAGGACTTGATCTTTACCTAACGGGCGAGGTAAGCGAAGAAACATATCATCTTGCAAAGGAAGAACGGATCCATTTTGTGGCGGCAGGCCATACTGCTACAGAAGAGTTTGGAATCAAAGCCCTGACAGAGTTTTTGAAGCAAAATTCTTCTATTGATGCTGAATTTATTAAAATAGAGAATCCTATTTAACGGAGGATGCATCATTTATATCATCGATTTCTGTAGAACCCCTTTCTCCAAATCGTTCACATTCCTGAAAGACTATACAAGCCTTGATTTGATAGGTTTTGCAGTCGGATACCTGATAGAGAAAACCGACTTAGATCCTTCATTTCTTAGTAACATAATCCTCGGGAATGTGGTCCCCTTTCTCAAAGGGCCAAATATTGCAAGAGAGGTAATATTCCATCTTAACCTGCCCGGAAAAATTTCCGGGTATACCATCAGCGCAGCATGCATATCTGGTCTGAGAGCAGTAACCAGCGCCATGGAGGAGATAAAATCCGGGAAAAGTGAGCTTATCATAGCAGGAGGGGTGGAGTCGATTTCGAACATGCCTGTCACTTACCGTGAAACCTTTATAAGATCAATGTTCAAAGCCAGGAGAGAAAAAAGCCCCTTTGCCAGGCTTTACCTTTTTGCGAAAGCTAATCCACTTAGAAACTTCTTTCCGGAAATCCCGCAGTTTCAGGAACATTCTACCGGTCTTAAAATGGGTGACTACGCTGAAATGCTTGCTGAAAAATTTGACATCTCGCGACAGGCAATGGACGAATTTGCCCTGCAGAGCCACAGAAAAGCTGCCAGAGCCACAAAAGAAGGGAAATACAAAAGTGACATTATAAAATTATCTCTTCCAACAGGAGAAGAGGTCGACTTTGACACCACGATTCGAGAAGACACCTCTATGGAAAAGCTCTCAGAATTGCGACCCGCTTTCAAAACAGATGGAAGGGTTACCGCCGGCAATGCGAGCCCTCCTACTGATGGAGCAGCGGTGGTATTACTGGCATCAGAGAAGATGGTAGAGAAAGGGTTTACTCCACAAGCCAGGATAAAGGATTATGCTTATGCTACAACAAACAACAGGGAAGAGCTCCTCCTCGGTTCTGCCTACGCCATATCAGAACTGCTGAGAGCTGAGAACCTCTCCCTTTCAGATATCGATGTCTTTGAACTACATGAAGCTTTTGCCTCTCAAGTAATTGCTACCATAAAATGCTTGAATGCTGAGCCCCAGAATCCCATCATCCCTGATTTCTTACCTCCCGAGGGTAGGCTCGAAGAAAGCCGGTTAAACCTCTATGGGGGGTCAATTAGCTTGGGTCATCCTTTTTCTGCAACTGGAATAAGATTGATAATGAATGCTGTTAATGCTTTAAAAGAAATAAAAGGAAATTATGCAGTAGTGGCCTCTTGTGCAGCGGGAGGCCTTGGTGCTGCTTTACTTATAGAAAACATCGACTAACCAAAAACAATCCTGCATATAAGAACAGCCATTAGCAAACCGACAAGATCCCCAGTCAGTCCAGCCGCAACCGCATGCCTGGTCCTTTTTATACCCACTGAACCAAAATAGACAGCCAACACATAAAAGGTTGTCTCTGTGCTTCCAAACATTGTAGAAGCAAGTCTTCCAATAAATGAATCCGGGCCATGAGTCTTCAGAAGGTCAGTAATAATTCCTAAGGAGCCACTGCCAGAAAGGGGTCTCATTATAGCAACTGGCAAAACCTCAGCTGGCATGCCAATAAGCCGCGTAATCGGCGAGAATATCCTGACAAAGACATCCATAGCTCCCGATGCTCTAAACATACCAATTGCTACAAGGATAGCAACCAGATAGGGAATTATTCTGACCGCAATGTTAAATCCTTCCTTTGCGCCATCTATGAAAACTTCATAAACTTTTACTTTCTTCACAAATCCAATCAGTGGAACAACAAATAGTAAAAGAGGAATCGCCAGATTTGAAAAGCTTTTCATCAGAACAACAAACAAGGACTCATGACTCTGAATAGCTCCAGCAGCCGCACTGATTGTATCACCAAGGGCGTAGCTTAATGAGTCAACCATTATTGCCTCCCATCTTCATCTTTGCGTTCTTCTTCCAGGTCAGGGTCGGTTTTCTTGAATGACGGTAATCTTTGGAGCAATTTAGCAGCGGTTACCGCTGCAATAGTAGCGCATAGGCTTGCTAAAAACGTAGTGCTGATAATTTCAAAGGGATTCTTCGAACCCAGCTCTGTCCTAACAGCAATTATTGTCATTGGAATTATGCATATACTTGCGGTGTTAAGAGCAAGAAAGACAACCATAGCGTTTGTAGCGGTATCTTTCTTTTTGTTCAAACTCTGGAGTGATTCCATTGCCTTGAGCCCTAAGGGAGTAGCAGCATTCCCAAGCCCTAACCAGTTCGCCACAAGATTCATTAGCATCAACCCGATTGCAGGGTGGTCTTCCGGAATCCTGGGAAACAGGAACTTCCCAATGGGCCTTATCAACCGGGCAAGTACCCTTATTATCCCCCCCTTTTCAGCAATTTTCATGATCCCAAGCCAGAGTGCCATTATACCTATAAGCCCCAGCGAAATCTCAACAGCCGTTGATGCAGAATCGACAGCCGCCTTCGTGACCTCACCCAGCCTGCCATTGACCGCTCCTACCAGAATCGAAACCAGCATTAAAAACAACCATATGTAATTTAACATATCTCACCTCTTCTTTTTGTTCGTTCGCTAACAAAACAAATTTCCATGCAAAGGAATTTAATCCCCTTCCGCAGGAATGTCAATCAGGTAAACAGAGCAGATATAGACGATAACACTGATAGATTGCACCAAAAAAAAGCAAGAAGATCTCCTCAGAAAAGCAGCTCTATCCCATAAACCCCGACTAGTGCAAATAGATAGAGAATAGAGATGAGAACTTTATAAACCCTCCGTTAATATCCTGCCATGGAATTTTTATTAAAACTAAGAAGTGGCGGGGGACGGAATCGAACCGCCGACACAGGGATTTTCAGTCCCCTGCTCTACCGACTGAGCTACCCCGCCAACCAGCCTCCCGAGCTCAAACCAGCATCAAGAAGCAATCAAATTTATCATCGCTTCAAAAATTTTAAAACATATTTTTGCAATCCCATTCTTTAAAACTGCATTTTTACATTCTCTGTGTTTAAATTTTAACATGATAGAAAAGGTAAACAGAGATCTTTTCTTAGTCCAACTAAAAGATATCTTTGAGAAGGGAAACTTTCAGGTCTCCATACAGGAAACAAAAACTCTATCCTCTTGTTGTGTACCCATTGCGGTATCCCAGGTCCTTATAATAGTCGGGACATTTCTTGGTCTCTCACAGTTCGGCTTTTTGGGTGCGGCATTGATTCTCATCGGGACATGGAATATTACAAAAATTCTTAACGGGGAGTTTCCCCTCCTGTACAGGCTATTCCTCGGTAAAAAAGAAAGCTTTATCATTGCCAAAAAGGAAGTAGAAAACAATTCCTCTGGCGATCTTGTCCTGATCTTCAACCTGAGCCCGGATAGGACTCTGGAAAGCCCTGGAATAGTTACCAGATATGGATTACCTCATATTCTTGTCAATGCTTTGCTTGTGGCTTTTATCTTCACAGGGACCTACCTCAAACTTCAGGCGAATTATAGACTATCTCTATGCTTTTTTCTCATATACAACGTCTTCTTCCTTTCCTTTCTTTTAGCGGAATCCGGAAAGCAGCAACTCGGTAGAGGGAAACTATCCGGTTTTGAACAGAGTTTCTTCACAAGTCTTATACAGAATCTGAAATCCTTTTCCCTCACAGGTAATCTGTTTTTAGTTATCCTGACAAATGATACCTGCTCAGCTCAAACCCGAAAAATATTCGAGAGCTATAACTTCGACATAGGATCCACTCTTGTTCTTTCCCTGTTTGAAACCCCGGAGCCGGAGGCTTATCTTTTAAGGCAGGAAGGGATATTATTTCAGTACAACCATGATGGAAATAGTATCGATTTTGTAGAAAGGGTTCTTGCCTACCTGGGAAAAACTGGAAAACCGCTGAAAACTGCAAAAGTTATTCACAGCACTTACTATTTAACTAAAAAGGGGTTTATTGCCCTGCCTCTGTACTTGCCTATCTCTGAATCTTCGCCACGGTTTCTATCAAAGCTTATTGGTGAAATAAACAAGCTGAGGTTAAAATGAGGAAAAAAAGCATTATTCTGGCACTTATTCTAATCCTTCTCATGACCACGGCCGTTGGGTCTCTTCTGTCGGTTAAAAGTTTTCTTTCATACAATGAGCCTCAGATGGAAGACGAAATTCAGATAAAGGGCTTGTATGAACCGGTAGAGGTTCTTATTGACAGCTTCGGTGTGCCCCATATCTATGCAAATAATGACCATGATCTATTTTTCACTCTTGGGTGGTTTCACGCTGCAAACAGACTTTTCCAGATGGAAATAAACATAAGGGCTTCTTTGGGAAGGCTCTCTGAAATATTCGGAAAAAAAGCACTCGATTATGACAAATTTTCCAGAACCATCGGATTTTACAGAATCGCAGAAACAATATATAAAAAGTTAGATAGCGAATCGAAGGCCATCCTGAATTCTTACGTAGAGGGGATAAATCAATATATAAAAGACAACCAGAAAAACCTGCCTTTGGAGTTCCGACTTTTGAGATTCAAGCCTCTGTTGTGGCAACCGGAATACTGCATTGCATATTTACGGCTAATAGGATGGCAACTTACACAATCGTGGAGCTATGAATCCTCTCTGTATTCCTTGTCACAACTGTACAGCACTGAAAGGATAAAAGAACTTACAATCCTTTACGGTGACGAATGGCCAGAAACTCTCAATGAGCCCATCTTGAAGAAGAAGGTAACTACTACTCTGGGCAACTTCCATAATATCGCCACAGAATTCAGAGAAATTTGCGGTTTCTCAGATATTGGAGTAGGTAGTAACAACTGGGTTATCAGTGGAAGCAAATCTAGAACCGGTTATCCAATACTCTGCAATGATCCACATCTTGCATACACCCAGCCTTCCATCTGGTTTGAAGCCCACCTTTCAAGTCCCAATTTCAATGTATATGGTGTTACCTTTCCCGGTCTACCAGGAATCGTCATTGGTAGAAATAGATATATAGCCTGGGGTTTTACTAACATGATGCTCGACGACGTCGATTTTTACATAGAGAAACTGAGCCCCGATGGAAACTATTACCTTCATGGAGAGGAGTGGAAAAGAATAGGAGTGGTTCACGATACGATTGTTGTCAGAAAAAAGAGGATACCAATCACTATTAAATATACCCACCACGGTCCAATCATAAATTCCGTTAACAAAGCTCTCGGCAAAAACGCAGCTCCGATCTCGGTAAAATGGTCTGGAGCTGATTTTTCAAATGAAACTAAAGCTATATTGCTTATAAATAGAGCTAAAAACTTTCAGGAGTTTCTTAAAGGAGCGAGTTTATTCAAAGTTCCAGGACAGAATGTGGCCTACGCAGACATAGAAGGAAATATTGCACTGGTTCCTATGGGTGGTATACCGATCCGTTCAAAAGATTACAACTATCTGTTACCACTGAAGGGGGACGATCCGGCGACAGACTGGAAGGGATATATTCCCTTTGAAGATGTTCCCTTTGAACTTAACCCGAGGTGTGGATACGTGGCTTCCGCAAATGCAAAAATATTTGACGGAAGCTTTAACTACTATGTGTCAAATCATTATGAACCACCCTACAGACTTATGAGAATTAGGCAGGTTCTTTCTGCTGATTCCGCTTTCTCAATATCTGACATGATGAAGCTCCAGCTCGATGTAAAATCTTTGTTTGCCCGGGATCTTCTTGCAATTTTCTTTCAGGTAGTTAAACCGGATGACATACCAGAAAAATACCGGGAATATTACTCAATTCTGAAAAATTGGAACTTCGATGAAAAAATAGATTCTCCAGAAGCTACCCTTTTCAATGTCTTTGTTCTGAAACTTATAGAAAATATCTACGGGGACGAAATAAAGCTCGCTGGAAAAGAGGTCTACAAAAGCTTCCTGGATTATCCGAGCTTTGCTATGCGAAATTCCTATCTGCTTCTAAAGAAAGGCGAGTCAATGTGGTTTGATGACATAACAACAAAAAGAACAACCGAAATGAGACCTGACATCTTGAAGAAGTCCTTCGTTTGTGCTGTCAAATATCTTATCAGGAAAAGAGGTAGTGATATCGGAAAATGGCAGTGGGGACAGGTACATAAATTGTATTTACAACACCCTCTCGGCACCAGCAAAATCCTCAACTGGCTTTTCAGATTCGATCGCGGGCCTTATCCTGTACCCGGATCTCAATTCACCATTAACTGTGGCATGTATAAACTTGATAGACCTTTTAAAAGCTTCGTGGGACCATCGGTAAGATTCATCTTCCCCTTCGAGGACAGCAATGTTGCCTATTCCGTCATTCCAAACGGCCAAAGTGGAGTTCGAGGATCGAAACATTACAGTGACCAGACCGATATGTACCTGAAGGGGATATATAAAAAAGTCTATCTCGATAGAATTAGACTGCTTAACTCAGGTGTAAAAGTACTATCTATGCAGCCAGCGGGATAGTAAACCTGTTATGAAATTATTTAAAGCCATACAAAAAACGGGTGTTGCCAGGAGAAGAGCTGCTCAGCTTGTACTCTCAGGGAGAGTAACTGTAGATGGTAAAACTATTAAAGAACCCTGGCACAAAGTCTGGCCGGGGCAGGTTATAAAAATAGATGGGGAGGAACTCAACTGGACTGAGGACCAGGAGTTTCTTTACTACGCTTTCCACAAACCCCAGGGCTATGTAACTGCCCTTTCTGATCCATCTGCCCCCCACATTGGGCGACTCATCAAAAACAAAAAACTTCGTCCAGCAGGAAGATTGGATAAAGATGTTTCCGGGCTTCTTATCCTTACGAATGACGGGGTATTGATAAACAAACTTACCCACCCTCGCTACCAGATTGAAAGGGAATACATTGCTATTGTTTATGGTAATCCTCCAGAGAGTAAACTGGACCTGTT
>Ga0190359_1000725_pt1 | contig 21932 bp, 17 predicted proteins | sample 48721823_MG_FD_161269 | JGI IMG/M metagenome (GOLD analysis project Ga0190359, IMG submission 161269) | Hydrothermal vent microbial mat bacterial communities from Southern Trench, Guaymas Basin, Mexico - 4872-18-2-3_MG | ecosystem: Environmental > Aquatic > Marine > Hydrothermal vents >... | reverse complement strand
CAGTACAAATCGATAGAAAACATCTTTAAGGAAGCTGGCCTTGAAGTGATTGAACCCATCTTTGACTATACAAAAGAAAAAAGAGGGATAATTGCAAAGGTTAACGGCTAAAATATCAGGTTATTTCACTCTTATCAGACCATTGAACGTGCTACAGGGAGCCGTTTCTGCTATCATAACAGCGTTCATCATGGAAAAACTACCCCCTTTCCGTGACATACTACTTGCCATATTCATAATAGGAGCTTTTACTGCTGCTGGAAACTCTTTCAATGACTATTGCGACTATAAGATAGATGCCATAAACCGCCCTAAAAGGCCCATTCCATCGGGTAAAATCAGTCGCAAAGAGGCTTTGGTCTTAACAGTGGTCTTTTTTACGTTAGGATGGGCAGTTGCCATGCCGTTGATGAGCCAGACTATTCTAATAATACTGACCATAGCCACAATTTGTCTGATAACATATAGCCTTTTTCTCAAAAGTACAGCTTTGGTAGGGAATATGATAGTGGCTCTTATCCTTGGACTCTCATTCATTTTCTCTGCTGCAGTGTATGGAGATATAAAAAGAGGGTTTGCACCCTTTACACTTGCTTTTTTATTCACTCTTATAAGGGAGATCATCAAGGACATGCAGGACATCAAAGGGGATGAAAAACACGGAGCGAAAACTTTCCCTATAGCTTTTGGGCAAATAAAAGCAGCCAGACTTGTTTCTTTCCTCTCGGTCCTTCTTATTGTAATTGCAGTTGCTCTATTTCTCACTGGTGTATATGGATTTCTCTATGGAATTGTAGTCGGAATAACTGTGGTTCCAGTTCTAATATTCACAATAATCTCCATCAATCGGGATCAATCAATAAAGAATTGTGGGAAACTATCATCTTTACTAAAATATGACATCTTTTTTGGTCTGCTGGCTATTTGCCTGGGGAGATTCTAAAAGTGCCCGAGTTTGTTCATCTTCATAATCATTCCGATTACAGCCTTCTGGATGGAGCTCAAAAAGTCAAATCCATCATTGAAAGAGTGAAAGAGCTCGGGATGAATGCCGTTGCCATTACCGAACACGGCAACATGTTCAGCACTGTAGAGTTCTACATAACAGCCAAAGAGAACGGTATAAAACCCATAATAGGATGTGAAATATATGTCACAAAAGATCCCGAACCAGGGCAGATGCCTTCTTCGAAGGGACCCAATTATAATCACCTCGTCCTTCTTGCAAAAAATCTTACAGGTTACAAAAATCTGATAAAGATCGTAACGTACGGCTACCTCGAAGGTTTTTACTACAAGCCCTGTGTTACCAAAGAGATTTTAAGGAAATATAGCGAAGGTTTAATAGCTCTCTCCGCCTGTGTAAAAGGAGAAATACAGGAGCTTACCATACGCGGCAACTACGACGCAGCCAGGAAATCGGCTATCGAATATATGGAAATTTTTCCGGATAGATTCTACTTCGAGGTTCAAAATCACTTCCTTCAGGATGAAAAAATATGGATAGACTTTTCGAAACAGCTGTCCAAGGAACTGGGAATTCCCAGAGTTGCCACTAATGATACCCACTATACCCTGAAAGAGCACTGGGAAGCTCACGATGCTCTCCTCTGTATAGGTATGGGCAAGGAAATCACCGATCCCAATCGCCGAAAATATGAACCTCATGAATACTACATCAAATCCCCGGAAGAAATGCTCCAATTGTTTCCGAATGATCCGGAGGTCATAGAAAACACTTTAAGGATCGCTGACGAGTGCAACCTGGAAATAGAAATCGGTAAGGTTCACCTTCCTGAATATAAAATTCCTGAAGGAAGCAATAGTTTAAACGAATACGACTATTTGAAACAACTTGTCTACAAAGGCTTAAAAGAACGTTACCCTGAGATAACTCCGGAAATCAAAGAGCGAGCTGATTTTGAGCTAAAAACTATCAGAGATATGGGCTTCACCGGTTATTTTCTGATCGTCCAGGATTTTGTGAAATTTGCCAAAGACAACGGCATCCCTGTAGGTCCGGGCCGAGGATCGGCAGCAGGGAGCCTGGTGGCATACTCCTTGGGCATAACAAATATAGACCCCCTCAAATATAACCTCCTCTTTGAAAGGTTTTTGAACCCTGAAAGAATATCAATGCCCGATATTGACATAGATTTCTGCGAAGAACGGCGCAGCGAAGTCATTGACTATATCAAGAAAAAATATGGAGAAAAGAGCGTCACACATATAATCACTTTTGGGACTCTTAAAGCAAGAGCCGTAATAAGAGATGTAGGGCGTGTGCTCGGAATCCCCCTAGCGGAAGTAGACAGGATAGCTAAGATGATCCCGGAAGGGCCTGGGGTAAAGCTGGCACAAGCAATCGAAGATGTCCCAGAGTTAAAAAAAGCATCAGAGATCGACGAAGCACACAGGAAACTTTTCGAAATATCTCTTATTCTTGAAGGGATGAACCGCCACACATCAACTCATGCGGCTGGCCTGGTAATTGCCCCCGGTGAGCTTACAGACTACCTGCCTCTTCATAAGTCTTCTACAGGCGACATTACAACTCAATACGAAATGAAATGCATAGATAAAATAGGGCTGCTCAAAGTTGATTTTCTTGGACTCAGAAACCTGACCGTAATAGAAAATACCCTTCAGCTTCTGAAGAAGAAAGGTGTACATGTAGATATAAACAATCTGCCCGAAAAGGATGAAAAGACCTTTCAACTGTTTGGTGAAGGAAGAACTATCGGCGTGTTTCAATTTGAATCTGCATCAATGCGAAAATACCTTATGAAACTCAAGCCTACCTGCATTCAAGACCTTATAGCTATGAACGCCCTTCATAGACCCGGTCCGATGCAAATGATCGAGGAATTCATTAAAAGAAAACATGGAAAATCTAAAATAGAATATCTTCACCCATCCCTTGAACCGATTCTGAAGGAGACCTACGGGATAATTGTATATCAAGAACAGGTAATGCAGATAGCACACAAAATTGCCGGTTTCTCTCTTGCTAAAGCTGATCTGATGAGACGGGCAATGGGAAAGAAAGATAAAAAAACCATGAAATCTCTCATGGATAATTTCATCCAGGGAGCAGTTGATAATGGTATCGAGCCGAAAACAGCCAGAGAGATATTCAATCTGATAGAAAGATTTGCTGAATACGGATTTAACAAGAGCCATAGCACAGCATATGCTGTTCTTGCTTACGAAATAGCGTATTTGAAAGCCCATTACCCTGCTGAGTTTATGACCTCCAATATATCCAGTGAAATGGACAAAACAAATAGGGTCACAGTCCTGTCCAACGAAGCAAGACATATGGGACTTGAAATTCTCCCACCGGATGTCAACTATAGTGAGGTTAACTTCTCCACCGATGGGAAAACCATCAGGTATGGACTCCACGCTATAAAAAATGTCGGAGAAAAAGCAGCAAAAAGCATTGTGGAAGCCCGAAAGAAAGTCGGAAAGTTCAAAAGCTTTTTCCACTTTGTTTCCTGCGTGGACCTCCGCACTGTGAACCGGAAGACGCTGGAAAGTCTTGTTGCTTCTGGAGCCACGGATTCGCTGGAAGGAACAAGAGCACAAAAATATGAAGCCATTGATCTGGCCATACAATACGCACAGAAAATTCAGGCAGAGAAAAATAATATGCAGGCAAGTCTATTCGGATTTGATGAATTTGGTAACAGTAAAATACTTTCAGAACCTCAATTACCTGATACAGAACCATGGCCTGATAGAAAAAAGTGGGCACTGGAAAAAGAGCTCCTGGGGATGTACCTCTCTGGACATCCTCTCCTGAATTACAGAGAAGAAATAGAACATTTTTCCAACTATGATTTCACCGATCCTCTGGAGGATTTCAAAGAACCCTATATAAAATTGGGAGGGTTGATATCTAACCTGAAAATCCACTATGATAGAAACAAAAAGCCCTACGCAGTTTTTAGCCTTGAAAGTATAAATGGAGCTGTGGATGTAATGGCTTTCAACCGCGTCTATAACGATCATATAAACTACATCGAAAATGATAACCCGGTTTTTGTACACGGAAAGGTAAGTGTTCAGAGTGAAGGCAATGCAAAAATTATAGCGGAAAGAGTACTGCCTCTAGACAAACTAATTGATGAAGAGACAAAGAGTGTTCATCTGAGATTAAACAAGCGGGAGATCGACCGCGGTCTGGTTGAAAACTTATATAGTTATCTGACAGGCTACAGAGGAAACTGTGAATTATATCTCCATCTCAATGAACCAGGAGATGGGGAGATCGTGATTCTCTCACATAATGTAAAAGTTAGCCCTGATAGAAACATGCTGAAGCATCTGAAAGAGCTTTACGGCAGTGAAAACGTATGGGTTGAAGGATGATAGCTGTATTACAACGTGCTAGAAATGCTTATGTGGAAGTTGATGGGAAAACAGTCGGGGAAATCGACCACGGTCTTGTAATTCTCCTTGGAGTCTTCCATGATGACAAAGAAGAAGACGCAGATTTTCTAGCGAATAAAATTGCTCACTTTAGAATTTTCAACGACGAAAATGGGAAGATGAACCTATCAATCAAAGATGTAAAAGGTGCTGCACTGGTTATCTCTCAATTTACTCTTTGTGCCGACTGGCGAAGGGGCAGAAGACCCAGTTTTGTAAATGCGGCGCCACCGGAAATGGGTAAAAGGCTATATGAATACTTTATGTACAAACTCAAAGATCTCAAAATCCCCGTAGAATCCGGCATTTTTGGAGCAATGATGGATGTACACCTAACAAATTGCGGTCCAGTAACATTTGTTCTGGACAGCAAATTCAAATAAACACCTAAAGTTGAGGTTGACGTGGAAGAAGAAAAAATTCTGGAGTACTTTGAGAAACACCCTGAGAGTGTTCTCTTTCCCCTCGTAGCTGAAATAAAGTTGAACAGCGGGAACGCCCTGGAAGCAGTAGAGATATGCAAAACGGGAATACAGAGATATCCTGATAAGGCAATCGGACATTATATTCTTTCCCGTGCGCTCAGAGAATCTGGCAATCTCGAAGAAGCTATTGAAGAATTAAAAAAAACAGTAACCTGTGATCCCGATTTTCTCCAAGCGTACTATGATCTCCTAGAAATTGGGGGGAACCGTCTTACAGAAGAAGAGAAAATGACCTTTAAGAACAGAATCAGCTTTTTGAATCCCCTTGAGGAAGAGATACATATTGAGAAAAGAGAAATAAAACCTGAATCTGAGCCTATAGAAAAATCTCCGAAAGAGACTTTCACTGAAGCTATCGAACCTCAGGAACCCGAACAGGGTGAAGAAGAAAAAGAAAAAATCGAAGAGATTTTTGAGGAACCCATTGAGGCAGAAGAACCCCCTTTTGCTATAGTAGGTAGTGAGGAAGTTCCTGAGGAAGAAGCCCACCTTGGTCCACTAGAAAAGGAAGAGAAAACAGAAATGCCAGAAACTACAGAAGAAACTCCTACTGCAGAAGCAGAAGCTGGCAGTGCTGCAAAACTAAAGGATATGTTTGAGAAACTGAAAACCAAACCACTGGAAGAACTCCGAAAAGAAAGCTGGGACCTCGAATCCACAGAAGCAGAAGAAAAAGAAGAGCTCCCAACAAAACCAGAATACCCGGAGGAAGAGCTGAAAGAAGAGGCTTTCAAAGAACCTCATTTAGAAACAGAGGAAGTTGGAGAGAAACCCTCTGAAGAATCTCAGGAGTTAGAGGTCCCTATACCAACTTTTACCCTTGTGGAAATACTAAAGAAACAAAAATTGTACGATCAGGCTCTTGAAGTTCTAAAAGTTTTAGAAAAAAGGCGCAAAGATCTTGAAAAGGTCAGGAAATACAGAGAAGAAATATTAAAACTCAAGTCAGAGAATAAATGACTGCTCAATCAGGGTTTATCTCAATTTGGTATGTTATCTCACAGGTTTTTTTCAGCATCGCGCTAACGGAACAGTATTTATTCTGAGACAACTCGATGGCTTTCTTAATATTGTTCTCGTTGAGATTTTCTCCCCAGAATTTATAAACAATTTTAATTCTGGTAAAAACTCTGGGGTGTTCCTGGGCGTTTTCGGCTTCCACTTCTACCCTGAAATCATCTGCAGGGGTTCTCATCTTTTTGAGCAAACTCTCTACATCCATGGCAGTACATCCACCAAGAGCAATCAGAACCAGCTCCATTGGTTTACTTCCAGCCTCGCTACCCCCAAATTGCTTAACAGTGTCCAGGACAACCCAGTGATTTGAATCACCCTTGCCGATGAAAGTATTCCCTTTAACTCTCTGCAAGATTGCTTTCATATTTTCCCCCTTGATTCACGTAAATACTGTTTCAGTTTCATCATAATCCTACCGACGTCAAGCCCCTTTTCTTCTATTTTGTCTCGGAGGGTCCCCCATGTAGGTTCTCCACACACAAGACAGACAATACCCTCTTCCGAAAGAGGGCCTACAAGCTCAGGGTATCTCTCCACAAGCTCTTCTATGGTGATTTCAGGACTCAAATCCATCTTATTTTTCCCTGCCTTTGTCCTTATCTTTTGAAAAGTAAATCTTTGCAAAAAGCTCTCTATTCACTCGATCAGGAACCTTTGTATCCATAGAAAGCTTTCGATACAGAGTCACTGTCTTTTTCAGTTTATCCACATAAATCTCACAGTTTTTACACTTCTTTAAGTGTTCCTTTATAGAACTACAGGGGGGAGAATCAAGATCACCACCGAGAAAGTCACAAATATCTTTCAATAGCTTGCTGTGATGTTCACCCTTCATAGTAAAATGCCTTCTTCCTTTAAAAAGCTTTCCAGTTCGTTTTTCAGGAAGTTTCTGGCTCTCATAAGTCTGATTTTTGTATTGGAAGGAGTTATCTCCAGTATTCTGGCAGTTTCTTCCGTGGAAAGCCCATGCATATCTCGAAGAATAAAAACAGTTCTGTAAATCTCTGGAAGCTTTTCAAGAGCCTTGCTAAGTTTTTTACGAAACCTCTCTCTATCAACCTGGGTCAGTTCTATGTCCGGCCAGCTTTTCTGAGGCTCCTGATGTAATCTATCAAAATCTGGATCTTCGAGACCGTTTTCAGAAAAGTTCTTTTTCCTCTGCTTTATCTTACTTATAGCCATATTAATAGCGATGCGATATACCCAAGTAAAGAAAGAAGATTCCCCTTTGAACTGGTCAAGCTTTCTTAAAGCCATAAGAAAAGTATCCTGGTACACATCCTCTGCGTCCTTCTCGTTACCAGTCATTCTCAGAGCAAGTCCGTAGATCCTGTCACCGTACATCTTAACAAGTTCAGCAAAAGCATCTCTATCACCCTGTCTCGCTCTCTGTAATATCTTATCTTCTTCAAGCCTGTTTACCATACCAGAAAGTTAGAAATTCCAGAGCTAATAGTCACCTGAATTGTTCGATAGAATAGTCTGTTAAATAACAGAGATTCGCCTAGCTGGCGATACTTTCCTTGACTTTCGATATGAAAATATGTTCCGGCACCGCTCCTTCCAACGACCAGTTCTCATTAATCACCGATTTCGGAACACCTCTGACATTATATTTATTTCCCAGATACGGAAATTCTGTAACCTCGATCATATCAGCTTTTATGTTCGAATTCGCAATTGCCAACCTGTGAGCAATCCTGACTGCACTGGGACAATAGGGACATACTGGGGTGACAAAAACTTTTATATGCACAGGCTTGTCAATGCTCTCAATTTCTTTCATTTCCTGTTCCCCGAAACCGTGACTACCGTTCGAGACATCTACAATGTCTTCCAGAAGAGACATGAATTCATAACCACTGGGGATACCATAAAACCTGATACCATAGTCCGTCCCATCCTCTTTCACTATCGCAGTGGCTGGTATCATTTCAATCCCGTACTGCTCAACTTTATCTTTATCCAGTTGGAAATTATACACCTCAAGGGTTAACTTGTTGGACAGCTCTGCTATTTCCTCAAGCAACTGCTTTGTTTCCCTGCAGTACTGACACTCAAGCTCCTGTGTAAAATATATGAGCTTGACTCCAGAACCCATATCTTGAAGTTTATTCGCAACAAACTTCTTATCATCTTCTTTTAGAAACATACTACCTACCTCCTTTTCCTTTCAAAATTTAAAAATCATCTACTTAGATAGTTTGACAATTACCCAGGTTACAAGAGTGGGAAGTTTTTTGCAGTTACATGTCTATATGAAAAGCTTTTCTTATAAAAATACCGATGAAGAAATTTATGAGAGCTATTGAAACACTTAATCCTGCCATCTCTGCGAACCTTTTGAAAAATGGCATATTCCTGGCCACTGAAACGTAAAAAGTGAAGAAAGCTATTACTATTATTCCAGCAAGAAGTACACAAACAAGAGCGGTAATTGCATTGCTAAACAGAAGGAAAGGCAATACCAAAATAATAACCGTAAAAATATATGCCATACCGGTGTAAACTGAGGCTACCACAGGGTTTTTGCCTGACCTTTCATGCTTGGTGGAAAGATACTCAGATGCAGCCATAGACATCGCAGCTGCTATTCCCATAATCAATCCCACGACTGCAATAAGCTTTGTATTCCTCAGAGCAAGAGTTAAACCAGCCAGAGCACCAGTTAACTCCACGAGAGCATCGTTTAGTCCGAGAATTATGGAGCTAATGTATTTAAGCTTTTCCTCATCAATAAGATCAAGTAGCTTTCTCTCATGCCAGTTTTCATCTTTCAAAATTCTATCAACCTCAGTAACCTCCATTCGAATCTTTTTATAAGTCGACTGTGCAATATCTTCCCCTCTCTCCATAAACTTCAAGGTGAAGGTGAGTCCAAACGCTCTCGCTATAAACGAATAAATAAGAATTCTAAATCTGCTGGGTTTTACATCCCTCGCAGTGAGTTTCCTGAGAAAATTATAATGCGCTTGCTCGTCATTTGCTATCATTAGTAGTACTTCACGAGTCCGCTCACTTTTAACTTTTATAGCGAGACGTTTGTAAACACAATGTTCTGTTATCTCTTTCCGCTGGGCTTTCAGAAGCGCCTTAATTATTTTTTTATTAAAATTCTTTTTCTTTGCCATAAAAAACCATTAAGTAACCAGTTGCAATCCTCTGAAAATATATGGTCCTCCGAACTACAAAACATCCTCGTCAATTCAGAATCTCATCAGCATGAATTATATCTGAGAACTGCTCATTTCTTATAACTTCGCGGTTCATTTTTGCTTTTGCAAGGGCATTTATAATATACCTGTTCGCAATGTAGATCTTATGGGGGGTTTTTTCAGCTTCTTCAAGTAACAAATATCCAACATAGAGATAGCTGTAGAGTTCAACCAACTCTTTCGCAGCAATATCCTGGAAATCAGGGTCCTTCTTTTCTTTAACGAACTCAAGACTCTCCATAAATATTTCTCTGATATTTTTCAAAATCTCGTTGTATCTATCCAGATTCCCTTTATAGCTTTTACTTGCCTTTTCCTCGAAGTAATCGCCAAGGACGTCATTTATTACCCCACCAATTGCGGCTACTACCTGCATCTGAGTTGTACCCTCGTAGATATTTGTAATACGAACATCCCTGTACAATCTCTCGATAACAAATTCCTTCATATAACCAGTTCCACCGTGCACCTGAAGCGCGTCGTAACATATTCTATTCGCAGTCTCTGTTAAAACGTACTTGGTCATTGGGGTAAGAAGATTTGCAACTTTGGTTGCCTCTTTTAACCTTCTGTTATACTCAGAAAAGTCTTTACCCTCTTTCTTAAGCTGATCTATTTTCTTTTCCAAAGCATTCTTCAAATCGACCCAATAAGAGGTGGAATAAAGAAGTGACCTGCATGCCTCGAGAGAAATCCGCATATCAATCAACATGTTAGTTACAGCCGGGATATTATAGATTGGCTTACCAAACTGAATCCTCTCCTTAGCATATTTCAAGGCTTCTTCATAAGCTGCTTGAGCAACCCCGAGGGCTTGAGCTGAGACACCCAGCCTTGCTCCGTTCATCAAATCCATTACATACTTTATCAAACCAAATCTTCTTTTTCCCACCAGCTGAGCAGGAGTATCATTGAACTGGAGTTCACATGTAGGTGATCCATGTATCCCAAGCTTATTTTCAATCCTTCTCACCACTACTGTATCATCACCATAACAAACAAACAGACTAAGGCCCCTGGCATCTTTGGTACCCGGTTCACTTCTTGCAAGAACGAGAAGTACATCACCACATCCGTTTGTGATAAACCTTTTTACCCCTTTCAATCTCCACGTCCCACTCTCATCTTGATATGCCATAAGCTTAACTGACTGCAAGTCTGAACCAGCATCAGGTTCTGTCAAAGCCATTGCTCCAGTAAATTTCCCACTCGCAAACCCGGGCAGGAATTCTTTCTTTTGCTCCTCGCTTCCATATCTGTTAATAGTTTCTGCAATGTCCTGCAGGCCAAAGAGATTCATAAGCGAGGCATCTGCGCGGGATACCATTTCTATAGCCATCATGTAAATCGTTGTAGGAAAATTTAATCCACCATACTCACGGGGGAGGGTCATTCCCATTAGTTCAGCTTGAGATAATTTCTCTAAACTTTCGCGGGTACCCTTCGCATATATTACTTTCCCATCTTTGAGCACGTTACCTTCCTGATCCACCGATTCAGCACGCGGAGCGATGAAATTCGCCGAAATGTCTCCTACAACTTCAAGAACTCTTCGGTAGCTGTCCATAGCATCTTCGTAGTCGACAGGAGCGAAAGGGAATTTATCTTTTTGAGTATAATCCTCTTCAAGAACCTTTACAATCTCTTCAAGCTTCAAATTGTCAAAATGAAATACAAGATCTTTGTTGTCCGTAAAATAATTAGCCATCTCTCACCTCAATTTGTTTTTGAATACTTCTATAAATAGAGGGACAACTTCCATCGCGTTTCCAACTATTTTATAGTGGGCAATCTCAAAAATTGGAGCCTCAGGGTCTGTATTTATTGCTATTATCTTTTTGGATTCTTGCATACCAGCTCTATGCTGTATTGCTCCCGAAATACCACAGGCAATATAAAGCTTTGGGCGGACAGTTGTACCAGTTTGCCCCACCTGCCTTTCACGCTCAATAAATCCAGCATCAACAGCAGCTCTACTACCTGCAACCTCACCGCCTAGGAGATGAGCAAGCTCATATAACACCTTGAAATTTTCCTTCGATCCCATTCCATAACCACCTGCCACAATTATCTGAGCTGACTTCAGATCGGCCTTTCTTTCTTCTCTTGAACACTCCAAAACCTTTACAATTTCATCAACAGGATCGGGGCTATACTCGATTTTTACAATTTCTCCTTCATTGTAGCTATCCAGCGGGACTTTTTCCATCACACCTTCGCGAACAGTCGCCATTTGTGTTGGGCTATCGGGCGAGATAATCGTGGCTATTATATTTCCACCAAAAGCTGGCCTTATCTGAAGCAGGAGGTTTTTATACTCTGTATTTAAGTAGTTAACATCAGAGATTTGCAGGTCAGTACAATCAGCAGTCAGCCCACTGCGGGTTGCGGATGCTATTCGCGGAGCAAGATCCCTGCCAGTGTGGGTAGCACCAAAAAGTACAATTCTTGGTTTTCTTTCTTTAACCAACTCTGTAATTACCCGCGAGTAGGGGATTGTGCGATAATGCTTCAACTCAGGATGACTTACAAGTAGAACCTGATCCGTTCCGTACTTGAAAGTTTCCTTTGCAATGTTTTCAACCTTATCCCCTAACAAAACCGCCACAAGTTTCTCTTTTAACGAAGAGGCAAGCTTTCTTCCCTTGGACAGAAGCTCAAAGCTAACATCAGCAGGTTTCCCGTCATGTTGTTCAATAAAAACCCATACATTACTATTTGTACTCATTTTAGCCCCTTTATCCAAAAATTCTATCTTTCATTAACTCATCAATCAGCCTGCTCAGGCCTTCTCTGGTAGGCGCTATCTCTACAGGCTCCTTAGACGCAAGCACAACGGAATCAATCTTATACACCTTTGTAGGAGAACCTCTCAATCCACACCTGTTTTCGGGAAGACTCAGCTCCTTTGAGGTAAGTGTTTTAATAAGCAATCCCTTTCCCTGATATTCTTTTATCAACTTCTCAGGATCGGTAACTTGATCGTTTTCTGCCATTTCCTGCAACTCAAAGACAGTCCGTGCCTTCTTATAGAACATCAAACGCTTCGCTCTATACGGTCTTGGTTCTGCAGCCTCTTTTACCACTGTTAGAAGTGCCGGCAAGCTGGTTTCCACGATCTCATAGCCACCATCAATCTGCTTTCTTGCTCTTATTTTACTGTTTTTTACCTCAATTACTTCTTCAACATACGTAATCTGAGGAATTCCCAGTTTTTCAGCAGTCTGAGGACCCACCTGAGCAGTATCTCCATCTATTGCCTGCCTTCCTGTGATGACCATATCGAATTCACCCAGATATTTAATGACTTCGCTCAAGACATAGCTCGTTGCAAGGGTATCAGCCCCAGCGAACTTTATATCCGAAACAAGATAAGCATCATCGGCTCCCATATAGAGGCTCTCTCTCAGTATATCCGCAGCTCTGGGCGGTCCCATTGTTATAACCGTTACATTACCACCATATTTTTCTTTGAGCTGGAGGGCAACCTCAAGAGCAACTTTATCCTCCGGATTGAAAATAGCAGGCAATTTGGAGCGATTGATTGTACCATTTTCCTTCATTACATTGCCGGTAATATTCGTTGTGTCTGGTACCTGTTTCGCTAAAACTGTAATTTTAAGTGCCATAACAACCTCAAAAAATTTTAGGCAAAACTTATTAAAAAGTTTTCAAAAAGCAAACATCTGCCAGGTCTCCTGGTAGAGTTTCTCTGAAACTTTGGCTCTTACTTAAACAAGTATACAGTCTCCCATAGACTACAGAAATCTTTATTTAAATATTTTTCCCGTTTCCATATACCAGAATATGAAATCCAGATACTTCATTTCTACTCCCAGCTTTACGGAAAAATCGGTCATTCTTTCTTCCAGCTCTAAATACCTTCTCTTAGAGATGTTTCTAACTTCGCCGGAAATGACCCCGAATTTCTTCAGGTTCTTTAAGATGTGTCTATCGAGAATGGCAAGATCTCTGCCTATCCAGATATTTCTCAAAAAGTGGCTCGCCTCTTTATATCCGATCCCCTTCACTTCTTTCACTAGCGCATCTCTTTTTACAGCTGGTGAAACATCAATCTTCAATAGTTCAAGCAGATGCTTAAACTTACCACTATAAACTTTTTCTCTTAGTTCCATAACATATCTGGCTTTATTAACAGGGAACCTGACACCTGACAAGCACTTCATTACCAGATCTTTATCCCCGGATTCGAAGGCATTTGCCTCTTTCAGTTTTAGCACAGCTTCCCAACATATCTTTGCTTTCGATTGGGGTGTTAAAAGACAAAAGATAAGTTCATATATGATTTCAAGCTCATTAAATCTTAACCAGATAGCTTTGAATTCTTCCAGCCGCCGATCTATGGGTTCCTTCAGCACAACATACAGTTTCTTTATTTCCTCAGCTCCAGCTACCTTCTGCATACACAAAGCCTCACTCGCAATAAATAAAACATAGTGTAAATTTAGTTAATTCTATCGTACAACCATGCGCATGAACTTTCCCGGGCCTATCGCCCTGAAAAGCTTGACATTGAATACAAATATGGGTAAGATACATTTTGTTATTGAATGGAAAGGAGTGTCGATGATTGATGTGGTATTAGCAACGAGGAATGAAGACAAAATCAGGGAAATTGAACACACTTTTAAGGTAGAGGGAGTGGTTCTTCATAGGCTATCCGAATTTGGAGATATTGGAGAAATTAATGAAGATGGAAACTCTTTCTACGAAAATGCATTAAAAAAGGCGCAGATTGTTTTTGAGGCAACAAAAATGCCTGCGATAGCTGATGACTCCGGATTAGAGGTTGATGTTCTTGGCGGTAAGCCCGGCATCTTTTCCTCTAGGTACGCAGGGAGAAATGCTTCCTACGCCGATAACATACACAAGCTAATACAGGAAGTTAAGCACTACCCCGTTTCCCAGAGGAAGGCCGTTTTCAAGTGTGTGGCACTTTTTTATCATCCAGATTTAACCCTGCATGAGGAAGGTATAGTTGAAGGATTAATCCTGACAAATCAACTTGGGAAGGGTGGTTTTGGTTATGACCCTGTTTTCTTTCTACCCGAGCTGGGGAAAACTTTTGCAGAACTAAGTCTTGAGGAAAAATGTGAATACAGCCACAGAGGTATTGCCTTTCGCAGGCTCAGTGAAGCGCTCAAACAAAACCTGGATAAAATTTCTTAGTGAGCGGGGTTTAAGTAAGGTAGAGACTGCTACATACAGTTAGTTAGATAGAAACTGAAGATTAAAAAAGCAGTTGAGAACAGAAAAGGATGTTCAGGGTAAGATTTGTTTATCTGTATATTGTGCTTTCAGTTTTCTTTAATATTGCTTTTCCCCAGACGGAAAGCGAAGAAGGAAGGGTTTACCCACCAAAGATAGATTTTCTCAAAAAGTGGTTTGCAGATCCTGGAATTGAACAAAAAAGGGGGCTGGCCGGACTGACGGACTCTACAGATTGGTATTTTCTTAATAGAAATATTTTGGAGCTGAGATTGAGAGGGCTTCGAGCTGAAAAGGGGATTGATGATAGCTACAGAAATTTTATTTTCGCCACTACCTACGATGGATATGAAGTATTCTTACCATACGTTATTGATATATCCAGATACTACGAGAATAAGAAACAGCAGACTTTAAGAGAACTCTTCATTCAGACACTTCTCAAGAAAGAAGAGAAAACAAAATCTCCAATGGGAAAGATCGAGTTAGTGGGAGCAGATATAGCTGGCCAGAGAGTATCCTTAAGAATGTCAGGGAACATTAGCATAAATGGCAAACTCCAAAATCAATCCCGCTCGCAGGTTAGGACGGGAATAAGGGAGGGAAGGACTACTTCCTTTATCATAGATCAAAAACAACAGCTCAACATTGAAGGGAAAATTGGAGACAGGATAAGCCTTCTTGTTGATCAGGATAGTGAGAGAGAATTTGATTTTGAAAACAACTTGAGAGTTATATATACAGGTGATGAAGACGAAATAATTCAGAAGATCGAAGCAGGAAATGTTTCTCTCAATCTTCAGGGTACTCAATTTGCTACTTACTCAGGGAAAAACAGTGGACTATTTGGTTTTAAAACATCAATGAAGCTTGGTGGTATAAATATCACAACTATCGCAAGCGTAGAAAGAAGCGAGAAAAATGCTCTCACTGCTTCGGGAGGAGAAACAGAGACAATCTATACCATAGATGACTATGATTACAGAAAAAATCTCTACTTTTTCCTTGACATGGAATTTCGAAGGAATATGTATCCGCTTGTAAATGGTTCAACATTTAAATTTGATCCAAACAGAATAGTGTCTGATCTCAAAGTCTATCGCTCTGTCAGAATTGAGAAACCAGGGGTTATCTATGGAGTTGCGTATGTTGACCCCAATGATACTACCCAATATCCTGAACTTGCTGAAAAAAGATTGTTTGAGTTGTTGGAACAGGGGAAGGATTATGAGGTAAATAGAAATTTGGGTTTTATAAGGCTTTCATCTCCTGCTCGTGATGATGAGATAATTGCTGTTGCATACAGGATCATTGATAGTGAATCCAATACCATAAAGGAGTATGGAGACTGGGATAGAAGCCCGGAAGATACTTCTCGGATAGTTTTAAAACTGATAAAACCTCAGAACATGTTGCCAAATCATCCTTGCTGGGATCTGGAATTTAAAAATGTGTATTACCTAGGATCAGTGAATATAAACCCTGATGGCTTCGAACTCAAGATAATTTATACCCGTGGGAAAACGAAGGAGGACGAGGTAGCAGAAGACGGTCAAACTTTTTTACAAAAGTTTGGGCTCGATATAATGGATAAGAACGGTAATCCTGTCCCAGATGATATAGCCGATATCGAGAATCCCGCTATTTTTAATTTGCAACAGGGGGAACTCTGGTTTCCGTTCCTCCGTCCTTTCCAGTACGGAGAAAATGACGAATCGGGGGAGAGGAATCCCAATCTAAGCCCGGAATATAGCTGCTCTGCAATGTACGACAGTAGCAGAATGGATTACGATGATATATATGCAGACAAAAAGTTTCAGATTGTCGTTAAATATAAAAATAGAAGTTCTACCCTGATGCTAAAACCCATGATTATAGAGGGAAGTGAATCTGTTACCTTAAATGGTCAACCTCTGAGAAAAGGTGTAGACTATACCATAGACTATTTTTCCGGCACCCTCACACTACTCAAACCAGAAGCCCTTGATCCCAACGCCGATTTAAAAGTTACATACGAAACGAATGAGCTGTTTCAGGTTGATAAGAAAACGATTCTTGGTGCCAGGGCTGAATACAACATAAACGAGAAATCTTTCATAGGATTGACTACCCTTTACTATTCCAAATCCGTCATGGAAGACAAAGTGGAGCTGGGGTATGAGCCCATGAGAAATTTTCTCTGGGATATAAACGGCAGGTTTTCGACAGATCTTCATTTCATCAATAAGACTCTAAACTATATTCCAGGGCTGAATCTTGATAAGCCTTCTACTTTCAAAATCGAAGGAGAGCTTGCAAGAATAGTATCGAACCCAAATACCATAAATAACCCAGAAACAGGAGACTTCAGCGGGGTTGGCTTCGTTGACGATTTTGAAGGTTCCAAAAGAACCATGTCTCCTCCAGTAATCAGACGATACTGGGTTATGTCTTCTGCTCCTCTGGAGAAAAAGCAGAATGAAAGAGGTTTCCTATATTGGTACAACCCTTTCGGTGGCGTTCCAACAAAATCGATCTGGCCGAACAAGGATGTGAGCTATCGTAATCAAACTGATATCACAGAAATTCTGGTACTGGGGTTCGATCCGTTTTGGTCAATAGCAGTAGCCGATGGAGTTGTTCCACCCGAGAGAGCATGGGGTGGGATTACCTACTCATTCCCACCTAGCTACTACGATCAGTCAAAAACGAAATTCATAGAAATATGGGTAAAGGGTGACCATGGGAGAGTTCACATTGATCTTGGAGAAATCAGCGAGGATATAAATGGGAACGGAATTCTGGATAAAGAGGACAAACCTGAAGAGGGTTCCGGCTTCCAGTTTGGAAATGGAACGCTGGATCCCGGTGAAGATGTAGGAATAGATGGTGTTCCCGATGAAGAAGAATATATTGTTAACAGCTTTGGTGATACGTTACGATATGGTGATGATTCTCTAAGGTTTTATAAACGAGATCCAGAAGACCCTCATTCTGACAATTGGAAATGGAGCGAAAGCTCGACAGACTACAGAAAAATCAACGGGACGGAGGGAAACTCCAAAGATGCAAGTGGCTTGATACCTGATACAGAGGATCTGAATAGCGATTTTGCTCTAAATGATAGAAACGATTACTTCACAGTCTCATTTTATCTAGATGAACGGGGCGAGAAATATGTTGAGGGACAAACAGTGTTCGACAATGGGGTCCCGACTGGCTGGAAGTTGTACAGAATCCCTTTGAAGGACTTTGAGAAAGCCAATCCCATGGGAAATATAACTTGGCAAAACATAAAGGCCTGCAGGATATGGGTAGATGAGTTTAGTAAACCTGACACCATTATGATAGCCAAAATCGAATTTGTTTCCAATGAGTGGGAAGAGCTTGGAGTAGCATCCGGGGAGGGTAAGCCTTTCACCAGAAATGAAAATGTCTTCGCTGTAAAAGTTATAAACACTGAAGACAATGTTGATACATATAAACCTCCCAGTGGAGTGGAAGGGGAATATGACAGAATAAACGATATTAGGCTGAAAGAGCAGTCTTTAGTACTTTGGTTTGACGGTCCGGAAGGTCTGAAACCAGGGTATATCTGCGCCGCACGTAAAGACCTAAGGGAAGACCTTTCCTTTATTAATTATAAAAAAATGAGGCTTTTTATTCATGGGCACAATATAAGAAACGGTGCAGGTTATCAGTTCACAAAAGATGACACTACCGGGCTACTATTTTTTATCCGCTTTGGCGACAATGAGGACTACTATGAGTATAGACAACCGATTTTCACGGATAACACCGGAAGCACAATGTGGGACCCCAGAAACAAGCTGGATATTGATCTGGACTTTATCACCCAATTGAAAGCTTATTCATCTGAGGAACAGTTCCCGGATAACGGACATGGAATAAAACAATTCTGGATCTACAAGGATGAAGAGGGTAATATCGTAAAACGAGTCTGGAAGGAAGTCAAAGATGGTCGATACACGGGACGGGTGGTAGTAGTAAATAGGGAACCTACGGTAACAAAAATTAAAACCCTTACGGTTGGTCTAATAAATGCAAATGAAAGTTTTTCTGCTACGAAAGACCGGGTCGTGGCGAAGAATGTCCTGGAATCAACTTTATTTGGAGAGGTTTGGATAGACGAGCTACGACTCTCTGAGGTACGGAAAGAACCTGCGTTGGCTTACAGAGCTAATATTCGATTCGACCTTTCTGATCTTGCAGGGTTTAGTGTGCAGGTGAGTAGAAAAGATGCCGACTACCATACTGTTGAACAGGAAGTGTCGAGCAATGCCAGAGCTCTAAATACCTCTCGGAATTTCAAGATAAACGGCACATTCAAACTTGGCAGGCTTCTGCCGCGCAAATGGCAGATAAATCTTCCTATCTCCGCTTCGTACTCCAATTTTACAGCAATTCCAAAATATTTTCCCGGTAGAGACATACTAACGGGTGATACTCCACCTGATAGTATTATCAGCCGGAAGAGAGCCTACGGTTTGAGTGCCAAGTTCAACAAAAAAAGCTCGGATTACTGGTTGACAAAGTACACTATAGACCAGATGGACTTCAATTTCAATGCTTCCTTTACTGAAGAATCTGATATCCACACCAGAATAGCGAAAGCAACGTCCTATAACGCTTCCTTTTCATATCGCATTCCCTTCGGAAGGGAAAACTACATTAAGATTTTCCAGTGGGCAGAATCTATACCTTTCATTGGTGCCTCAATCAAAGATACTCGCTTTTACTATACCCCAAGCAATATGGCTGTTTCCATTTCAACAGGAGAAGCACGAGGAGAAAGAATAAAAAGATTTGGCACCCAATCGCCACCAACTTACTCATTCGGTTTGAATAGGAACTTTAAATTTGGATACAAAATATTTGATAATCTCAACTTTCTCTTTAACAAAGGCATAAAGAGTGATTTGCGAGATTTCAAAGACGATAAGCTGCGAGCAATTCAAGAATTAAAACCAGGAAGAATCACAGGAGTATCCGAAGGTTATAATCTCACATTTAACCCGAAAATTCTATCTTTCCTTAAGCCAAATTTTTCTTATAGCTCGAACTACACCTGGAGTGAACCTCTTACGAGTGCTACGAAAAGTGTGGATGTAATAAGTAACCAGAATAGAGTGATGGCCTCTGTGAATTTCTCTCCTAACTCCATAATTGAGCTCTTTTATAAGCCCAAAAGGGCAAAAAGCCGAAGCTATTCAAGGCCGGGAAGTTTTTCCCGATACAGGCGAGGAACAGCTTCGAAACAAAAACAAGAGAAGAAGGATGGAAATGAAATAAAATTTCTCGAAAGTCTCTACTCATTTTTGAGCAAATTTCAGCCAATATCTGTCACCTATTCAGTCAGCAATTCCGTAACGAACCGTGGCAGGATCGGTCATCCTGGAGTGTTGTACAGAATCGGGCTACAAAAAGATCCGGGATTGCCCATTGTTGAGGAAGAGGTAGGGCTGGGAAAGGATAATATTGTAAATAACCTTGATCTTTCTATGAATGGTGGACTCAAAATATCAAATAATGTATCTTTGACTTTCAACTATATGCAAAACCATGCTGTCACTGAAAGTCAAATGCAGAGAAACGAAAATCTGAGTAGAGGATTTTTCCCTCTTGGGAAGGACGGCAGAGACGGGATTCCATTTCCCTCATGGTCCCTCCGGATCTCAGGGCTCCAGAAAATACCTTTCCTTAAAGAATATGTAAGTTCAATGTCAGCAGACCATGGGTTTTCAGGAAAAGAGGTTATAATAATTCAGAATGGCAGGGAGGTTAGTGCTTCTTATAGTTCGAATTTTCAACCTTTGTTTTCTATTTCAGCCAGCCTTAAATCAGGCATAAACGGCAACCTGAGGTTCAATATGGGAAGAACCATAACGGTACGTGAAGGTGACACACAAATTACAGAGAATAAGGGTGCGATATTTTCTCTTTCCTACCATAAAAGAGGTGGCTTGAATATACCTTTACCGTTCATGAATGATGTTAGTTTGGAAAATGATATTAAGTTTAATCTAAACTTTGACTTCAATTCAACCGTAAGAAAGGCAAAGATGAAAACTGGGAAAAAATTCACCAGGCAGGGAGAGAATTGGAGCTGGAAAATTACTCCGACAATTACATACTCCTTTACTAACAAGGTTTCCGGGAGCATCTTCTTTGAATATGGGGAAAGTTTTGATATCTACACGGGGAAAAGAATAAATAGAAATGGTGGTTTCAACGTAAATATTGCCATAAGGGGATAGATCTTGGGGAAAAGGGTATTTGTACGGATAATAATTATACCTCTTTTTATGTTTTTGGGATGTGGACAGGTTCCTGAGTTCAGTGGGGGAAAAGCTTACGAGTATCTCCTCGAACAATGCAAGATGGGCCCCAGATTCCCAGGGGCTCCTGGTCATGAAAAGCTAAAGGGCTTCTTGGTAGATTTCCTCAAGCCCAGGGCAGACTCTATTATCATTCAGGACTTTACAGCAAAGATAAAAGCAGACGGTACAGACCTTGAGCTTACCAACGTAATTGCCCTTTTTAGAGGTAGGAGTGAAAAAAGCTTGCTAATTGGAGCCCACTGGGATACCCGCCCCCGTGCCGAGTGTCATCCAGAAGCCGGGAAAAGGGGATACCCAATCATAGGGGCTAATGATGGAGCAAGCGGAGTAGCAATTCTTCTCCACCTGGCTGAATTGCTGGATAAGAAAATGCCACTCAAAACCGTATATCTTGTATTTTTCGATGGAGAAGACTGGGGTTATCAAGGATCAACTGAAGATTTCTGCCTTGGATCAAAATATTTTGCAAACAAACTTCCTGTACCTAAACCTAATGAAGCAATTGTAATTGATATGGTAGGAGATAAAATTTTATCCATTCCTATCGAGAGATTTTCTTATGAATTTGCACCCGAAATGGTAAAGAAGATATGGAATATTGCAAGAAAGAGAGGCTACAGACAATTTGAGTATCGACTTGGGAGCTACATCTATGACGATCATGTCCCTCTTTATAGAATAGCCGGTATTTCGTCTATCGATATAATAGATTTTGAATACCCTGATAGGTTTCACAATTACTGGCACACTCTTTACGATACGCCGGACAAGTGTAGTCCAAAAAGCTTGGAAGTTGTAGGGCAAGTATTGCTTGATTATATATTCCAGGAGAATTAGCTATGGGAAAAAGTTCTGATACATGGAAAGAGGTGCTGATAGAAGGTAAGGTAGATACGGATCTTGTCTCTGGGGCGATGTATTCATTAGGTTGTTTGGGAATAATTGAGGATAAAAATAGAGTAAGAGTGTATTTTGAGTCAGGAAAAAGTCTTTCTAAAGAACAAATAATTTCAGCTCTGGAAGAATTTGGTGTAAAGGGAGCAAAAATAAGTTTCAATACTATCGCAGATGATGGTTGGAGCAGAAGGTGGGAAAAGTATTTTGAACCCGTGCGCATAGGGGAGAAAATATATATACGACCCCCGTGGCGGGAAAAATCCGGTGGGAACTTAGTAGACATTATTATAAATCCGGGATGTGCTTTCGGA
>Ga0190359_1000724_pt1 | contig 21959 bp, 19 predicted proteins | sample 48721823_MG_FD_161269 | JGI IMG/M metagenome (GOLD analysis project Ga0190359, IMG submission 161269) | Hydrothermal vent microbial mat bacterial communities from Southern Trench, Guaymas Basin, Mexico - 4872-18-2-3_MG | ecosystem: Environmental > Aquatic > Marine > Hydrothermal vents >... | reverse complement strand
ATCTGGGTGTAGCCGTACAGGGTCTGAACCGACATGAACATGTGTATTCCCTCTTCATGGGCCCTCTGTATCGGGTCGTAAAGAGGCTTGTTGACATGACCCAGTCCCGTTCCCGCTATGACGATCCCCTTGTATCCCCTGTCTATCATGGATTCGAGTATGTCCGGATGCATGTTGGGGTAGTAGTAAAGCACCGCCACCCTTTCCTCGAAGAACGGATAGATGTCCACCTCCCGGTCGGACCTTCTCCTCTTGTAATCGTCCTTGAAGTAACGGAACTTCCCGTCCTGAACCATTCCGAGGGGAACATCGCCAAGGGTCTTGAACGTGTTCCTGTAGGATGAGTGCATCTTTCTGACCCTGGTCCCCCGGTGAAGGTAGCAGAACTTGTCCGAGGTGGTCCCGAACATGCTGACCATGACCTCCGCCGCATCGGAATAAGCGGCCGTGGTCACCGACCCGATGAGGGTCCTTGCAGCATCGGATGAGGGCCTGTCGGAGGACCTTTGGCTCCCCACGCAAACTATGGGTACCGGGCTGTTCTGGACCATGAAAGAAAGGGTTGCAGCCGTATAGTGCATGGTGTCCGTTCCATGCCCGATCACGATCCCGGCAACCCCTTCCTCTATCTCCTTCTTGATGTTCTTTGCAAGCACCTTCCATTGATGGGGTCCCATGTTCTCCGAGAAGACCCCGAAAAGCTTCTTGGTCTTGATGTTCGCGATGTCCGCGAGTTCCGGGACCGCTCCGAAGAGCTCTCCCGGTGTGAATGCGGGGATGACGGCTCCCGTCCTGTAATCCAGCCTTGAAGCTATGGTTCCCCCCGTTCCGAGGATCGTGACATTCGGTTTGCTCTCATCGAAGGGAAACTCCTTCTCGGGTATCTTGTAGTTGGCCTTTTTCGAACCAACCTGTTCGATGGACAGGACATTGTCATGTCTCACACCGATGTTGTATCCGGTGATCATCTTGAGGACCAGATGTGAATCGTCCCCGGCAGACCTGGGGAGCAGTATCCCCTCGATCTCGGCATCCCCCGTCCTGACCACGATGCGGTCCCATACGGCCACGTTCTCCCTCTTCAGGACCTCCAGGGCAGGACCCCTGTATCCCTGATACCTGTCATCTGTCAAGCGAACACCAGGGCGCTGAAAGGTGCGGTCATAATTAAGGATTGCTTATGCTCCTAGAGGATGAGGCCGACCGCAAGGATGCACAGAATAAGTGAGCCGGACCCCACAACATCCATGAGCGAGGTCAGGATGGGAATGACCATGTTGTCGGGATCGAGCCCCAGGCGGAAGGATGCGTATGCAATGTAGTAGGCGATGGTGGACGATATCAATGAGACCAGGGTGGCGCCGCCGATCATCGTCAGCAGAATGAACAGCACAGGGGGTATACTCACCCCTGTCAGCATGCCCAGGACCGCACCGCCGGCCCCTAGGAGCAGGAAAAGGACCAGCGTTATCAACCACAGGGTCAGGGCGGATGACCTCCCCGTCTCATTTGGTAGAATTGTCAGCCTGTCCTGACCAAGGTAGCCCGCAGAGGATAATCTTGATCCGAGGATGGAGCCCACCGCCCCTCCTTGACCGTTGAAGGCTGGGACGAGCAGCAGGAACATCGTCCCTTTCAGGTAGGGGTCGAAGGAAGCTCCGAGCAGTATTCCGGAAAAGGTGGAGATGACAATGGCGGTCAGGGCCACGGGAAAGGTACCGATGAGTATGGATCTGGTCTCCTTCCGGAAACGGACCATTGTAAGCACCGAACCGATGATGATGAGCCCGAGCACACCCAGGGAAGTGAACCTGACCGCTGTCTCCGGGATGTTCAGGGCAATCCATGCGGAAATGAGCATTATGGGTATTGTTAGTATATCCCCCGAGGAAGCTATGATCGGTGAGGACACGTTGTCGGGATCCCACCCCTTCCTGAATGAAATCAGGGTAATTCCCAGGGATATGGCAAACATCAACAGGCCCGAGATCAAACCTGCTGCAAGGGAGATGAACAGCAGGGTCGAGAAGGGAGCGAATTCCAGTCCGATGATCCTTCCTATCACCATCGCCACCAGGGGCAGAAGCGACGAGAGGAACATGAGCTGGAGCATGGTCGCAATTATCTGATCGGCCAGTTCACTGTTGTCCTTGAGGTACGGACGCATGGTCCCCAGGTGCAGTTTGGAGCCCAGCCTGGATGCGAGCGAGCCGAACGTATTGCCCCTGAGGCCAACCGTTGGTGGTAGAAGTACCAGAAGGCCCGGGACCAGTATGAGATACCTTTCAAGGGAACCCAGGAAATAACCGGGAAGAAGCTCCAACAACGCTGCTATGAGAAGGACGATGAAGGATTGTCTGAGAATGGAAGGTTCAAGATGGAGGAGACCCGCGAGAGCTCCCATAACCCTGCGGTACGGCCTCGGGGCTGAACTTGAACTCCTTGAGGTTCTCGGAATGTTCAGCACTGCCAAGGCTATCACCTTCCATCATCCATCGTTGGTGAGGGTCATCATCGCTCATGTCAGATCTACCTCGTTCTGGACCAATGATCCGAACTGATTGTGGACAAGATATCCTCTATTTATTGTTTTGTATCATGCAGGAATTTCAAGATCCCCCCGCATGGATGCACAATTTTCCGGTTTTGGCATAGTCTCAATACATAATGAAGTAGTTAACCTTTTGTTTAGATAATTATTTATAGAAGTCTACCATACAGGTAAGTGTTTTATAGAAGTGTGTCTTACACACTTTCCCCAGAAACAGAAGTTTCGGAGGTAAGATCGATATGTATGCAGGAGGAACACCAATCCTGGTGCTCAAGGAGGGCACCGATAGAAAGAGCGGAAAGGGAGCCCAGTTCAACAACATCGCCGCGGCAAAGGCAATAGCCGATGCCGTGAGGACAACACTGGGACCCAAGGGAATGGACAAGATGCTCGTTGACTCCATGGGAGATGTCGTCATCACCAACGACGGTGTGACGATACTCAAGGAGGTCGATGTTGAGCATCCGGCAGCCAAGATGGTCATCGAGGTCGCAAAGACCCAGGATGAACAGTGCGGCGACGGGACCACCACCGCGGTCATCTTTGCGGGAGAGCTTCTCAAACTGGCGGAATCCCTCATCGAGAAGAACATCCATCCAACACTGATCACCGAGGGTTACAGGCTGGCATCCCAGAAGGCTCTTGAGGTTCTCGAGAACGTCGCCATGCCCATCGAGGAGGACGAGGAGGCCCTGCTCAAGATAGCGAAGACCTCCATGACCGGAAAATCCGCGGGAGACATGAAGGAGGAGCTTGCGGAGATAGTCGTCAAGGCCGTCCGGGCCATCGTGGAGGATCGCGACGGCAGGAAGGTCGCGGACATCGACAACATAAAGGTCGAGAAGAAGCAGGGAGGTTCCATCAAGGACACCGAACTAATCGAAGGTATCATCGTCGACAAGGAGAGGGTTCACGAGGGAATGCCCACACTGGTGAAGAATCCGAAGATAGCTCTCGTTAACGCCGCCTTCGAGGTCAAGAAGACCGAGGTGGATGCGAAGATCCAGATAACGGACCCCACCCAGTTCCAGGCATTCCTCGAGAACGAGGAGAACATACTCAGGGAAATGGCCGACAGGATCGAGAAGGCGGGAGCCAATGTCGTATTCTGCCAGAAGGGGATCGATGACCTTGCACAGCACTTCCTTGCAAAGAAGGGCATCTTTGCCGTGAGAAGGGTGAAGAAGTCCGACATGGAGAAGCTCTCCAAGGCCACCGGTGCAAAGATCATCTCCAATCTGGAGGATCTCGCCGCCGAGGATCTGGGCGAGGCGGGAATGGTGGAGGAGAAGAAGATAGGCGGCGACGAGATGACATTCGTGACGGGCTGCAAGAACGCAAAGGCGGTCTCCGTACTGATAAGGGGAGCTTCCGAGCACGTCATCGATGAGATAGAGAGGGGAGTGCACGACGCCCTCTCGACCGTGGCCGTGGCCATCGAGGACGGGAAGATGACCGCAGGCGGCGGCGCCGCAGCAGTGGAGATCGCCAGGGAGCTTCGCTCCTTCGCCATCAACACCGGAGGAAGGGAGCAGTTCGCCATAGAGGCCTTCGCCACAGCGCTCGAGGTGGTTCCGAGGACCCTTGCGGAGAACGCCGGTCTCGACCCGATCTCCACGATCATAGACATAAACAAGGCCCATTCCGATGGTAAGAAATACCACGGGGTGAACGTCTATACCGGACAGATCGAGGATATGAGGGCACTCAGCGTCCTCGAACCTCTCAGGGTCGGAACCCAGGCAATACAGGCGGCCACCGAGACCGCCAACATGGTGCTCAGGATCGATGATGTCATCGCATCCAAGGCAAACAGCGGAGGCGGCGGTGGAGCTCCGGGCGGAATGCCTCCCGGCGGTATGGGAGACATGGGCGGCATGGGCGGCATGGATTACTGAAACGGCCCATGATCGCGAAATGATATAAGGGGGGGAGCGGAGCTCCCCCCTGCTTTTCTTTGGCATGAAGAATGCTCATGAAGTATTGTATGATGATTCGTGAAATACACCGAATCTTCGCTCTTTTTTTATCATATAGCGAATTCAAAGCATTCGGTGGATCATCTCTTCAAATACACCTTGACTCCTCTTATCGACCATACCTCGGGGGCGGGGGTTAGGAGTTCGGATACGAATGTATTATCATTCGTGTCCGATTTTTCATTGATTGTTCAGATGAATAAGTTGACCGCTTCTCCCACATTTGGTCCTACATGACGCAATATTTTTAAGATATGTAGTTATTCATGAGTACATATGGTTAACAAGGATGCCCTGGAAAGATATATTGTCGATAAGAAGGAGGTTGCAGAAAGGTTGGATATCAGAAAAAGGGATATTGAGCTCACCACGTCCAAGGAATTCATTCAGGTCATATATGGTCCGAGAAGAGCAGGAAAGTCCTATCTATTCCTTTACAACATCAGGAAAAAGAAAATCGATGAAGTACTTTACCTGAATTTCGACGACATCCGGTTGGATGGATGGAAGGGAAAAGACATTTACGATTCCGTCCCGGTTTTCATGGAGATCTTCGGAAGAGGGCCCGAAATGATCATGTTGGACGAAGTTCAGAATGTGGACGGTTGGGAAAAAGCAGTTCTCACGCTGTACGAATCGAAGCGATACGATATCTTCCTCACCGGATCAAGTTCAAAGCTGCTGGCAAAGGAGATAGATACCTCCCTTCGAGGAAGGTCGCTCAAACAGCCGCTCTATCCCCTCTCTTTTTCGGAATATCTCCGTTTTAAGAATAAAAGAATCAGCGTTCACCCGGGAACCGACGAGATAATCAGGATAAGGTCCCAGCTCGATGAGTACCTGAGGTACGGTTCATTTCCCGGAATAGTGAGAGAATCTGATTCCAGGGAAAGATTCTACGAGGACTACATCGATTTGGTCATCTACAGGGATCTGGTGGAGAGATACGGAATATCTAACCTGGGGGTTCTCAAATTCCTGATAAGGAATATTCTGAGGTCATATTCAAAAGAGTTCTCATTGAACAAGTTGTACAACACATGGACATCCATGAGATATGAAGCCGGAAAGAAGACGTTCTACCAATACATGAGGTATCTGGAGGATGTTGGTTTTGCCATACTTGTCAGGAAATTTTCGAGAACCGCGAGGTCTTCCAGTCTATCCGTACCGAAGGTGTACCTTCCAGATACAGGTTTGGCATTTTATGTGATGGGAGATCAGATAGGGAGGGAGATGGAAAATGCGGTTCTGGTGGAATTATTGAGAAGGAATTCCAAAAGAGCAGGCATGGATGTATTCTACTGGAAAGATCATGGCTTGGAGATAGATTTCATCATATGCAGGAGGGGGGAACCGGTGGAGATAATTCAGGTAACTCATTCAATCAACCCCGAGAACGAGAAAAGAGAATTGGCCCCCCTCGAAAAATTCAGGAAAGAACATGGCGGGGTACGAACAACCATGATTACATGGACGGGCGAGGAAGATGGCCCTGATTGGGTTTCCATCGTACCGATGTGGAAATTCCTTCTTGGGAAAGGGTAGGATAATATCCATGCGAATGGGTATGCTCATGGATCCGATGTGAATTGAATGCTTTCACGGAAATCGTTTCGGCTCCATCAATGACGAAAAAAGAGTTGCGAAATAATATTCGTACTCAACACCTTCATGATCCTCCATCACTTTTATTATGTTCTTCAATCTTCGCCCATTCGAGGTATGTTCATGTACGATCCGAGAATGAGGAAGCTTGCCGATGTTCTTGTGGGACATTCGACAAAGCTGAAGAAGGGCGAGACCGTCTATATCGAGGCGTTCGACATCCCGACGGAAATGGTCGAGGTCCTTGTGGACCGGGTGTATGAAGCAGGCGCCATCCCGCTGGTCTCCCTGAAGAATGCAAAGGTCCTGAGGAAGATATTTCTGGGATGCGACGAGGATGTGATGAGAACCTACGGCGACCTCGAGATGGAGGCGATGAAGAAAGCCGATGCATACATGGGTCTTCGGGGGTCCTTCAACATCACGGAGCATTCCGACGTCCCCTCCGGGAAGATGGACCATTACAAGAAGTTCTGGTTCGGCCCGGTCCACATCGAGTACAGGGTTCCGAAGACGAAATGGGTGGTTCTCAGGTGGCCAACACCTTCCATGGCCCAGCAGGCCAAGATGTCAACGGAGGCTTTCGAGCAGTTCTATTTCGACACGTGCACAATGGATTACACAAGGATGTCCAGGGCCATGGACCCCCTCGTCAAGCTGATGGAGAGGACGGACAAGGTACGGATTGTATCGCCCGGAACTGACCTGACGTTTTCCATCAAGGATATACCCGTGATAAAATGCGACGGTGAACTCAACATACCGGATGGGGAGGTGTTCACGGCCCCTGTCAAGGACTCCGTGAACGGAGTGATCCAATACAACACAGAAACATTGTACGAGGGCAAGGTGTTCTCCGACGTGAGGCTCGAATTCAAGGACGGGAAGATCGTCAATGCCACTGCGAACAATACCGAAGCACTGAACCGGATCCTTGACACGGACGAGGGCGCAAGGTTCGTGGGCGAGTTCGCGATAGGAGTCAACCCCTACGTTACCAGGCCCATGCTGGACACGCTGTTCGACGAGAAGATAGCGGGCTCCATACACTTCACACCGGGCAACTCCTACGACCTTGCCCCCAACGGGAACTCATCGAAGGTCCACTGGGACATCGTGCTCATCCAGACCGAGGAATGGGGCGGCGGGGAACTCTATTTCGACGATGTGCTGGTCAGGAAGAACGGCCTGTTCGTCCTGGACGAATTGAAGGGCCTCGATCCCGGGAATCTGATGTGAGACCCCGGCATCATCCGTAAATAAACCCTCTCCGTTACGGACAACATGAGGGTATGCTGTCTCTTCAGCGGAGGCAAGGATTCCGCCTTCGCCCTCCACAGGTTGCTTCTGTCCGGGTTCGAGGTTCCCGTCCTTCTCACGATCAGATCGGACGACCCGGATTCATGGCTGTATCATACTCCTGGACTCGAGGCTGCCCATCTTTTCTCAGATCTCACCGGGATCCGTACCGAGGTGGTCCGGTCGGGGAAGGTGAGCAAGGAGGAGCAGGAAACGCTGAGACGGACCCTGGTCGATATGAAGGAGAGATACGACCTCGATGCCATCTGCTCGGGGGCACTTCTTTCCGATTTCCAGAGGATGAGGTTCTCGCATGCCGCAATGGATGCGGGTTTGATCTCATACACGCCCATCTGGAGGAAGGATGGCTGGAAATACATGGAAGAGATGGGTGAATTCGGCTTCTCCTACATGCTGGTCTCGTATGCATCCCCCGGATTTTCCCCCTCCGATCTGGGGGTCGAGGTCACGACCGCGATGCAGGAGAGGTTCATGGAAAATGCCCGGAAATGGGGAATGCATCCCGCATTCGAGGGTGGGGAGGCCGAGACCATGATCACCGGAGCTCCTCTCTTCAGGAAGAGATTGGAGGTGAAGGGTCATGTCGAGGAAACAGGAGAATACTCGGCCAGATTCATTATAGAGGAGGCAAGGACGGTATGAAAGAACCCATCTTCCTGAAGAATGCAAGGCTCGTCCTCACAATGGACGGGGGCAGGATCCTGGAGAATGCAAGTGTCAGACTGGAGGATGGCCAGATCTCCCGGGCCGGTGAAATCGAGAGGGAGAGGGGAGATGAGGTGATAGACTGCTCCTCATCCGTCATCATTCCCGGAATGGTGAACTCCCACACCCATGCAGCGATGGTCCTGCTCAGGGGATTGAACGACGATGCCCCGCTCGAGAGCTGGCTTTCATCCATGTGGAAGGTTGAGGAAAGGCTCACACCCGATCTGGAGAGAATGGGAGCCGAGATGGGGTTTCTCGAGATGATAAGGACGGGAACCACCGTCTGCATCGACATGTACGGTGCATTCGAGGCCGCGGAGGCCGCGGAAAGGGTGGGAATTAGGATGGCGAACGGCCCCCCGCTCATCTCAAACTTCGGTTCAACGGAGGAGAGGCTTTCCCAGGCAAGGAAATTCATAGAGAGGTACCGGCATGATGAAAGGATAATCCCCCTGGTGAATCTCCATTCCATCTACACGAATGACGAAGAAGCGATGATCAAGGCAGGGGAGCTCTCGAGGAAGGAGGATATCCCCCTGCATGTCCACTGTTCCGAGACCAGGAAGGAGGTCTTCGGGAACAGGAGGGAGAGGGGAAAGCTCGCACTGGAGGAATTGGATTCAAACGGATGTGTCTGGGAGAGGTCCATACTGGCGCATCTGGGTTGGGCCTCATCATGGGAATTCAACACAATGAGGGAGAGGGGGGCCTCCGCGGTGCACTGTCCCAACTCCAACCAGAAGCTCGGGACCGGAGGTTTCTTTCCATACAGGGACCTGAAGCGGATGGGTATCAGGATCGGGCTCGGAACCGACAGTGCTGCTTCCAACAATTCCCTGGACATGTTCAGGGAGATGAAGGCAATGGCACTTCTGCAGAAGGGACAGTACTGGGACCCCACCGCTGCACTGGCGGAGGATGCCCTGCTGTGTGCCACGGTCAACGGAAATGATATTCTGGGTCTCCGGGGAGGCAGGATTCTTCCGGGGATGAATGCGGATCTGGCAATCGTGGAAGTGGATCCGATGCTGATGCCGCTGCGCTCCGACAACCTCATGTCCGCGCTGGTCTATTCCGCGGTGGGCCAGATGGTAAGGGGAACCATCATTGGAGGGGAGATAGTGTATCTTGATGACAGGTTGAGGAACGGTGAAAGCCTGAAGGAAAGATACTCGGAGCTCGCGACCGAGGTGGACAGTTCCCTGGTTATCTGAGCCCCGGCGGAGAATACATAATATATATCTCCCCGTCGCATGTATGACACGGAGGTGTCCGATTGAATAAGCCCGCAAGAGTACTCTCGATCGACGGGGGAGGTATTAGGGGGATCATCCCCTGCATGATCTTGAAAGAGCTTGAAGGGAGAGCCCAGAGACCGATATCGGACCTTTTCGATCTGATCGTCGGGACATCATCCGGAGGCATAATCTCCCTCGGTCTGTCTCTTCCCGGAGAGAGGGGTATGCCGAAATATGATGCAAAGTCCCTTGCAACGTTCTTCGAGAGGGAAGGAAGGAACATCTTTCATGTCCCCGTATGGAAAAGGGTGGAATCCGCGTGGAACCTTCTGGATGAGAAATACCCCGAAAAGGGGCTGGAAGAAGTGCTGTCGAGATATTTCGGCGAGAGCAGGTTAAAGGATGCGCTGCGCCCCGTGATGGTTCCGGCATACGAGACAGAAAGCAGGTCTCCGTGGTTCTTCAGGAGTGAAAGGGCCAGGGTATCGCCGAATTTCGATTTCCCAATGAAGGATGTAGCCCGGGCAATAATGGCAACTCCCACCTATTTTCCTCCCAAGAAGCTGGAATCCGGCGGTGATTACCATTCGCTGATCGACGGTTGTGTGTTCGGGAACAACCCCGGTATGTGCGCTTACGTGGAGGCGAGGAAGATGTACCCCGAGAGGGATGGATTCATCTTCGTTTCCCTGGGGAGCGGGAAGCTCACGAGAAGGATACCACACGAGGATGCCAGGGACTGGGGTCTTGCACAGTGGGCCCATCCTCTGCTGAACGTCATGTTCGACGGACAGGGTGATGTGGTGGATCATCAGCTGAGGGAGCTCCTCCAGTTCTCGGGAAAACGAAAGAGATACTTCAGGTTCCAGACAAGGCTCGATAACGGGAACGACGATATGGACGATTCCAGGGCCAGGAACATCCATGCCCTGAAGAAGGAAGCGAAAGAGATGATCGACAGCCATTCGGAGGACCTGGACCTTCTGTCCGAGCTTCTCGTGGAACGGTGAAGACGGGTTCATCCTATCGGATGCGGGCTTTCGAGAATTGCGGGCCCGCCATCAAGGTTTGCGATAGGGCAGGATGCTGTATGGGGCATCACTTCCCGAATCAGGGGGTATTATCTCCACGGAGGCACCCATGTTCCTTGCTCCCCTGACCACCCTGTCAATGGACCTTCTTCCCATCAGTGTGACCTCATCGAGATCCCTGAGGTCCAGCAGGATGTTCTCTCCCCTGTAGTCCGAATTGAGCACCATGCATTCGAACTTCAATGCGGAATCGTCATCCAGTTTTCCCCGGAGCTTCCACACGATGACCTCCCTCCCCCCGCTTCTTCTCATTTCCATGATATATCATGGTTCGGAGGGATTGAAAAGCTTTCCCTTCCATACGAGGGATCGTTCCCAGGGGTAATATGCACATTTCACCGGTCGGATGATTTTTATCCATTGTATCCATTCGATATCTGGATGAATAGGTGGATAAAGGGGATCCTGCTCGGAGTGGGAATTTTCTTTCTCCTGCTGAGTGCGATCTTCTTCCTGGGCGGCATCTCGCCGGACATCAGACCGGACATTCTCGCCGGTGCGGGGATCCTGTTCCTTTTCGGTCTCATTCCGTTAGGAATCGTGACATACATAATGAAGAGGGAAGCCTCGAGACCCGTGAACGTTTCCCAGAGCATCCATATTGATGGCAGGGACCTTGTCGGAGGAGAGAGAAAGCTCAGGGAGATGGAGTGCAGGAGCTGCGGTGCCGTGCTTTCCCCGGGGGATATCAGGATAACTGATATAGGCATCGCCGTGAGATGTCCTTACTGCGGCTCAGTGTATATCATGGAGGAGGCTCCGAAATGGTGAGGAGAAGTGATGTCAAGAACCACCCCATGAGAAGATTTCTCATGATGGGGCTGATCTTTCTGATGACAGCGGGAGCCCTGGTTTACGTCCCTGAAACGGCAGATGCGATCGATTACGAGTTCTCGGTTGATTCGGAGGAGGTCCGCATCAAGGTCCTGACGGATGGTAGGGCAGTCATACGCTATATTTTGCATTTCACCAATTACGGAACGGGCTTCGATGTTGTGGACATAGGAATGCCCAATCACAAATTCGATCTCGATTCCGCCCATGCCACGGTGACCGTGAAGAGAAGCCATTCCCGGATTCTCCACCAGGACACCGATCCGAAGATAAAAAGGAGCTGGTATGTGTATCCCGGAGTGGAGGTCCATGTAAATGCGGGGGATGAACCTATAATCATCCTGGACTTTTCGATCACATGTGACTGGATGGTGTGGGAGAGTCCGAACAACAAGGATCTTGCATCCGTGCAGTTCAGACCCACATGGTTCGGTTCCTCGTACCAGATCGGACCAACAAGGAAGTTGGCAATCTCGATTAATCTGCCCGTTCCGATGTCCGATGCGAACAGCGTCATACCGGATGAGAGGGGATGGGATACGATCTCCTCCAACGATTACGGAGTACTTCTGAACTGGACCTTCTATGATAAATCCCCGGAAGATATCGAATCAGGCTATACCGATGTGGGATGCGCTTTTCCGAAGGGATATGTCGATAATTACTACAGGAAGAATCTATGGGTCTCGTTCCAGTTCTTCATTCATGATGTCATCGGCATGGTTTGGATGAACAAGGAGGTCTCATGCATATGCGGGGGCTTGATATCCGTCTCGATCTTCGTGGGCCTCCTTCTTGCATTTTCCATGAGACGTTCAAAGGACTATTTCCGGCCTTCGATATCACCCCCCGGTGCCCCGCCGAGAACCGGACTTACCGCACCCGAGGCGGCCCTTGTTCTGGAGCTCCCCCTGGACAGGGTTGTGGAGATGATAGTGTTCGGCATGCTGAGAAAGGGAGCCATCACCACATGGAAGGATGATGAGAAGCTGCGTATAACGAAGAAATGGCGCGATGTCCTCACGGAGAAGTACGAACTCGACCTCTATGATGCCGTCGACGATGACGGCAGGATCGACAGGTGGAAACTCGAATCGACCCTGGAGGATATGATCAAGGAGACCGAGAGGAAGATGAGAGGCTTCAGCCTGAGAAAGACCAAGGATCATTACAGGAACATAGTGAAGATGGCCTGGAAGGAGATCGAAAACTGCAGCAGCCTGGAGGAGATGGACCTGGCCATAGAGAGGAACGGTGATTGGCTCCCTCTGGACAAGGAATATAGGAAAAAGATGGGGGATCACGTTCATGTATGGTTCATGGGGGTGGATGTCAGGGATAGAACGATGCCCGGCTCCGGCAATCCGGGGAGCTTTGCCAGATCGTTCTCGGACGGCATGATATCCATGTCTGGAAGACTGGTGGATTCCACCGGTTCGTTGACAAGATCGGTGGTCAGCACGCTGCATCCTTCCAGCTCGGGAGGTCATCATTCCGGCGGCTCCTTCGGTGGCGGGGGTGGTTGTGCCTGCGCATGTGCCTGTGCCTGTGCCTGTGCCGGGGGTGGGAGATGATGTGGCCGTTCAAGAGGGGGGGGATGGTCAGACCCGGTGTTCACCATTATGTTGGCACCGGCGAGCTGGAAGGTAGGCGCATACATCTCAGGGTTGACGGACCCGACAGGGGAATATTGATAATGGATGCCTCGAGGATGCTCATCCTCAACAGGACCGGAGTGGAATTCTCCCATCTCATCCTGAAAGGTATGAACGACAGACAGATAATCAGGAAGCTTCTGGGGCGCTACCGTGTGAAGAAGAAGGTCCTTGAAGAGGATCTCGCGGCATTCAAGAAGGAATTCTTTTCCCTGCTCACTTCCACCGAGATAGTCACCAACATGGAGGATGATCTGAGCAAGCTGTACGAGGGCCAGAGAGCTCCCTACAGGATGGATCTTGCCCTCACATACCGCTGCAACAACGAATGCATCCACTGCTACAACGAGAGAAGGGAGAGCAGGGAGCTCTCCACGAGGGAGTGGAAGAAGGTCCTTGAACGTTTGTGGAAACTGGGTATCCCCCACATAGTGTTCACCGGAGGGGAACCCACGATGAGGGAGGATCTTCCCGAGCTTATTTCGTACGCAGAGAGCCTTGGGCAGATAACGGGGATGAACACAAACGGCAGAAAGCTGAAGGACAGAGAATATCTGAAGAAGCTCATGTCGTCGGGTCTGGACCATGTGCAGATAACGCTGGAATCCATTGATGAGAGGGTGCATGACAAGATCACGGGCAGGAAGGGATCGTTCAGGGAAACGATCGAGGGGATCAGGAACTGCGTTGGGTCCGGCATCTATCTTGTGACGAACACCACCATAATGGAGGAGAACGAGGCAGCGGTGCCCGATACCATCAGGGCGCTGAGGGACATGGGTGTCGGACATATCGCGGTGAACTCCATCATACGCTCGGGCAAGGGTGAGAATGCAAGAGGCATACCTCCCGAAAGGCTCGGGAAGCTGCTCGAGACGGGGAGGGATATGGGGCTGGAGAGCGGTTTCGAGTTCAGATGGTATTCCCCCACACCTTACTGCGTTCTGAACCCCATGGAGCTGGGCCTTGGAATGAAGCAGTGCACCGCATGCAGGCTGAACATGGCCGTGGAGCCTGATGGGAACGTCATTCCATGCCAGAGCTACTACGAATCCCTCGGGAACATACTGAAGGATCCATGGAAGAAGATCTGGGAGAGTGATCTCTGCAGGAAGATACGGAACAGGGAAGCCCTTCCGGAGAAGTGTGCCTCATGCGATCTCGTGGAGGTATGCGCGGGAGGATGTCCTCTCTCGTGGGACCGGGATGATTACATCTGCCGGAACGTGCTCTCCTCATGAGGTATCGATCACGGCCCAGATGAAGGGGACGTGGAATATCACGGGTGCATCTGTCACGGAACGTTCCATCCCGACGCTCTCCATCCAGAACTCCGTATGTTCCACCATCTCCTTCGGTGATGTATCCATGGGCACGGTCCCGAACCTGTGGTCCAACCCGAGTCCGCGTACAATTCGCAGCATCTCGATGGCACTGTCCGGGCAGCCACCCTCTTCGATGATGTTCGAAATGGATGCTTCGATGATGTCATTCATGTCTTTCGGTATGATGAATGCACGGGACCAGACAGGTTCCGACAGGATGATGACCTTTCCTGACGACACCCTGACCATCTCCCTTAGGGCTCTCTCGATGTCATCCACCCACATCAGATAAAAGGAGCACATGACAATGTCGAACGACGAATCGTCGAAGGGCAGTTCGAGCCCGCTGCCTGACACGACATCGAGCCCCCTCATGCCGGCATTCCTCACCTCGTTCCTGTCGATGTCCATCCCCTTCATATCGAGAAGATCTTTCAGATTCTCCATGACGTACCCTCTTCCGCAGCCGACATCGAGAGCTGTCCTGCATCCCTGAGCATATCTCGATATCAGGTACCTGTGGTGTTCGATGAGGCTCCCGGCCTGTCTCCTCTGAAGGGAGGCTCTCTGGACTCCCGCCATGGACCTGGTATCCCCATCATTCTATACCTTGTTTCCGTCAAAGCGATGTCTTTCTGAGGGTGATCACCGCAAGGAACTGGAATACGATGGCGAAAGCGAGAAGCATCGCGAGCTCCACCCATATGTCGGTGATGCCCCATCCTCTGAGAAGTACGGATCTCAACCCGTTCACGGCATAGGTGACGGGTACCATGTATGATACCGGTCTGAGCCAGTATGGCATTGCCTCTATGGGCCAGAACACCCCGGAGAGAAGGAATCCCGGAAGCACTATCAGGGGATAGAACTGGATCGCCTGGGCCTCCCTCTTTGCCAATGACGAGAGAAGGATTCCCAGCGATACGCTCACGACGGCCAGGAGGGAAGCTATCAGGAATGCAAGGAGAATATTCCCCTCGACAATTATCCCGAAGGCCAGGATGGCGATCGTCATCAGAATGCCCACCTGGATCATGCCTATGATACTGAAGGAGACCGTGTAGCCGAATATGACCTCCCCCTCGGTCACGGAGTTCGCGAGAAGCCTCTGCAGCGTTCCCCTGGTCCTCTCACCCACGAAGGAAATGAGGGTGAGTATGGTCGTTAGGAGGAACACGACGAATCCCATTATTCCGGGGACGAACATGTCGAGGAACGTGGCCCCCTTTCCGTACACGGGGTCCGAGGCATCGATATGGATGGGATTGCTGAAACCCGCCTCCTCCGTTGTCCTGGAAAGAGCACCCATCACCTGGGATACGACCTCCTGGGAGACCGTTACCTGGCTCTGATCGGACCTTATGATGATGTTCTCGGTGGCGTTCGTCATCTCCCCCTGCGAGAAGGCCATGAGGTCACGGCTGAAGTTTGCGGGAAAGATTATGACGGAGTTCGCGTCCCCCGACCTCACCTTTTCCAGGGCCGCATCGAGGTCGTCCCCCCTCTCGATCTTCAGTACTTCGGAGTCGATGGCGGATATCACCTGTTCGGAGAGCATCAACGTGACGTTCTTCCCGGGAATTGAAGCTCCCCGGTCATTGTTGATGATTATCACGTTGACGTCCTTCACCTCTCCGCTGAAGGCGAGCCCGAAGATCAGCATGGCCATGACGGGTGCCACCAGTATGAGGGCCATCGTTCTTCTGTCATGTTTCAGGGACCAGAAGAGCTTCCCGGAAACGAGCATGACATTGCGGAACCTCATCCCGTTCCACCCCCTGAAACGATGTGCAGGAATGCATCTTCCAGGTCCCTCTCACCCGTCCTTTCCAGTATGGAGGACGGTGTTCCTTGTGCGATCAGCTTTCCATCTCTCATCATCCCGATGAGGTCGCAGTTCACCGCCTCGTCCATGTAATGGGTTGACATCACTATCGTTATACCCTTTTTCTTCAGATTCGAGAACCCTTCCCAGAAGCGCGCCCTGAGCGGGGGATCCACACCCACCGTCGGCTCGTCAAGGAACAGGAGCTCCGGTTCATGGATCAGGGCGGCCGCAAGGGATACCCTGTGCCTCTGACCTCCGGAGAGCTCCGAGAGGAGCGAATCCCTTCGATCGATCATCCTCACATCCGAAAGGACCTCTGTCTCCCTCTTCTCGAATTCCCTTCCCCTGAGCCCGTGAATGCCGGCGAACAGCTTCAGGTTCTCATGGACCGTCAGTTCATCGTAGAGTGCCGTTTCCTGGGGCATGTACCCGATCTTCTGCAGGTATCCCCTGTCGGATATGTCGTGACCCAGTACACTCGCGCTCCCGGAGTCCGGGTTGAGGAGCCTGCAGAGGACCTTGATCGTCGTTGTCTTCCCCGATCCGTTCGGCCCCAGAAGACCGAAGACCGTTCCCTTCGGTATCGAAAGGTCCAGTCCGTCCACGGCCCTGATCTTTCCGTACGATTTCACGAGGTCCCTGATCTCCACGGCATTCAAGTTTCATCCCCCCTTTCGAGATAACCATAGAGGAAGATGTCGATCGCGATCCTTATTCTCTCATCGTTCATCTCGTGGAAGGGGTCCTTCCCCATCATGATCCTCATTATCTCCGATCTGATGAAGTAGGATGCAAGGAAGATCCCGGCCGTCTCCATGTCGAGGTCGTCCCTTGCCCTCTCCCCGAGAATCTGCCTCAATCTTCTCAGGAATACATCCTTCACCATCCCGGGAAGCTCTCCGAGCTTTCCCCTCACCATCTCGTTTGTGGACATCTCCCTGAACATGAGGGCATAGATGCTCTCCCTCTCGCGCATGTTGAGTATGAGCTGGTGTGCGAGAGCTTCGAGGTCCCTTTCAGCATCTCCCGTCAGATCCGTTTCGACGGACCTCTTCAATCCATCGAAGTCGAAACCGAAATCCATCACCTCGCCAAGGAGCTTTTCCTTGGATGTGAAGTGACGGAATATGGTAAGCTCGTTCACTCCAGCTTCTCTTGCTATCTCCCTAGTGGTTGTGGCCCTGTACCCCTGTTTAGAGAACAGGTCGAGGGCGGATCGAAGTATCCGTTCTCTTGTTTCCATTCCGCATCACCATGTAAGTAACTGCTTACATGCATGCCGTTGTTGTATTTAAAATTTTTTTATGAAGTCCGCTTAGAGATGGAAATTGATATCGTGGTATCGGATGGAGTCATTGCTGTTGTGATCCGCCACATGATATTGGAGGGATGAACGAAATAAAGAGAGGGTCGAACCTGGTTGTTCACGGTAATATATGCTATTGTTAATATAAATAACAAAGTCTATATATACGATTCGTTAATATCATTGACAATATGGAACTCATCACGCTGAATCCATGGTGGGAGCATGAAAGTGCCATCAATCTCGACAAGCATATCAGGGCCCTTGAAGGTGTCAGGTTCGTTTATGAGTCGCCGCTGCTTGATGAGGAATATCTTAGGAAGAATGTGTACACATTGAGAGGTCCCCGCCAGATAGGAAAAACCACATTCCTCAAGCTGCTAATCAGGAAGAAATTGGAAACCGTGGCCGGCAGGAACATATTGTACTGGTCCTGTGACAATCTCAGGTCGAGGGAGGACCTGATCGACCTCATCAAGGAGTATTCCGATTTCTGCAAGGTGATGAATGCCGAACCGGAATACATATTCCTGGACGAGATCACGGAGATCCCCGAATGGCAGAAAGCCATCAAGTTCCTTGTGGACAACGACATCTGCGGGGACGCATGCTACGTCCTTACCGGCTCGAATGCCATCGATCTTAGAAAGGGGTCGGAGCGACTCCCTGGCAGGAGGGGAGAACACGGAAAGGACCTGTTCATGCTCCCTCTGGGTTTCAGGGAATATGTGAAATTGATAGATCCCGATTGGTATGCCGAGCATGAAAGGGACGATATGAAAAGAATAAGATTTGACAGCAGCAGGTTGAAGATTTACCTCGAGAGATATCTGATCACGGGCGGGATCCCCCTTGTCATCAACGAGTACGAGAAGAATGGGGAGATTCCCAACCACATATTCGATCTCTACTATTCCTGGATAATAGGGGATATTCTAAAGGATGGGAAGAATGAACAGACTGCCAAGGAATTGATAAGAAGCATCATGACCAGCTACACAACACCTGTAAGTTGGGATTCACTTGCAAAGAGGTCATCGGTCAGAAGTCACGTCACGGTGAGTTCATATGTGGAGCTGCTTTCGAGTATTTTCGTCATCTTCGAGTGTTATTTCTACGATATCAACCAGAAAAGAGTTATTTACAGGAAGAACAAGAAACTCTATTTCCATGACCCGTTCATCCTGAACATCTTCTCCGGCAGATTGAACCTGAATATTGAAAGGGAAAGGATCATCGAGGGTCTTGTTGGAGCGGCAATAAAGAGAATGAATGTCATGGATGAGATCCACTATACAAGGGTCAAGAGGGAAACGGATTTCATAATCTCTCCTGACATTGGAATAGAGGTGAAATACCAGAACAGTATATCGACCGAGGACCTCTCGAACCGTAAAAATTTCAGAAAATATTTCCTGCTCTCCAAGGACCTGTTCGGAAAGGACATCCTGCCGGTGCACGCATTCCTTTTCTTGCCATTCGAAAAGATGGATATCCCCTGAATGGTAATGAACAATGGTTTTTCGGAATCAAACGATCAATAAACATATCCTGAGGATGGAAAATCCGGTCGAAGCAGGCCTCACTCGATTTCCTGAAAGTGCCGGTTCTTCGCGGTATCGGTCAGCCGGCAGGCCTTTTCAATGGGGAGAAATTCACCCGATCCCGGATCAGATGAACAGGAGCAGGCTCACCGCCATCACGGCCATGCCGGCTATCAATCCGTAGATGGACAGGTGGTGGTTCCCGAACTCCCTTGCCGTCGGAAGGAGCTCATCCAGCGATATGAACACCATGATCCCCGCAACGGATGCGAACAGTATTCCGAACACGATGTCGGAGAAGAAGAACATCAGAATGAAATATCCCAGGAGGGCTCCCACGGGCTCGGACAGCCCGGACAGGAACGAGTAGATGAACGCCTTCTTCCTGTTACCCGTCGCATAGAATATCGGAACGGATACGGCGATCCCCTCGGGAATGTTGTGTATCGCTATCGCCACCGCGATCGGAATGCCGATGGATACGTCCTTCAGGGCGGATGCGAAGGTGGCAAGCCCCTCGGGGAAATTGTGTATCCCGATGGCAAGGGCAGTGAGGAGACCCATTCTGTAGAGCTTGCGGAACCTCCTTGCCTCGGCTTTGCTTCCCATCTCCTCCACCTTGCGGGCCTCGTGGGGGTTCTCGAAGGACGGGACCAGCTTGTCTATCAGGGCTATTGTGAGCATGCCCAGGAAGAACGAGAGAACCGTGACCCATGTTCCCGCCCGGACGCTTCCGAGATCCTCAACAAGTGAATCCTTTGCCTTGAAGAATATCTCCACAAGTGAAACGTATATCATCACTCCTGCGGAGAAACCGAGGGAAATGGAGAGGAACCGGGTATTGGTCCTCCTGGAGAAGAAAGCTATGGCAGAGCCAACACCCGTTGCGAGCCCCGCGAACAGGGTGAGTCCGAACGCGATCAGAACGGTGGCTGTTTCCATGAGCTCCCCTTGACCTTTCAAGGCATCATCCGATATAATGGGTTTTCCTGAAATTGACCGTTCAGGTGAATTCGATGTAACGTTTGGTATGTATCCTTATCTTCATCGGATGGGATACGATCCAATATCTGCTGTTCACTTCTGACCTTAATGTGATTTATGTGATATCCTAAGATTATGGCGTTATCTCAAATACCATGATTTATGGGGTCTTCGATACTTTCCCTTTGTTTCCTCGCTGACAATTCACTGACCTCGGATCCTACTGTAAGCACCATTCACCTAACCTATTCATTGGATCCTTCGGAGACTCTTATCATCGACTCGCACTCGCCCCACACCTAACTGTTTCTTCATCTTCATTCATCCACTTCCCACATGACCATTCCCCCTTCTGCGCTATGTTCGAAGGCGCGCAGAAGAGACCAGGGAAATTATTCTCCTTGCTTCCGATTGTTACCGCTAACTGAACTTGATAGACTTAAGTTCTTTACGACAATATTACGTTCCGTCTGTTGATTTGTTTCCATTAATAATATTCCAACCATTAAATAAATCTCCTTCTAATACTTGGATCTGATTAAATTCATTAACTACACCTTCGGATGTTTTAATCGATTCAACCTTTAAATCAATAGAAATATAAATGCTATTTGTTGAATTCCAATACAAATAGCAATAGTATTCTGCATTTGTTTCTGTTCCATCATATATGCCTGATGATTCATAATGTTTATCTAATGACAAAATTGGGTATTTATCCTCTAAATCATATTCTTTCTCTTGATTTATATTAATTATAATTTGACATTTTCCATTGCCAGATATATTTAAAGCAATACCGTGAGATGTATTCACATATTCTTTGCTAACGTTTCCACTTTCTATTATCAGATGATCAATAATTTTTGAAATATCACCATCGTACGTCATTGGTATAGGACAATTTACATAATATGTTGTGAAATTATTAGTTGGAATAATATTTACCCGGTAAATTATGTTAAGTAAAATTGAATCGTTATCATTCTTAATATTTATACATCCACAAGAGGATATTAATAAAACGAAAAAGATAATAACTAAGGAATATTGCTTCTTAATGATATCACCCCACATAAGGCAGATATAATGAGTTCCAACAATCTATGCAATAATCTACTTCACCATCTCTTGCATCATTTTGCATAGAGCAATCAGAATCATCACAATGGCCATCTCCGTCCAAATGTGAAGGCGAAGTCCCTAGTAAATTATGACCAAGTTCATGCATGAAACAATTTGCAGTCTCCTTTGAATTATCGCAATCTCCTTCAAAAACTATGAAGGAATCACCAGCAAATTCACCCTGCCCTCCATGCCAATTATTCCAATTATGTAACCACCCTAAATCAGCAAAGATGCAATGATGAAATTTCCCATGCCTTGTTGAGTCAAAATATTTTGAATAATAACTTTTATTGTAAAAGAGATCGTCTTTCATTTCTTCAGACATTTTTTGTTTATACGGTATATTTCCTTCCCCCCCACCCATGCATCCGTCATCTATGTGCAATGCTATTTCATGTTTACCGAATGGGCGGATGACTTTGTTCTGAGCTCCTTCTTTCATTCTATACTCAATTGTAAATCCAGGAACATAATACTTCCCACCAGATCCATCTGCATACTACCTCCCTTCTATTTCTTTCTTCATCCAATCAACTTCCACGAAGATGTCTTTCATAAATGGATTTGCTCCATATTTACAATATTCCTGTTCATTTGTCAAGGTCCGTTCCAACACCGTTATCTCCAGTTTTTTCACAATAACATTTTTCACGGGCCCTTCCTTTAGAGGGAGCATGCATCTCACCGCCGAGGAGGAAAGGGTCCTCGAAGGGGAAGCCGGCGAAGCTCCCCGTTTCGCGATGAAGATCCTCGTGAACCTCGGGGAGCTCGAGGGGGCCGAAGGTTTCGTTCCCATCCGATCGGCGCACATATCCGGGGTCTCCTACCACACAGCGGGGGACGCTCTCATCAAGCTCCTG
>Ga0190359_1000722_pt1 | contig 22013 bp, 23 predicted proteins | sample 48721823_MG_FD_161269 | JGI IMG/M metagenome (GOLD analysis project Ga0190359, IMG submission 161269) | Hydrothermal vent microbial mat bacterial communities from Southern Trench, Guaymas Basin, Mexico - 4872-18-2-3_MG | ecosystem: Environmental > Aquatic > Marine > Hydrothermal vents >... | reverse complement strand
AGTGATCTTGCAGGCAACAAGGCAACTTATAGCAAAACTGGCTTTAAATTTGATTTTGTCAAACCAACATCAGAAATTGAAGGATCTTATTTGTCTGAATACACTGATGCATTTAACATCACAGCCAGTGCCGACGATTCAAAAAGCGGCGTCTATTCTGTAGAACTAAAGTATAGAAGTAAAAAATCAAATAATGATGATTGGAGCGACTGGTTAACATATGGATCGCCAAGAACTACAGAACCATATGAATGGAAGTTTGATACAACTGCAAGTGCATATTATCAGGTTGTATCAATAGCGAAAGACAAAGCAGACAATGAAGAACTCCCAAGTGCCAACAGAGCAATTGAATTCAAATTTGACATGGTGCCCCCTTCACTAGATTCTGTAGAATTAATAACATCACCAAATGTAATACCAAAAGTTAGATTAACAGCAAGTGATGACTTAGAACTTGGCATCCTATATTATTCATATAACCAATCAAAATGGTTTAAAATGAAAGATGATATCAACGAGAATACTTTTACTACAACATGGACTATGGATGAAGAGAATTGGACTAACATGATTGGGGGAGATACTAAAAAAGTATACTTCAAAGTAGTAGATTCTTGTGGAAATGAATATAATTCGACTGACGAGGAATCTCCACTGATTGTTAAGGGTGAAAATGCTTCAAGTTATTATATAGATGTTTCAGATTTTAGTCAATGGCATTGGGATAACAAGTTCACAATATCTGTTAAATTCCCAGAAGAATTTAGCGTTAAAAGTGTAACATTGTACTACAAATATTCAAAGAATAATAAAGATTGGCCTGAAAACTACACAGTTTATGACAATAAATCAGGCGAAGATTCTTACGAATGGACAATGGCACCTCCAAAAAACAGCGGATATTACAAATTCAAAGCTGTAATAACTGACACTTCGGGAGAAGTTTATGAATCTGCAGCAAGCGTAAATGTCACAATGTTCCCAACAACACTGTTCCTAATGCTTATAACAATGTTGATAGTACTAGTAATAGTAGCAGCTGCAATCATGCTAAAAATGAGAAAAAAGAAGCCTCTCTAATCTTACCTTTCATCTTTTTCTTTTGGATAATTACTAAAAATTTCATCTATCACTTTTTTAATATTCTCTTTATTTTCTGACGATATCTTAATGTTTTTTGATCTAGTTTTTTTGATATCTGATTTATTTTCTACAACTATAAAAACAGATTCTTTGAACATTTTTTTTAAATCAGATAGAAGATGTTTCTGATCCTTGAGGGAATAACCACAAGTTTCAGATGGATCTAAAATAAAAATAATTACATCTGCAAGATACCTAAGAGCAGCTATTGCCTGTCGCTCAATTTTGTTTCTCTTTTCCAGAGGCCTATCTAATAAACCAGGAGTATCAATTATCTGAAAACGTTTTAGGATATATCTTTCTTTTCTTGCAATATGTCCAACAAAGATTTGTTTTGTAGTAAATGGATATTGTGCTATCTCTGGCTTAGCAGAAGAAAGACACCTCAATAAAGAAGATTTACCAACATTTGGATAACCTGCAATTACAACGGTCGGAACCTCATGTATGTCTGGAAGTTTATTCAAATATAATTGTGCCTCTGCCAGCAATTTTAGTTCGCCATCAATCTGTTTTAAAACACTTGAAATTCGTCCCTGTATTTCTTTCTGTTTTTGCATCAAAAAATCAATATTTTTTGTTTTTCTAAGCGCCCTTGCTTGTCTTGTATAAATCATCTTACATGTCTTACGAGCCCAATCCACTGCCCCAAGTGCCTTCTTCAACTTATTAATATCTATTTTTATTCGCAATATCTCTTGATAGAACTCAGACATATTGTTAATCGATGGAAAATTTTTAACATAGCTTTCCAATGTATCGATAATTATTGTGGAGAAAGAATCAGTTTTTGCAATAATTGTCTTCTTTTTTTTATAAAAAGCATCTCTATCCATTATTTCTATTTTTTTTGTTTTTTTGAACGCTCTATCAAGAAGTTTTTCTGAATCTAGAATTATTGGTATTTTTATCATCTGTAATCAGAGAAATGATTTAGTAGTTATATGTTTTCCTAGTTTTAAAGTTGCAAGATTTTATCCAAAATTATATAAGTGTTGCTTTTAATGCCGTTTTTAACTCATAAAGGACAAGAATGATGATTTCATATTAATCTATCAGATTTGAGATTTTTGTTTTTTTCCTTTTTGTGCAACAAAATAAGTGGTATATATGAAAGGTAAAGTAAAATGGTTTAATCCAAGAAAAGGCTATGGCTTTATAGTAGGTGAAGACGAAAAAGAATATTTTGTTCATCAAAGTGAATTACCAAATGGCTATATTCATGAAAACGATGAAGTTGAATTCGAATCTGAAGCAACAGATCGTGGCCTGAACGCAAAAGGTGTAAAAAAGATTTAAGCTAGGTGATTTCTTGAAAGTTGTTATTAAAGGCAGTAAGATTAAAGTAGAGTATGTCGGCACATTAGAGGATGGAACCGTTTTTGACAGCTCTGAAAAACATAACAGCCCGCTAGAATTTATTGTTGGCGAAGGGCAGCTAATCAAAGGTTTTGATGATGCCGTTGTTGGCATGAAAGTTGGAGAAGAAAAGGAAGTAAAACTTCTACCAGAGGACGCCTATGGCCCTCACAACCCTGAATTTGTAAGAGATATGCCAAAAGACATGTTTCCAAAAGATCAAGAAATAAAGCCAGGCATGATCTTTATGGTTGACTTACAAGATGGTCGACAGTTACCTGTTAGAGTTACAAAAGTCTCAGATGGACATGTTACAATTGATCTTAATCCACCTCTTGCAGGAAAGACTCTAATATTCAAAATAAAAGTTGTGGATATTGCAGAATAAAAAGCAAATAAATAATATCTTATTTTTTTACATTTTTTTATTTCATTCAATTAAAAAACTTTATGTGATAGATATAAATTAAGGTAAACCATGGACGAAGGATATATACTTTCAAATAAATTTCGTGTAACTGTCTTTGAAGGAATTGCAACTGGCGAATCAAACATTGATAGGATTGCAAAAAAATATCGTATTATTCCCAACGTTGCAAAAAAAATAGCTGAAGATCTAGTAAGAACGGGATATCTTGAGAAAAAAGATAATAAATATATTCTTACTAGAGATGGGGAAAGAATAGCATCAAAGATTATTTAATTGGGTAGGTTAAAAGGATGAAAACATATCTGCTACAAACGCTAAAAGAAATTGCTTTACTTGGAGCATTGAAAAACAAAATAGAGATGTCCTCCTTTGAACTAGCTAAAAAATTAGATATGAGTCAACAAACAGCATCTAGATATCTATTAGAATTAGATAAGGAAGGTATGATAACTAGAGAATTTGGCATTAAAAAACAATTAATTGAGATAACGCCCTTGGGAAAAGAGATTTTACAACAAGAACATTTAGATTATCAGCAGATTTTTGAACTTACTGATAGAATTCATTTCAAGGGAAAGGTTGTCTCTGGTTTAGGTGAGGGCAGATACTATACAGAGCAAAGCGGTTATGTCCAACAATTCAAAGAAAAACTTGGTTTTACCCCACATCCTGGCACTCTAAACGTAGAAATCGAGTTTATTGAAAGAAATAAGCTAAGATTATTAAAAAATCATAATGCAATTGACATCGAGGAGTTTGAAACTAAAAATCGTACATTTGGTGGTGTTCGGTGTTTTCGTGCTGAAATAAATGGCATTAAAGGTGCCATAGTTTTACCTATGAGAAGTCACTATTCTAATGTTCTTGAATTCATTTCACCAGATTTTCTCAGAGAAAAACTTAACCTTAAAGACAATGATATTGTAGACATTGTAATCTTTTTTGATGAGTAGAGGACCTATGAAAAATCAAATGGTTGCTGATGTTCTTTATCAAATTGCAGACTTGCTTGATCTTAAAGGTGAGATTTTTTTTAAAACTAGAGCCTATCGTATAGCTGCCCAAACTATCGAAGTTTTAGACAAAGAAATCGAAGATGTCGTAAAACAAAATAGATTAAAAGAAATTCCTGGTATCGGGGATGCAATAGCAAAAAAGATCAGAGAATTAGTGGAAACTGGAAAGCTAGAATATCTTGAAAAACTGAAAAAAGAAATTCCTGAAGGACTTTTAAAAATGCTTGATATCTTAGGCCTGGGTCCCAAAAAAGTAGCTGCAATATACAACAAGCTTGGAATCAAAACAATTGAAGAGCTGCGTCAAGCATGCTTAAATGGAAAGATACGTGATCTTGAAGGTTTTGGAGAAATAACTGAAAGAAATATACTACGCGGAATCCGGTTGATGGAAAAAACAAGTGGTAGGGTTTTGCTTAATGTTGCATATGAGGATGGCTATAAATATATAGAATATCTTAAGAAAAACAAGAAAATAAAGCGATTAAATTTAGCCGGTAGTCTCAGAAGGATGAAAGAAACGATAGGCGATATAGATATTTTAGCATCGTCAGATCATCCAAATGAAATAATGGACTTTTTTGTAAAATATTATGATGTGGATCGTGTTTTAATGAAAGGAAGTACTAAATCAAGTGTTATTCTAAATGACCAATTGCAAGTTGATCTTAGGGTTGTAGAAGATAACAGTTATGGTGCAGCATTACAATATTTTACAGGTTCAAAAGAGCATAACGTGAAGATGAGAAGTTTAGCAATAAAAAGAGGTTACAAATTAAATGAATACGGTCTTTTTGAAAAGGAATCTGAAAAGTATATCGTAGGAAAAAACGAAGAAGAAATCTATACCAAACTTGGATTGAGCTATATAGAACCAGAGCTTAGGGAAAATCGTGGAGAAGTTGAAGTAGCAGCCAAAAACAAATTACCAAAGCTTGTTAAATATGGCGATATAGAAGGAGATTTGCACATCCATTCAAATATGAGTGATGGAAATGAAACAATAGAAAACATTGTGCGTTCGGCTAAAAAAATTGGTTATGAATATATCGGCATTGCAGATCACTCTCAATCCCTAAAAGTTGCAAGAGGGTTATCTGAAGAAAAAATTATTAAAAAAATTGAAGAAATTGAAAAGTTAAACAAAAAATACAGTGATATTAAGATTTTATGTGGAACAGAATGTGACATCAAACCTGATGGATCGCTGGACTATAGTAATAGAGTATTGAAAATGTTTGATTATGTAATATTGGGCATTCACACAGCTTTTAAAATGAATCAAAAACAGGCAACAGATAGGATTATCAAAGGAATGGAAAACGAGAATGCCAACATATTAGCACATCCTACTTGTCGTATCTTGATGCATAGAGAGCCGCTTAATCTTAACATGGACCAAATATTTGATGCAGCTCGCGATACGAATACATATCTGGAAATCAATGCATTTCCAGACCGTTTAGATTTGAATGATTTGTATGTTAAGCAGGCAAAAGATAAAAAAGTCAAATTTGCTGTTGGAACAGATGCACACAATCTAACTCACTTAGGTTTTATGCAATATGGTGTTGCAACAGCTCGTCGTGGATGGCTTGAAAAACAAGATATTTTAAATACAAAATCAATTAAAGAAATTGAAAAAATATTTGGATTGTGATGTGGTGTAATGAACAAAAGCGAAGCTAAAAAAAGAATAGAAAAACTTCGTAAAGAAATTAGTCACCACAATTACAAATATTATGTAGAAAATAACCCAGAGATTTCTGATTATGAATTTGATCAACTACTAAAAGAATTGGAAAAGCTTGAATCTGAATTTCCTGATCTTATCACACCTGATTCTCCAACACAAAGAGTTGGTGGTGGGCCCCTAGAAGGTTTTAAAACAGTCGAGCACAAAGTTCCTATGCTATCTCTCGCTAATACGTATACTTTTGATGAATTAAGAGAGTTTGATGAAAGAGTAAGGAAGAATGTAGGTGAAGTTGAATACATCGTAGATCCAAAGATAGACGGTGCTGGGGTGGCTCTTCTCTATGAAAATGGTATCTTTATTAGAGGCGCGACAAGAGGAGATGGCGTTAAGGGAGATGATATTACTCCCAATCTAAAAACCATAAATAGCATTCCATTAAGACTTCGAGGAAATACTCTCAAAGATGTGGAGGTCCGTGGTGAAGTATACATGTCTCTTGAAGGTTTTAAAAAATACAATCGAGAGCAGGCAAAGAAAGGTGAAATGGTTTTTGCAAATCCACGTAATGCTGCAGCTGGGTCTTTAAGACAGCTTGATCCTAGAATTGTTGCATCTAGGCCTTTGGACATTTTTGTTTATTACCTTTCATATTCCAACAAAGAATTTGACACATTGGAAAATGCTATCAAAGCTATGAAAGAAGCTGGTTTTCGTTTAAACCCTTTGATTAAAAAGGTCAAAAATATCGAAGAGGTAATTAAATACTGTAAAGAATTAGAAAAGAAACGTGAAAAATTAGATTATGAGATCGATGGAGCAGTAATAAAAGTAAACTCCTTTGCTAAACAGAGAGAGCTTGGCGAAACATCAAAGAATCCTAGATGGGCGATCTCATATAAGTTTGCTGCAAAACAAGCTACTACAAAATTAAATGACATAGTCGTTCAAGTTGGCAGAACTGGCACTTTAACTCCTGTGGCAGTACTTGAGCCCGTTGAAGTTGGCGGAGTTACTGTCTCTAGGGCAACATTACATAATTTTGATGAACTTAAAAGAAAAGATATAAGAATCGGGGATCAAGTTTTAGTTGAAAGAAGTGGAGATGTTATTCCACAGGTTGTAAAAAGCATTAAAGAAAAAAGGACAGGGGTTGAGAAACGGAAAAAAATCCCCCAAAAATGTCCAGCATGTGGTACTGAAGTAGTTAGACCTTTAGACGAAGTTGCTGTTCGCTGTCCAAATAAGCGATGTCCGGCCCGTCTTAAATGGAGAATTAGATATTTTGCGTCAAGAGATGCAATGGATATCGAACATTTAGGTGGACAAACTATTGATAAACTTTTAGATGCGGGATTGATAGACAACATTGCTGATCTTTATTCTCTTAAAAAAGAAGATATTCTAAAATTAGAAGGCTTCAAGGAAAAATCTGCTCAGAACTTGCTTGATTCGATTGAAAAAAGTAAACAACAAGACTTATCTAGATTAATCTATGGCTTGGGAATTAGACATGTTGGAAAGTATGCTGCACAACTCCTGGCATCAAAATATAGTTCAATTGATGAGCTTGCTAAAGCATCAGAAGAAGAACTAAAAGAAATAGATGGTTTGGGAGACAAATCAGCTGAATCTATCGTAACATTTTTTGCAACAGAGGAGAACCAAAAACTCATAGAAAGATTAAAAGATATTGGTGTTAAAACTAAACAAGAGAGAAAAGGATGGTTACCACTTCAAGGAAAGAAGTTTGTATTTACTGGGGGTTTAAGCATATCGCGTCCGGAGGCTTCTGATCTTATTAAACAAAAAGGAGGAATAGTAGCATCATCGGTAGGAAAAGATATTGACTATGTTGTAGTTGGCGAGAATCCTGGAAGCAAATATAATAAAGCAAAAAAATTGAATTTAAAAATTATTAATGAAGAAGAATTCAAAAAAATTGTCAGTTAGGGGAGAAATTATGACCGAATGTAAAATTAAAGAAAATAAAATAAACTGCAATTGTACATATCCTTGTGAAAAGAAAGGTTTATGTTGTGAATGTATTAGTTATCATCGCAGTCGTAATGAATTACCAGCATGTTATTTCCCAGATGATATTGAAAAAACATATGATAGAACAATTGAAAATTTCATAAGAATTTACCAAAATAATAAATAATGCAGGGGAAGGGATTTGAACTCTATTTCACCGGTGAAAAAAATATGTTTTCCCCTGTTGAGCAAAAATTTATGATTAGTAATTATTTTTTCAAAAAACTATATGTTTCTGGACAATGAATTCTTTTTTTCTTATAACTTAATTTTAACTAAAATTCCTACAATAATAAACAAAATAGCTTGTTTTTCGAATTTTGTAGGAATTTTTTGGACTGGGGCTTTATGTTACTATAATTAATAATTAATTTGAGGTCAAAAGAAAAATGAATGTATTTGGATATAAAAACATTCAAAAAATAAACGGTTTTTCTACCGAAGATTTAATTACAAAATTAAATGGATTTAAAAATAAATTATGGAAAGAATTTGTATTTGGTGGCCACTTAGTAGCTTTGGTTTCTCCCTCTTTAGCAATTGTAACAATGATACTTTTTAATATGGCAATTTCCTGGGAGTTTTTATTGATTTCATATCTTGGTACTTACTGTATCTATAATTATGATCGTTACAGAGGGGTTAATGCGGATAACTTCACCAATACTGAAAGATCAGAACACATTAGAAAGAATCTAAAACAAAGATATTTATTTTTAATAGGATGTGGAATTCTTTTCTTTGTAATGCTCTTTTTATATGCAAATATTCTTAGTATTCTATTTGGCAGTTTTCTATTTGTGAGTGGGATATTATATGCAGATATGTTCAAAAAATATACTGAAAAAATTGTTGGTTTTAAAAATCTCTATACGTCTTTTTCATTTTCATTGCTACTAATATTTACAGCTTTATATTGTAATTACTCTATTAGTTGGACATTTATTATCTTTTTTGCATTTATATTTTTACACTATGTTGTTGATACAAGTTTTTGCGACATAAAAGATATGGAATCAGATAAAAAACAAAATTTAAAAACATTGCCAATCTATTTTGGAAAACAAAAGTTTCTAAATGTTATAAATATATTAAATATACTTTCGTTTGTAATATTATTTATTGCAATTGTACTAAATATTGTTCAGCCAATTGCAATATTACTGCTTGTTTTCTGTCTTTACAGGATTTATTATATAACTAAGGCAAAGAATTCAAAGGCAGACATACAACATTTATCCGGCGTTGTCGTTGATGCAGAATATTTCTTTTGGCCTTTTGTAATTTTAATCGGAAATTTTGTAATGATGACATTATAAGATAAATCATTTAAAATATAAAGAAAACTATTAATTTGTATAAATGAATTGCCCATTATGAAATACAATGATTTCCTTTGGAGTGAATTTATATACGGGGGTCATTGGTTGGGGCTTGGCGCTGTTTCTATAGTTCTTTCTTCTTTTTTATTAATGAGTTCTCAAATAAAATGGGAATTTTTATTAATTGTATATTTTGGGACAAAATGTATCTATAATTATAATCATTTTAAAGAGTTAGACTCGGATCTGTTATCAAAAAATAAAAGATCAAACCATCTAATAAAATATCAAAAATATGGATACTTTATTGTGTTTATCTATGCATTTTGTTATTTTTTATTGTTGTTTTTCTTTGGGAATTTTCAAAGTATCCTCTTTGGATCAATTCTTTTAATACTCGGAATCTTTTTTTCAATATTCATAAAAGAATTTTTTAAAAAGATAGTGGGGATAAAACTAATTTACACTGCCTTCTCATGGACACTATTAGTTCCTTTTACAGCATTTTTCATCTTTTATGATTTTGATTTATTAGCGCTTATTTTTTCAATTTTTGTTTTTCTAAGAATAATTATAACGACAATCTTTTTTGATATCAAAGACATTGAAATAGATTCAAAAAGAGGATTAAAAACGATACCGATATTACTTGGAAAAGAAAAATGTCTAGATGTTTTGCAAATAATTAATTTAATATCGATTATGCCAATTATATTGGGAGTCTTATTTGGAATCATTCCTTATTACGCTTTTTTATTAGGTTTTATCTTCTTTTACTCATTTTATTATATTCAAAAAACCCGCTCAAAAGATATAGATATTTCGAACATATCTTTTATATTGGTTGACGGAGAATTTTATTATTGGCCTTTTTTATTGATCATAGGTATTTTTTGTTTTACATAAAAATATTTATTGTTTAATTGTAAGTGTTAAATAGCTTCCAATGTCAACTTCATAATCAGTATAATTTATGATTTTACCAGTGGAATTTGATACAATTCCAGAAATGATCCCTCTGAAAATAATAAACTTTGATTTATCTGAAAATATTGTCCAAGGATAGTAAACTGATGCTAATTTATCATCTCTATCTAAAAAAGTAATGTCACCAAAACCCAATGCTGAAAAAAAATCAGGTATGAATTTTTTATAATCATCTTCATCATATATTTGTTGAAGTTCTTTACCGAATTCATAACTTGATTCAAAAAGAGTTTGCTCACCACCCTCTAGATTTTTAATTTCTTGCTCAAGTAAATACAAAAGATGTGAGTCGCATAGAAAGAATCTGTTGTTTTTATAGGATAAAACTCCTTTTTTATACTCAAAAAATCCAGCGTCAAGCATATCTTTTAATGAATTGTTTGAAAAATTTGTTTTTTTTATTTCATTCATTGTTTTATACATCTCATCAAATTTTTGATCTGTTAGTTCTTTTTCTGTAAAAAATTTATTTGTTTTTTCTTTAATAAGAGATTCTGGTGCACAAAAAACGTGACATTTTGCATCACCTCTGCCTTGACAATTTAATTGAGCTCCTTCTATAGACTTATCATCTATGGCATAAGCCCATATTCCTGTAATTCCACCATCGGTCATTAAAAAACCATGGCCATTTTTTCTACAAATAATATAATCGTCAAAATAAATTGAAAAAATCTTATTTTCAATATCGATTTTATGTTCTGCTCCACTTGCATATGTACCTTCAACAAATCTAACTAACAAATATGCAAATTCTTCAAATTCTTTTTTTGTAGTATTTTTAATTGTTGGAAAATTAGACAATGATGCATATAAGTAACCATTCTTTTTACCAGCGGAATATAGTGCTTGTCTACCGTCATCACCATATTTTTCGATTAATCTTTTTTCAATCAATTCAAATAATCGCTCTGGCAAGAATAAATCCCGTAGATATGTTTCTTGGTCTTTGTCAGTAAAAGCAGTTATTATAAATCCAGGCTTATCTATTATTTCTCTCTTAGGGATAATTACATTTTGGATATACCAATTTACAATTCTATCTTTAACAGGCATTATTACCCTTATTCATTTAGTAATATCCCACTGATAGAAAAATCGAAATTGTGTGGAATAGCATCTATTTTTGTTTTTCTCATTTTTTTAACTTGTATAGTTCTATTTACATTTTTTCCGACCGTTGTTGAGTTTAAAACTAAAAGCCCATCTGCTTTAAACTCGCTGACATTATCTATTGTATTTCCAGGCATTCCTTCAATTTTCTGGGATATCCCAACAGTAGTTATTCCTTGTTTTTTTATAAAATCTATAAAGTTTGTAACATTGGCCCTACTCATTTCACTTAGTGCGTGTGGCTGGAGTCCTCTATCGGCATGATCAACTATACTATATTTTGAAAATGGCGCATTCAATAAAGAGGTAACACTATCAAAAACAATTCTATCATAGTGATTTTCCTGTATATGGTTCTTTATTTCTTGCATAGTTGATTCTTCAAATGGCATCTTTCCAACTAATGAAACGATTTTTATCTTTCCATCATTTTCTAATTGATTAAAATCCCATCCAAATTGTTTTGCTTGTGAAACAACATCTTCGGCGCTTTGTTCAACAGTAATAAAAAGCCCTTTCTCATCATATTTTTGTGCACCATTTGCTAAAAATTGCAATGCTAATATTGTTTTTCCTGTTCCAGGACCACCCGTTACAACAGCAAAAGATCCTTTTGGAAACCCGCCATCTATTAAATTATCCAATCCTTCAATGCCTGTTTTAATTCTACCTGCCATATTATTTTCTAAAGAAATATTTTCCATCCTTTCATATCCTCCAAATTCTATTAAATTAATTTAAGGTTAACATAAATTCTCTTATTATAAATTTTTCTAATGAATATTTGACTTACGACTATTTTAGAATTTAAAAGTTTGAGACAAGCAATTTGATTATATTTTCTTTTCCTATTAATACAACAAGTTAATCAAGAATTTATGTTTTTTCACCGGTGAAATCGTGCAGGGGAATAAATTTGGTTAAAAATTAATTTTTCTCCTGTTAAAATGCATGAAAAGATGCAGGGGAAGGGATTTGAACCCTTGGACCTCTGCAGGACAAGGCCCTGAACCTTGCGCCGTTGACCAGGCTTGGCTACCCCTGCTTGAAAACGCTTATTGTGAATTTATTATTTAGGTTTGTCGAGTTTAAAAACTATTTATTGCTGGTAAAGTATAAGTATTTCTTATTTTATTGTCTGCCTCTGAAAATATGGCCCGGGTAGTGTAGCCTGGTTAACATATGGGACTGTGGATCCTCTGTGGCGGGTTCAAATCCCGCCTCGGGCCCTTTTTCCAATTTTTATAAAAAAGAAATAAACTAAAAATAATAAAAAAAAGAGGATTAGTTTTCTAAAATTTTAAAATCCATATCTAGACATATCTGCTAAAGCTGAAAGCACACTCGATAACGAAAGTACCATACTCATACCAAGCATTATTGCTCCACCGACTACCATACCTGCCCTAACGTTTTTGTCAAGAGTTTTATTGACAATTCCTCCACCTATTAGACTTAGCCCCAATAGAGCAAATCCAAAGGAGTTTATTACCAATCCAATCTTAATTCCACCAGAATCATTTGCATATGTTGCTATTATGTTTCCAATCCATGCTAACAAAATACTTAATGAAATACCTAGCATCAACATAGCTTTTGAAAATATTTTGTCAAAAATACCAATCAAGCCAGGTCCGCCCCTTGGTACCGGTTGTGGTGCCGGCGCAGGTGGTGGTGTGGTCTGTGCTGGTGTAGGGGTTGGTTGCTCAGCGGTTTTTGGTGCTCCACATGCTGGACAAAACAATGCCCCATCTGGGATAATTCCTCCACATTTATTACATTTAACAGCGGCCATATTTATACCCTCCTCTATATTTCTAATTTAAAATCTAAAAGTCATATTTAGTGTTTTCTTTTTTGTACAGTAGGCATTATTGAATTTTACCAGTTTTACAAGCAGTACAAACTCCATGGCTATGATCAAAACAAGTATTACAAACAAGACGCCCACAAAGGCTGCAGGTATTCATAGCTCCAGGCTTTCCACAGATACTACACAAGCCTATAAGGTCCATTTATTTTTCCCCCAACTTTACAAGTTTTTTCTTTAAAGTATCCAAAGGGAGATTTGTAATAACAAGAGGTATGTTCTCACGATCTGCAAGTTTAACAGCCAAAGAATCAACAGAACCAGGTTTATGATAAACAACAACTGTTGGTTTAACAGGATGAACACGTATTGCAATCATAGGACTGCGGCCATATCTAATGCCAGTGAAGATTATTGCACGCTCTGTACTCCAGCCATAAAGACGATTATAATCACCAGAGTTAATCGTTTCAATTGTTTTTAAACTGTCTACAAGAGTGAAACCTTTTACATTTTTCTTCAATCCAATTTTGCTGGTCGTAAGTATATTTCCTTCTATTTCCCAGATAAATTTCTCGGCAGAAATAGAAAAAGGATATTCCATAATCTCCATTATTCCTTCTTGAGTATCAACCATTGAATCATATTGATGTAAAATTTTTCCACCATTCTTTTCATCAACCTCAATAAATGCTCGAATAATCTTTTTAACAGTCTGAATGCCCGGTGATTTTCTTCTCCCAGATTCATAATCGCTTATTACACTAGGTGAAAGTTTCAAATAATTTGCAAGTTCGGTTTGACTAATACCGAAAACGCTACGCCATTTGCGAATCGTTTGACCAGGTTTTGGGCTAAGGGTTATTTCACCTGCTATTTTTTCAGATAGTGCATCTCGTATGTTCATTTTTTATTCCTCAGCGGTTTAAATTTATATCCGTAATAGATAGCACCAATATTGCCATCTTGTTGGATTTTTCTAAAGGTTGATTGGACTTTCATACCAATTTTTACATCGTTTACATCACAATCAACTATTTGTGCTGTCACACGTGGGCCCTCATCTAGCTTTACTATTGCAACAGGATATGGCGCTTGTCCTTCAAAATTGTGAGGGGCAGAATGGATAATTGTATAAGTTAATACTGTTCCCGTACCTTTTAATTTTAACTCTTTCATTTTTCCTAAACTTTTACGTCTACAAAATGGACATGGCTCTCTTGGAGGGAAGTAAACTCTGCCACACGATCCACATTCATTTCCTATGAGATTGTATCTTTGGGGAATCTCACGCCAAAATCTTGCTACTCCTTCAACCATTATTACATCGCCTCCAATATATGTACAACTGCTGTTGCCCCAGACCCGCCAACATTATGAGCAAGCCCTACTTTTGCATTTTTTACTTGCCTTTTGTCTGCAGTTCCACGTAGTTGTTCTACAATTTCTACTATCTGAGCTACACCTGTTGCTCCCACAGGATGCCCTTTTGCTTTAAGACCGCCACTTGTATTAACCGGAAGTTCTCCATCTAACGTAGTTATCTTGTTTTCAATTGCTTTTCCACCTTCTCCTTTTTTTACGAAACCAAGATCCTCTATAGCTATTATTTCTGCTATTGTAAAACAATCATGCACTTCTGCTACATCTATATCAGAAGGTTTGACATTTGCTTGTTTGTATGCTTTCTTTGCCGCATAAACCGTAGCTTCTAGTGTACATAGATTGTCCCTAGCATGAAGTGCAAGTGTATCTGATCCTTGTCCAGATCCAATTATTTTTATTGCTTTGTCAGTAAACTTTTTTGCTTTGTCAGCTGCACATAAAACAATGGAAGCAGAACCATCAGTAACTGGTGAACAGTCAAAAAGTCCTAAAGGGTCTGCAACCATGGTTGCATTCATTGCAGTTTCAAGTTTTATTGGTCGTTGATACTGAGCATTTGGGTTAAGTGCACCATTTGAATGGTTTTTGACAGCAACTTCTGCAAGTTGTTTTTTTGTTGTGCCATATTCATACATATGTCTACGAGCCATTAAAGCATAAAGTCCTGGAAATGTTACTCCAAAAAAAGATTCCCATTCTTGATCCGCTGCAGTCGCAAGTGTTTCACTCGCTGCTTCCCCACTTACATCATTCATCTTCTCAATTCCACCAACAACTACCACATCATTGACTCCAGATGCAATTGATAAGTATCCCTGACGTACTGCAAGGCCTCCGGAAGCACATGCCCCTTCAACACGAGTTGCGGGAATATGCAGATGTGAAAAGCCTGATGCATCTGCTACAAGTGCCCCAATATGCTCTTGCCCAACAAAACGACCAGAACTCATTGAGCCAATATACATGGCGTCAATATCTCCACCGCTAATGCCTGAATCTAAAATGGCTTTGGCTCCAGCCTCCGCTATTAATTGACGGAATGATCGGTCCCAAAGTTCTCCAAATTTTGTAACTCCAACCCCAATAACTGCTACATCTCTCATTTTTTATCACTCCAGATACAAAAGATCTCTATATTTTGCATACGCTGCATAATCAATATATTCTTTATTTTCTATTAATTCTGAAAGTAAAGGCGCCTTCTTTCTATCCATGTCTTTTATTTTGTTTGTTACAGTTATATCAAAAGCATCGCTACCTGCTCCTGATCCGTAGCTTGTTAAAAATATCCTATCGCCCGGCTTTACTACGTCTAATACAGATGCCAAACCAATCATAGTAGCACCAGAATAGGTGTTCCCTACATATGGTGATAACAAACCTTGTTTTATTTGATCATAAGTAAAACCTAACATTTTTGCAACTTTGACTGGAAATTTACCATTGGGCTGATGAAAAATTGCATAATCGTAATCTTCTGGTTTGGTTTTTACAAGATCCATTAAATTTTTTGCATTGCTCATAATGTGTTTGAAATAAGCAGGTCCACCAGTAAATCGGCCACCATGTGCAGGGTACTTTCGCCCTGCTCTTCTCCAAAAATCAGGTGTGTCTGTTGTAAAAGAACATGTTTCATTTATTGTTGCAATAATGTTTTCTTTACCAATAATAAATGCGGCTCCTCCCGCACTTGCAGCATATTCTAAAGCATCTCCAGGTGCAGCTTGGGACGTGTCTGCCCCTATTGCCAAACCATATTTTATCATATTGGATTTTACCATAGAAATACATGTTTGTATTGCTGCTGTTCCTGCCTTACAAGCAAATTCATAATCTGCAACCATTAAAAGTGGCGTAGCCCCAATTGCCTCGCCAACAATTGTACCTGTTGGTTTAACAGCATAAGGATGTGATTCGCTACCCACATATATTGCTCCAATATCTTGTGGATTTATATTACATCTATCAAGTGCTGCTCTTGCAGCCTCTACACTTATTGTTGCAACATCCTGATCTGCCGACGGTACTGATTTTTCAATTATTCCTAAGCCACTTGCCATACCCTCAGGGTCTTTACCCCATGCCCTTGCAATATCACCTGTCTTAAGTCTAAACCGTGGTATATGCGCTCCATAGCTTACTATGCCAATATCTTTCATAAATTAACCTCGCCAGGAATAAAAAATAGAGATATATAAAATTGTCGATAAATTTAACGCTTATAAACGAAATTTTATATCTTAATAAAAATTAAAACTTTACCATGTAAGATTTTGTTTTAACTCAATCATATGAAGATTAACACCCAACTCTTCAATTCTCAAAACATAAGCTTTACCAAGGCTCTTTTTAAATTTTTCAACAAAATGTCTACCAGCCTCCTCACCAAGTGATTTTGAAATATTCTCAATAATCTTCTGAAGAGCCCTTCCAAGCTCCGATGCTCTTATGGAGTTTATGTTTTCGGGCAATTCAATCCCATCGATTCCATCTGAAAATTTTAGGCTGTCTATTTTGATACCTTGCGTAAAGACAAATTTTTCATAGAAATTTGATATAGCGTTGTTAACCATTAAAACTGCATAACTTTGTGTACTATACTCACTTAAAACATCAACAAGAGCTTTTAAAACTTTTTTAACTATAATCTCCTGGCTTAATCTAATAATATCGATATTTACCCCGATTTCCTCTAGTTTATGTGTATAATCTACAGTCAACACATCTTTTAATTTTTCAGTAAATGAAAAAGCACCTTTATTCTCAAAATACATATTTATTTCCTGAATAATCTTTTGTATTCCTGCTCCAACAGTTTGTGAGTCGACTTGATTAACTTCTTGATCGACAGTTACAATATCAATACCTTGAACAGATCGAATATCATTAATTTTAACATATTTTAGAACTTGGTGTTCGATGCTAAGCCTGTGAACAAATTCGCTTAATGTTGTATATGCTGAGTCGCGACCGATTTGCCTATTTAAAATTTCAAAACATACAGTTAATGTATACTTAAACATCTCATAGTTATCTATATTATATTTGAAAGACTCCTTCATATCTGTTATAAATTCTGTTTGTAAAAAATCAAAATCTAAGCCAATGTTGTTTAAAACGACTTCATATTCAGTTGGCAAATCTTCTTTAATTTCTTTGATAAAATAGTAGCCAGCATTCTTACCCATTGATCGGGTCATTTTCTTCATAAAACTAGCAGCGGCTTTTCCAATTTCTGCTTGATCGATTCCATTTATTTCGTCGTTAACTCGGACTAGATCAAATACCTCATTGTACTGTATCCCAAGTATGTTTACGTATTTTAAAAAATCGTATTTTGTTGTAAGGGCCCTAATAGTGTCACTAACAACTATATTTGCATATGCCTCAGAAGTCCTTCTACTAATTACACCTATTGTAGATTTTAATAAACGTTCAATTATCTCTTTATTCTCGAATTGAGGCATCCACATTCCACTTTGTATTCTTAAATATTCAATTTTTAAATAATGTATTACATTTTAAAGCTTCTCATTAATTACTGTCCCAGAAACCCCTTGTCCTAGCATAAGTCAGTTCGGCACTTAAAATATCTCTAAGAAATTTAATTTGTGCTTCCTCTGATTTTTTTAATTTTGATACATTATGCTTTCTTAGAATGCGTGAAGCGGTATCTGGACCTATGCCTCTGCCAACTAGAGCCAATAAAGCTACATTTCCGTAATTTAACACGAGACTCGCGTTTTTATGGATTCTTTTAACCTCTTTATTCTCCCCTTTGGTTCTGTCTTTCTTTTTTAGAAGTTTGATTAAGTCTTTATTATACCTTCTTAATACAGCAATTTTTATTGCTCCACACTTCGGACATTTTGGTCTGTCTGCAGCTCTTCTTACATTGGTATCCCAATAGTAATTACAATTTGTACATACGAGAGTTATATCTGTATCTTCTAATCGATTTTTTAAAGCAAGCAAGATGGTCCTATCTGCTCTTTTAGGTATCATTAAACCCCTTATTGCTTCAAGACCCGCAAGAGAGATAGGTGAAAGTCTCTGGATGTGTATCTTTATCTTTTCATCTTGTATTTCTCTTAGTATTCTCTCAGTATTTTCAATGTCCATCCGTTCCCAAATTGTTTTATCGATTGCCTCATCAAATATTAAATTGTTTTCAAAAAGTGTAAAAATCTTTTTAACTCCAACATTTTTAGAATCAAAATCTTTTCGTATAGCTCCAAATTTTCTAGCAACGTGAATCAACTGCCCCCTAACAAAAGTGGAATTCTTTGAAATTGTATTGAGAAGATAGTACAATGTTTTGGGTTTTGTTTTCATAAGAATATCTTTGATTCTTTGTCCACGGATTCTGATAGGCATCTCAAGGTTAATTCTATATGCATCACTATTAACACCAATGCTCTCACCAAGAGATTGTATAAGCATAGCTGAAATCAATCTTGCCAAAGTTTCATTTACCTTGGTTCCAAAGCATGCATTAATAACTATTGTCTTGTCTTCAACATCAACAGTTATAGTTTTATCATCTGGAATCTCAAACCCCTGCTTTTTCTGATTTTTTATTTGATTTGTAAATTTGTCAAAGCTTTTATCATCGCATGGGTAATCGTCAACAGTTCTCTTTCTCAAGGCAACTCTCCTAAGTTTTCCCACTTCCCTAGCAACCTCAAACGGAATAGGTATGTCTTCGCCAGCCCAAGAAGGAACATTTCCTATTTCTTTTGACTGGGTGACTAATATCTCCTCTTCTTCCCGCTTTACAACAGTCCAAGGAATGCCTTTAAGAATAAATTCTGATCCTTCAATGCCATAGTCCAAAACAAAGCTTTCATCAAGTTTACCTATTTTTCGCCTAGTACTTATATCAACAACCATATATGTCTTCTCATCAGGAATCATTGAAATATTGTCCAAAAAATAATATCTCGAGTTGCTTCGTTTATTGATAATCTCATTTTCATCGACCCAGATGTTACGTTGACTTTTCAATTGCTCGACTATCTTACTGAAAGTTGTCTGTTTTAGATTGTAAAATGGGTACGCTCTTTTAATGATCTTAAACATTTTCTTTGCTTCAATACTGCCATACTCTAGTGCAATTGATATGATTTGATTAGATAAAACTGAAAGCGGGTTTTGTCTCACATTAATGACTTCAATCTCTGCGTTCAAAGCCTTTCTTGCTATTACAATGCTCTCGGCTAAATCCTCTGGGGTCGTTGCAATTATTACTCCTTTAGATGTCTTACCAATCTTGTGCCCAGATCGTCCAACTCTCTGCAAAATCCGTTTGACTTCTCTAGGCGAACTATATTGAATAACAAAATCAGTGTTACCCACATCGATACCTAATTCAAGAGAACTTGTACAGATTAGAGATTTAAGCTTTCCATTCTTAAAATTATCTTCAGCTTCAATACGAGCTATTTTGGAAAGAGATCCATGATGTACCCCTATAGGTATGTCTTTAGCCCATATATTGAAACGTGATGATAGAATCTCAGCACCATCTCTAGTATTGATAAATAGAAGTGTTGAAATATGATCTTCAATAAGCTCCTTACATCGCCTTAGCGAAGCAAATGAAAATGGTTCCATATGAAGCTTTTTAGCTTTAGAGTGGTCTCCCTTTCGGATTTCTGGAAGTTCGACCTTTATATCAATAAGTTTGGTAACATCAACCTCAAGAATTGTAATATCTCGAAAATTGTTGTTTTCACATCCGACTAAGAATCTTCCAACCTCATCTGGAGATCCAACAGTTGCAGACAAACCAATTCGTTGAAAATCGTGTCCCTTCTCTGAAGTTAACTCATACAAACGCTCCATGGCAACAGAAAGCTGAGCACCTCTCTCATCGTCTGCAAGCTCATGGATTTCATCAATAATAACGCATTTTACATTGCTGATATGTTTTCTAAGATTTTTACCGATAAAAAGTATCTGAAATGTCTCAGGAGTTGTTATAAGCATATCTGGGGGTTTTCTAGACTGTCGTGCTCTTTCGCTTTGTGATGTATCACCATGTCTAACAGCAATATTTATTCCCAATTCTTTTCCCCATTCAATTGTTCTCCTTAGCATATCTCTATTTAAGGCTCTTAATGGAGTAATATACAGAATTGAAATACCTTTGTTTTCTTCACTAGGCTTTTTATTTTTTAAAAAATTATGAAAAACTGGCAAAAGAGCCGATTCTGTTTTGCCTAAACCAGTTGGCGCTATCAAAAGGACATTTTTATTTTTTAAAATATGAGGTATTGCTTTGATTTGAGGTTCAGTAGGCTCAACAATATTTTTAGACAAAAGCAAATTTTGAATTTTTGGATTTAGAAGATCAAAAACTGAACTCATCTTATTGACTACAATAACAAGAATTATTTAGAATTTTCTTATGATGCTGAAACTATTCTATGACACTATAAAAAATCAGGCCGGTTCCAAACCATGTTATACTAAGAACATAGTACCATGCATTAATATAATTAATAGCAAGACCAATAACAAGAACTATTAACGGCAACACTACTAGGAAAAATGCAAGGATATATTTTCGTAAGTTTTCTGAAAGATTTAACTCCATGTTCATCACATTAGTGTAATATTATATTCCAGATTTCCGTTATTAGAGATCAGTTATTTAAGTATATCTCATTATTAATTTGTTAACCTTAGGTTTTATATGTATTTACTATCTAATGTTTTTTACTTTACCTAGATATGTGCCATCTAATAAATAAATCTGTGAATTGTAGATATTAATCAATTTTCCAAGTGGCCCTGTAATTCCATCTTTATTAACAGCAATTCCACCACATAAAGGATTAAACGCTGGCATTATCAATACCTCAGGATTTGCTGACTCAGGATACTTTTCTTCCAATTTATCTTTTAAAAATTTCGCTTTTATCCAGCAAGGCTCAAAATTCATATGCTTAAGTCGATCCGTAAGTCTTATTGTTGGATGTGTATGTGCCATGATAATGTGTTTTGTTTGTAAAATATCCTCAGAAGGCCATCTGTGACCATGTACAAAACCAATGTTTCCAATTTTAAAACCCTCTGAGGAATGAAGAATTATTCCACCAGATACAAAATTCTGGATATTGCCATCATGATTTCCAGGAATTATATGAATTAATCCAAATTCTTTTATTGAGTCTAAAAATTTTGTTATATATTTCCTCTCGCTAATTGTTGATGATGGAATATTATGTTTTACATCCCCCAACAATATAATCTCCTTTGGATTGTGTTCTTTACATATTTTTGTCAGGCGATCAACCATCTTCGATGTTTGAGAAGTTACGCTTAGCCCTTTTCCTCGAAGTTCGCTTTCAATCCCAATGTGTAAATCTGCTATGACTAAAAGTCTCTTATTTTCTATTAATAAAGCAGATTCATTTTGTATTGGTTTTAAATCAGTGATTTCCATGATATCATTATTCAAAGGTATTTCTTTAAAACATTTGGAATTTCATCAATAACATCAGTTGCAACCAATCCGTAAGAACGTTTTTTAAATGCAAAATTTCCAGCTTCCCCATTCACAAAAATACCAATTCTAGCAGCATTAAATGGCTCAATACCTTTTGATAAAAGTGCACCAATAATCCCTGCTAAAACATCACCGGTTCCACCAACAGTCATCGCCTCATTGTGGATATCATTCAATTTAGTTTCAATTCCATTG
>Ga0190359_1000721_pt1 | contig 22034 bp, 25 predicted proteins | sample 48721823_MG_FD_161269 | JGI IMG/M metagenome (GOLD analysis project Ga0190359, IMG submission 161269) | Hydrothermal vent microbial mat bacterial communities from Southern Trench, Guaymas Basin, Mexico - 4872-18-2-3_MG | ecosystem: Environmental > Aquatic > Marine > Hydrothermal vents >... | reverse complement strand
AGCCCGCGGTGGATCGAGCCGGATTCCCGCCGGGCCGCCGATCGCTCTTCCGACGGCGACCGTCAAGCCCGGCCGGCTCGTCCGAACCCGGGGCGGCTGGAACTGGACGTGATGGCGAATTACCCGGAAAGAGACAAACATCAGGAAGGGTCCTGGCCGGCGGTGCGGGGAGGCAAAGTCGCCGTTCAGCAAGGAGGTGCCGCTTTCACACCGGCACGCGGTGACCTTGTTGGAACCGGCTTGCCCGGTAGCATTCGCCGGGAAGGACCGGGCCTCCCGGGCGTGGACACTTCCCCGCGGGGGAGCGAGGAGAGGGTAGGGCGCTACCATGGCCCGGCGGACAAGATGGTAGGACGTGTTGCAACGGCTTCACCTGGCCAGGCAGCCCGGCCGGAGAGTGTCGGGAGCGGGGAACGGTTGCCTGTGGCCGAGTTGGCGACACGACCGGAGGATGCCGGCTGTCGGTTGCCGGAGACACATGTTCCCGTGCGGGTGATGGCATTGAGCCTTCCAGCGGCGGTTGCCCCCGGAACGGTCTCCGTGCCGCCTCCAGTAACCGTCCCGACCGGGGTGGCGAGCGGCTGGCTGGGAAACTTCGTCGAAGAGGCCGCCGGCTGGGTGGCGCACGCGGTGCGGGCCGGAGCCAGCGAGCGAGTGGTGATGAAACTCTCGCCGCCCGAACTGGGCCTGGTCGAGGTGCGCCTGGAGAAACACCGGCAAGGACTGGCGCTGCGCCTCGACTGCAGCGAACTGGGAGCCTTGCAGCGCATCCAGGATTCCCTGGGGCTCCTGGTGCAGCGACTGGCCCAGTTGGGAGTGTCCACCGCGGGGGTAGAGCTGTTCTATCGACCTCGCAAACACCCACGCCGGCAACCGGGGGAGGCACCGGGCGCTGACCCCGTGACGGGTGCCTCGATCTCCGCCGGCCTGCGGGCCGGAGTGCGGCAGGGGCAGCATGCCGGTGCGGTGGATCTGGTGGCTTGAAGGAGGTGGAGAATGGAAATCGAAGCCAGTGGCAGCGGCAATGCGGGCGACGCCGGCAGTTCCGGCGCCACCGCGCAACTGGGCAAGGATGACTTTCTCAAGCTGCTCATTGCCCAGATGCAGCAACAGGATCCCCTCAATCCGGCCGACGGAGCCCAGTTCCTGGCGCAGCTGGCGCAGTTTACCAACCTGGAGCAGATGGTGCAGATCAACGCCAAGCTCGACACCCTGGCCATGGCCCAGGCGTCGTTGAGCTCGACGGCGGTGGCCAGCCTGATAGGTCACACCGTTACCGTGCGCGGTGACGCCGTGGAACTGGTGGAAGGCGAGCAACCGGCCCTGCACTTCGAGCTGGAGAGCAACGTCGAATCGTGTACCGTTACCATTCGCGACCAGGACGGCCGGGTGGTGCGTACCATGGAACTGGGTGGCTGCCAGGCCGGCAGCAACGAGGTGATCTGGGACGGTTGCGACGATGACGGCAACCGCCTGCCCGCCGGCAGTTACACCTTCAGTGTCAACGGCACCGACGCCCAGGGACGGCAGGTGGAGGGTGACGGCCTGGTGACCGGCGTGGTCACCGGTGTTTCCTACGATCAGGGTTATCCCCAGCTGTTGCTGGGGCAGGTACGGGTGTCACTGGGCGACGTGGTGGAGATTCTCTAGGCCGGCGTTCCCCCGCCCGGGAGCGGGGGACGGCGGCGGCAACGGAACACCGGTTCCGGGAAAGGAGGTGAGGGCAATGACCAAGGTGGTAGCCGGCGGCGCGATACCCCGGCCGCAGCCGGAGCGGGTGGGACCGACCACTCCCGCGGGTGGGTTTGCCGAGGCACTACAGCAGGCTTGCCGGCGGCAGGAGCGGGTACGTCTCTCCGCCCACGCCCGGCAACGGCTGCAGGATCACCGCCTGGCGGTGGACGGAGCCATGCGGCGAAAGCTGGACCGGGCCTTGGACCTGGCCCGGGCCAAGGGTATTCGCCAGACACTGGTAGTCACCGCCGAGGCACGCTGGATCCTCAGCGTACCGCAGCAGACGGTGATTACCGTGCTACCGCAAGACGGCGGAGAAGCAGGAGTGTTCAGTAACATCGACGGCGCCATACTGCTTGACTGAGGCACCGTCGGCAATGTCAACACGGGGCCGGACCTGTCGCCAGGAGGCCCCCGGGTCGCCAACCGACCGCGGCGACCCACAACGGGCGGACCCCAGAGGGCCGCCAGGAGGCAAGTCATGTCTTTGCTCAGTTCCATGTACACCGGAGTAAGCGGCCTGCAGGCCAACGGAATGGCCATCTCCATCATCGGAGACAACATCGCCAACGTCAATACCATCGGCTACAAGGCTTCGCGAGGTAACTTCGCCGACGTCCTGCAGCAGACCATCCTGGGGCCGGCCGGCACCACCAGCCAGCTCGGTGGAGGAACCCGCCTTTCCAACGTGCAGCAGCTGTTCACCCAGGGCATGCTGCAAAACACCGGCCTGGGTACCGATCTGGCCATCAGCGGCAGCGGGTTCTTCGTGCTCAACGGAACCGTCAACGGGGTAAGCGGCAACTTCTACAGCCGGGCCGGTCAGTTCAGCGTGGATCGCGACGGATACCTGGTCAATCCCGACGGCCTGCGGGTGCAGGGGTACTCGGTGGCAGCCGACGGAACCATGCAGGCCACGGTCGGCGATCTCAACCTGACCGGTGTCAACGTACCGCCCCAGGCCACCACCGCCATACAGCTCACGGCCAACCTCGACGCCTCGGCCGACGTATTGACGGTGGCCTGGGATCCCAACGATCCCGCCAATACTTCCAGTTTCTCCACCACCATCACCGTTTACGACAGCCTGGGCACCGCCCACCAGGTGGAGGTGTACTTCCGCAAGACGGCCGCCAACAGCTGGGAGTGGCACGCGCTGGTGGACGGCGGTGAAGTCAACGGGGGAACCCCCGGGGTACCCTACGAGTTCGCCGACGGTACCTTGACTTTCACCAGCAACGGTGAGCTGGACACCGAGGTCATCAACAACAACAGCGTCGATTTCGTGGGCGCCACCGCCGGCCAGGTGATCGACTTCGATTTCGGCGACAGCATCACCACCGACGGCGGTACCGGCCTGGACGGCACCACCCAGTTCGCCGGCCAGTCGTCGGTGAATTTCCAGAGCCAGGATGGTTATGCCACCGGCTCGTTGCAGATGATCAGCGTCTCTCCCGACGGGGTCATCATGGGAACCTTCTCCAACGGCGAGGTACGTCCCATCGGCCAGGTGGTACTGGCCACCTTCCAGAGCATCGAGGGATTGGACCGGCTGGGCAACAACCTGTTCCTGCAGACGCGCGCCTCGGGACAGGCTCTCATCGGCGCCGCCAGCACCGGTAACCGCGGATCGGTGCAGGCCTACAACCTGGAGTTGTCCAACGTCGACCTGGCCGAGCAGTTCGTGAACCTGATCTCGGCCCAGCGCGGCTTCCAGTCCAATGCCAAGGTGATCACCACTTCCGACCAGATGCTGGCCGAGGTAGTCAACATCAAGCGCTGAACCGACTTGTTCTCCGGCGGGCGGCACCGTTCGGCCGGTGCCGTCCGCTTTCCCGCCTGACCAGGACGTCCTGATAGCCGGCTCCCCTGTCAGTGGTTTGACGCCGCTCCGACCCTGGCTTTGACGCCCGGTGCGATCGATCCGGCCTCCCGGTTGGAGCTAACTCTTTGAATTGACGCCTGTTGCGGCCACCAGTGAGGCTGGCATGCGATTTGCTTCAATCGGTGCCGGAATGAAGCCGCCGGCAGGCGGCCGGGAGGTAGGAGACCTCATGGATAAAGCCACGTTGATCGGAAATATCGCTGCCTTTGGCCTGGTGATAGCCGCCATAGCCATTGGTGGCTCGGCAGGGGCCTTTATCGATCCCGCTTCGTTGCTCATCGTGGTGGGTGGCACCGTGGGAGCGGCCATGATCAGCCTGCCGCTTTCGCAGTTCACCGGCGCCATAGCCGTGGCCAAGAATGCCTTCTTCGAAAAATCCAAGAACCCCGCCGAGCTGGTGGGACTAATGGTGGAATTCGCCGGTAAGGCCCGCAAGGAAGGCATCCTGGCCCTGGAGTCGGCGGCCAAGGAGCAGGATGATCCCTTCCTGCAGAAGGCCCTGCAACTGGCGGTTGACGGCCAGAGCCTCAACGCCATCGAGGACATCCTCACCACCGAGATCGACGCCATACGCCAACGCCACTCACTGGGAGCCGAAACCTTCTCCACCATGGGCACCCTGGCACCGGCCCTGGGTCTGATCGGTACCCTCATCGGACTGGTGCAGATGCTCAAGAACATGGACGACCCGTCGTCCATTGGCCCGGCCATGGCCGTGGCCCTGTTGACAACTTTCTACGGTGCCATCCTCGCCAACCTGGTGTTCAATCCCATCGCCGCCAAGCTCAAGACGCGTTCCAAGGAGGAAGTGCTCTACAAGGAGTTGATCCTCACCGGCATGTTGTCCATTGCCGCCGGTGACAACCCGCGCATCGTCGAGCAAAAGCTGCTTTCCTACCTGGCGCCGCGACAGCGGGCCAGCCAGTTCGCGGAGGCCTGAGCGCATGGCCGGCAAGGCGGCAAAGCGAAGGGCACTCGATGAAGAGGGCGGCGACAACACCTTCGTGGTGATGTTCACCGCGCTGATGATGATCCTGTTGGCTTTCTTCATACTGCTCAGTACCCTGGCTCACATCGACCAACGCCGCAAGCGCCTGGCCCTGGGTTCCTTGATGGGCAGCTTCGGCATCCTGCCCGGCGGGGTGGGTATGGATCGCGAGGGAGAGTACAGCCTCAATACCAATCCCATCATGCCGGGAGTGCGCCGGGAGGCGTTCATGCGGGCCCTGGGTTCGTTGTTCAGCGGCGAGACTGCGGGCGGCAAGGTTGATATCAGCATGCGTCGGGGACGGGTGGTACTCAGTTTCCGCTCCGACATCTTGTTTCCCCGGGGGGTGGCCGAGGTGTCACCGCGGGCCTTTGCCCTGCTCGACGAGGTGGCGGTAGTCATCCTCACCCTTGGTGAGCCGGTTCGCATCGAGGGACACAGCGACGCCAGCGGTGGTCCGGCGGCCATGAGCAACTGGCGACTATCCCTGGAACGGGCGGTGGCGGTGGCACGTTACCTGCACCAGGGCGGGCACGTGCCGCAGAAGTTGCTGTCGGTGGCCGGCTATGCCGCCACTCGCGCCGATGCGGCCCGGGGGATCGAACCGGAGCGACAGCGCCGGGTGGAAATAGTCTTTACCAATCAGTTGGGGGTTTGACATGGCCCGGGAACGAGCAGCCGCAGTGGAGGAAAAGGTCGACAGCCTGGCCTGGATGGCCACCTTCTCCGACCTGCTCACCCTGCTGCTGACCTTCTTCGTGTTGATCATTTCCATGTCATCCATGGACAACCGCACCTTGCGCCAGACCTTCGGCTTCTTCAAGGACGCCATGGGGGTGCTGGACAAGGTGGCCGCCACCGAGGTTCACCGCGAATCGCCGTTGCCCATCAACGCCATCGTGGCCAACCAGATCGTGGCTCACCTGGGCAGCTATCGTTCCGGTTCTCCTCACAACGCCGTGCAAGTGGCCCAGGCGGTTGACCGCATGATCGACCAGCACGATCTCGAGGACATCCTCGAGGCCCGACCACTTCCGGGGGGCCTGGTGCTGGCCATGGCCGCCGGTGTGCTCTTTCCGCCCGGCAGTGACCGGTTGCGACCTGACGCCGGTATCATCCTGGCGGCTCTGGCCGACCTGCTGCTCGATGGCGATATCGAGGCCGAGGTGCAGGGACGGCAGAGCGAGCAGCGAACGGACATCGATGCCTGGCAACTGGCCGCCTCCCGCTCCCTGGCCGTGGCCGGCTACCTGATGCACGTACAGGGGGTGCGACCGCGGCAACTGGCGGTGGCGGCCTACGGGCCCGGTTGGCAGGACGATACCCTGCCGGGGCGGGCAGAGAAGATAAACATCGTCTTGACCTGGCACGGACAGGAAGACGAGGAAGGCAAGGAGTGAAAACATGGCCGACGACAAGAAAAACTCCGCAGCCGAGATCGAACCGCTGGTGATGCCCAAGCGCTCGCCATTGGTGCCGTTGCTGCTGGTGGTGAACTTCTTGGGCCTGCTGGGAGTTGGTGGCTACTTCCTGTTCCTGCGCCCGGAGAAAGCGGCCCAGGCAGCCGGCAATCCCCTTCCACCGGCTTCCTCGACCGCCCCCAGCCCGGCTGGCCGCGCCGCCGCTCCGGCGGCGCTGGCTCCGGAGAGCGGGCTGGACTCCGGAGGAGGCAACGGACCCCTGATGACACTGGAGAACTTCATCGTCAACCTGGCCGACGAGGAGGTCAACCGTTACCTCAAGGTGGGGTTGTCACTGGAACTGGCATCCGAGGAGGTAGCCGAATCCATCAGGAAGAAGGAGCCGGTGATCCGCAACGCCATCATCACCCTCACCAGCGCGCTTACTTTTGCTGACATTCGAACCGTCAAGGGCAAGCGCCAGCTACGCCGGAAGATGACCCAGGCCATCAATACCGTGATGGAGGCCCCGGTGGTACGCACGGTGTTCTTCAACGAGTTCGTGGTGCAGTAAAGGGGAGTCGACCTCATGCCGCCGACGCTGAGTCAGAACGAAGTCGATGCCTTGATGGATGCCCTGGAAGAAGGACGCATCGACACCACCTCCGGCCAAACGGAAAGCGGCCAGGCGGAGGCCGAGGCCCGGCCGTTCGATCTGACCAGTCGTGACCGCATCGTACGGGGCAGCATGCCCATGCTCGACGTCATCAACGGCCGGTTGGCTCGCCGCCTGGGAGGAATACTGGCCGATGAGTTGCAAACGGAAATCCAGGTAACGGCCCAACCGGCGGCGCCTATCAAGCTGGGTGAATTCCTCTCCTACCAGCCCCAGCCCAGTTGTATCAACCTGATCAGTTTTCCGCCTCTGCTCGGTACCGGGTTGCTGTGCATCCAGCCCAACCTGTTTTTTACCATGTTGAACATGGTCTTCGGTGGTGATGGTGACAAGCCGGCAGAGGCGGTTGCCCGCGATCTCACGGCCATCGAACTGGATTTCGCCAGAACCCTGGTGGAACGCTGGGCCAGCAGTGCGGCGTCGGCCTGGGCCGAAACCCATCCGTTGCAACCGGTCTACCTGGCAACCGAGATTTCTCCCGAGCACGTGTCCATCGGCGCAGCCAGCGACGTGGTGATTTCCACCACCTTCGATGTTCGGCTGGGAGAGCAGGTGGAAGGAAAGTTCGAGCTGGCGATTCCCTATGCCAGCCTGGAGCCGATTCGTTCCCGCTTGATGGAACATCCCACCGAGGAAACCACCGAAGACCGCCAGCGCTGGACGGAGGGACTTTACCAGGCGCTCCTGGAAGTACCGTTGCGTCTCCGGGTGGAACTGGGTCGCTCCAGCATGCCCCTGCAGCAAATGCTGGCACTACGTGGCGGAGACGTGGTGCGCCTGAACAGCCATCCGCAGATGCAACTGCCGCTGTTCGTAGCCGGGAGGCTCAAAGCCGAGGTGCTCCCGGTACAAGCCAACGGCAACCTGGCCTTCAGGTTCGAGGATTGGAGGAGTCATGACTGAGGAAAACGCGGCCGTGGATCGGGAAGTCACCCAGGTGAAAACGCCGGTTGACGAAGACGATGGCAAGGCCGGCGACAGCTCCCAGGTGGTGGCCGACCGGCAGAACCTGCAGCTGATGCTGGACGTGCCCCTGACCCTGTCGGCGGAGCTGGGCGCCTGTACCTTGACCGTGCAGCAGGTATTGCGGCTCTCCCGCGGCAAGGTGGTTGAGCTGGAGAAATTGGCCGGCGAGCCTCTCGACATCCTGCTCAACGGCCGGCTTATCGCCCACGGCGAGGCAGTCGTCGTCAACGAGCGGTTCGGGGTGCGAATCGTCGACATCGCCACGCCGGCGGAACGTCTCTCACGTATGCGTTCATGAGGGAGGTGAGCCATGATCTTCGTCGACCGTCGGAGGTTCGTGATCCTGTTGGGGCTGGGCTGGTTTCTGATGGCGGCTCCGGCCGGTGCTGACGGCCCAGGAGATAGTGCCCGCCTGCGCCGGTTGCTGGTGAGCGAGTTGCTCAGCGGTGCCTCGGTTGTCGAGAAGACCGGGGCCGACCGGGCCACCGTGGAAACAGTCGGCCGCGAGAAGAAGCGGGCTGTGCCCGAGGTGGGACGGGCGGTGGTGGCCGTGCCTACCTGGCCGGTGCTGGGCCTGTGCCTTTTGCTGGGGGCGTTGTTGTGGTGGATGAAGCGGGGGCGCCAGCACGAAGGCGTCAACGCCTCCATCAGGCGCCTGGCCACCGTGCCGCTGGGGGGACGGCGCAGCCTGGCCCTGGTGGAGGTCATGGGAGAACGGTTGCTGCTGGGGCTGGCCGACAAGCAAGTCAACCTGCTGGCACGCATGGAGGCGGGAGAAACCAGTCAACGGGACCCAGGCCAACTGACTCCGACAACAGGGGTGGATGAAGAATTCTTCGACCGGGAACTGGCCCGCCTGGTCGAACGTAGTGCTGCCCGGGACCAGAGTGAAGTTCCGACGGCAGCCGTAACTGCCCGCGAACGCCGGGAACTGGACCGGAAACTCTCCGGCTTGTGGAGTGGTTGAATGAATAGGGGCAGGGCCAGGATGGTGTTGTTGCTGGCGGTGATGATGCTGGCCGCGGGAGCACAGGCGCAGACCATAGCCGGTCCCGGCGATTTCAGCATCACCGTCAGCGGTGACGGTGGCGGCAGCATGTCGGCGGCCCTGAAGATACTGTTGTTGCTCACTGCCGCCGCCTTTGCTCCGGCCATTCTGGTGTGCCTGACATCGTTTACTCGCATTGTGGTGGTGTTGTCCTTCGCCCGCCACGCCCTGGGTACCCAGCAGACGCCTCCCAACCAGGTGATCATCGGTATTGCCTTGTTCCTGACCTTTTTCACCATGGGACCCACCATCGGGGCCATCCAGCAGCAGGCAGTCGAACCCTACCTGAGCGGGCAGCTCGACGAAGCCAGTGCTTTCTCCCGGGGAACCGGGGTGCTGCGGGGGTTCCTGCTGCACCATACCCGGCGCTCCGACCTGGAGCTGTTCTACTCCCTGGCTGACACCCGGCAACCGGACAACGTCGGGCAGGTACCGCTGCGCATCGCCATGCCCGCCTTCCTGTTGAGTGAGCTGAAGACCGCCTTCCAGATGGGGTTCGTCCTGTTCGTTCCCTTCCTGCTCATCGATCTGGTGGTCTCCTCGGTATTGATGGCCATGGGCATGATGATGTTGCCGCCGGTACTGGTGGCGCTGCCCTTCAAGATCCTGCTCTTCGTGCTGGTGGACGGCTGGCAATTGCTGGTGGGTTCACTGGCGCGGTCTTTTGCCTGAGGTGGAGACATGACCCCGGAATTCACGCTCAGCTTCACCAGGCAGGCACTGATGACCGCGGTGCAAGTGGCGGCTCCCATGCTGGTGGCCGGACTGGTGGTGGGGCTGCTGGTGTCGTTGTTCCAGGCAGTGACCCAGATCCATGAGATCTCGCTCACCTTCATCCCCAAGATAGGAGCCATGGCCCTGGCCGCCTACCTGGCGGCCGGCTGGATGATGGATGTGTTGATGCAGTTCACCCGGGAGGCCTTTTCCCTGATACCGGGACTGGGAGGATAGCATGCTGTTGCCGGCGGCCAGCCTGCTGGGGTTGTTGTTCATCCTGCTGCGCCTGACGGGGTTGTTGGCTTCCTCGCAGGTACTGGGCGGACAGCTGGTGCCCTGGCGGGTGCGTATCGCCCTGGCCCTGGCCGTCAGCTTCCTGCTGGCGGCGGTGGTGCCGCCGGTTCGGGTACCGGACGGCGTGGTGATGCTGCTGCTCGCCGGCGCCGCCGAGGTATTGCTGGGGCTGGCCGTGGGACTCACGGCCGCCCTGTTCTTCCACGGCGTGCGCATGGCCGGACAGGTAGCGGGGATCCAGATGGGGCTGGGCTTTTCCTCCCTGGTGGATCCGGCCAGCGGCGATCGTACCACCGTGCTGGCACGCCTGTTGGGGTTGGCCGCCTGGATGGTGGTGCTGGGTTGCGATGGCCACCTGGTCTTGCTGCGGGGTCTGGCGGACAGCTTTTCCTGGTTGCCGCCGGGAAGCGCCTGCGGGGCCCTGGGAAGGGTGGTGGTGGGGGTCCCGGCGGCCGCCGGCGAACTGTTCGTCACCGCCGTGGTAGTGGCGGCACCGGCGTTGGTCGTGGTGTTGTTGCTGAACGTCGGTATGGCCCTGCTGGCACGGGCAGCGCCTCAACTACACATCCTGGTGATCGGCTTCATCATCACCATCGTGGTGGGAGTCTCAACCGTGGCCTTTAGCCTGGGAGGCCTGGCCGGGCAGTTCCGCGACGGTTACCTGCACATGGCCGACATGGCCCTGAGCTTGTGCCGGCCGGCCTAGGAGGAATTTCGTGGCCGACGAGGGACAGGAAAGACACCTGCCGGCAACCGCCAAGCGACGCCGGGAGTTCCGCGAGCGGGGTGAAACGCCGCGCAGCCGCGAACTGGCCGGAGTAGCCGTGCTACTGGCCGGTATCCTGACCATGGCTGCCTACGGGCCGGTTGCGGGTGACCGGTTGGCGGGACTGCTCCGCACCACCCTGCGGGGATTGAGCCGGCCCGAACCGCTGGCCTTGCTGAGTACCGGCCTGGGCCTGGGGGGAGTACTGCTGGCCCTGCCTTTCGGGTTTATGATGGTGGCGGCGGTGGCCGCCCACCTGGTACAGGGCGAGTTGTCGTTCAGTCCCCGCGCCCTGGAACCACGCTGGGACCGCATCGATCCCTTTGCCCGCTTGCAGCAGCTGTTGCTTTCCCGCCGGACCCTGGTGGAACTGGTCAAGTCGGTCGCCAAGGTGACGCTGGTGGGAGTCCTGTGTGCCTGGTTCGTAGCCGGCGAATTGCCCGGCTTGCAGGCCTTGAGCCGTGTCCGACCGGCCGCCGTGCTGGCCCACCTGGGCCGGCTGGCGGTGCGCCTGGCCACCGTGGGGGCAACCGGCTTGACCTTGCTGGCGCTGGCCGACGCCCTCTATTCCCGCTGGGACTTGGAGCGGCGCATGCGCATGACCCCCAAGGAAATGAAAGACGATCTCAAGGAGCAGGAAGGTGATCCGCTGTTGCGTTCGCGGCGCCGGCAACGGCACCGTGAGCTTTCCCTCAACCGCTTGTTGAGCGAGGTTCCCCGGGCGGACGTGGTGGTTGCCAATCCCACCCACGTGGCCGTGGCTCTGCGCTATGACGCCGAACGCTGGCCGGCGCCGCGGGTCACCGCCAAGGGCGCAGATGCACTGGCACTGCGCATCCGCACCATTGCCCGCCAGCACGGGGTGCCGGTGGTGGAGAACCGGCCGCTGGCTCGGGAATTGTTCCGCCTGGTCAAGGTGGGGCACACCATCAATGAAAAGATGTTCCGCGCGGTGGCGGAGATCTATGCCTTCCTGCACCGGCTGCGAGGTGGCGGCGCATGACCACTCCCGGAAACGACCTGCTGCTGCCCGCGCGTCGCGGCGAGGCCCTGCTGGCCACCGCGCTGGTGGGGCTGTTGTTGCTGATGCTTATGCCTCTGCCGCCGCTGTTGATGGACACCCTGCTGGCCGCCAACATCTCCTTCAGCCTGCTGTTGCTGTGCATCTCCATGTACCTGGCCCGGCCCCTGGAATTCTCGGTGTTTCCCACCATGCTGCTGTTGTCCACCCTGTTTCGGCTGGGACTCAACGTGGCCACTACCAGGTTGATTATGCTCAACGGCCACCAGGGTACCCAGGCGGCCGGGCATGTGATCGAGACCTTCGGAAGCTTCGTGGTCGGGGGCAACTTCGTGGTTGGCGGCATAGTCTTTTTCATCCTGGTGATCATCAATTTCGTAGTCATCACCAAGGGAGCCGGGCGGGTGGCGGAGGTGGCCGCCCGCTTCACTCTCGACGCCATGCCCGGCAAGCAGATGGCCATCGATGCCGAGCTGGCCTCCGGGGCCATCAACGAGGAGGAAGCCAAGCTGCGGCGTCGCGACATCGAACGCGAGGCCGACTTCTACGGGGCCATGGACGGCTCGAGCAAGTTCGTTCGCGGCGATGCCATCGCCGGCCTGATCATCACCGCCATAAACATCGTCGGCGGTTTGATCGTGGGCATGGGCCAGCATGCCCTGCCGCTGGCCGGGGCGGCCAAGACCTATACCCTGCTCACCATCGGTGACGGGCTGGTTTCTCAGATTCCCGCCCTGATGGTTTCCACTGCCGCCGGCGTGGTGGTGACCCGGGCCGCCTCGGGAGGCCCCCTGGCTGGCGAGATCGCCCAGCAAGTGGGTCACCACCGGCGGGCCTTGCGGGTGATTGCCCTGTTGCTGGGGGCCCTGGGGTTGATCCCCGGCATGCCCACCCTGGTGCTATGGCTGTTGGCCGGAGTGGCCTACTACGTCTCGCGGCGCCCCGTTCCGGAAACGACTCCCCAGCAGCAAGAGCAGCAGCAGGTCCCCGATGAGGATGCCCCGGAGGTGATTCGTCAGATGTTGCCGGTGGATACCCTGGAGCTGGAGATCGGCTACGGGCTGGTGCGCCTGGTGCAGGGCGAGAAGCAGGATCTGCTCAAGCGCATCAAGGCCATCCGCCGTCAGCTGGCCCTGGAACTGGGAATAGTGGTTCCACCGGTGCACATTCGGGACAACCTGCGCCTGGAGGCCGACGCTTACCGCTTCCTGCTACGGGGAGTCGAGGTGGGACGCGGTGTCCTCCACGCCGATCGCCTCATGGCCATGGCGCCCGGCGAGGTGACGGAAGCCGTGGAAGGGATACCCGGCAAGGAACCGGCCTTCGGCATGGACGCCTTGTGGATCGAGCCCGGCGATCGCCAAGCCGCCGAGGCCGCCGGTTACACCGTGGTCGATTGTTCCACGGTGGTGGCTACCCACCTTACCGAGTTGCTGCGTGGCAACGCCGCCGATCTGCTGGGACGGCAGGAAGTACAGGAGCTGGTCGAGGTAGTGGCGCAACATTCCCCCAAGCTGGTGGAGGAGCTGATTCCCGGCGTGCTGACTGTTGGCGACGTTGGCAAGGTTCTCAAGTTGCTGCTCTCGGAGGGAGTGTCGATCCGCGATCTTGCCACCATCCTGGAGACGCTCGGTGACGAGGCCGCCGGCAGCCGTGATCCCCTGGTCCTGGTGGAGGCGGTGCGGCGGCGACTGCGCAAGGCCATCTGTCAGAAGCTGGCCGACGAGGACGGGCGCCTGCACGCCATCATGCTCGACGGCGCCACCGAAGCTTTCCTGCGCCAGGGCCTGGTAACCAGCGAGCGGGGGCGTTTCATCTCCATCGACCTGAACCTCACCCGCCTGCTCATCAACCGTCTGCAGTCGCAGGCGGTGAACTCGCCGGCACCGCCGCTGCTGGTGACTTCTCCCGACCTGCGCCGGCCCCTGTTCGAGTTGCTGTACCGGTTCCTGCCCCAGCTCACCGTGCTCTCCCACGAGGAAGTGCAGCCCCGGCTGGAAGTGCGCACGGTGGGGGTGGTGTCGTTGCGTGATGCCCTGGCAACGGCTGAGCCCGGCCCGGAAATGCCCGGTCAAACCCTGTCCGCCGGTCAGGCGGTACCGGTGGGATGAAGCTATGAATGGCGGTTGTCGACAAGGAGTGTGCCATGCCTGAAGCAGCGCTGGTCAAGACCTTTCGTGCCAGGTCGATCAACGAGGCCCTGAGTACCGTCAAGCGGGAATTGGGAGCCGAGGCGGTGATTCTCTCCACCCGCAAGCTGCGCCGCGTCTGGCCGGGCCGCGAACCGGGATTGCTGGAGGTCCGGGCGGCGGTGCCGGCACCAGGCAGAAGATCGCCCGGAGAGGGTGGCGACGGGCCAGGCGCCCGGAACTCCCGGCAGCCCACCGCCGGTACGGGTCTCGATGTGCGCAGTCTGAACAATCTGCAGACCGCTATCTCTCGCATGTACCAGCAGGTGTGCCAGAGCCGCATCGAGAAGGTGGCCGAGCAAGATGCCCTGGACAAGTTCGTACAGGGGTTCCGCCGGGAAGTGGAACGGGCCACGGCCACCCTGCGTTCACTGGTGGCCGAGGCTCACCTGCTACGCAGCACCGGCTTGCCCCCGGCCCAGGTCGAGGTCATCAGGCAACTGGTGGACGGCGGTGTCGAGCCCGGTCATGCCGAGGCCATCGTTCGTTCCTCGCCCCAGGATGGTGAAGATGTCGCCCAGGTACGCCAGGCGGTGGCACGTTTCCTGCTTCGTCACCTGCCGGTGGCCGAGTCGTTGCAAGTGGCCCGCCGACGGCGGGTGGCGGCCTTCATCGGTCCCGCGGGCGTGGGTAAAACCACCACCATCGCCAAGATTGCCGCTGCCTGTCTGATCACCGGAAAACGGGTCGGTTTAGTAACCACGGATACCTACCGCGTTGGTGGCACCGAGCAGATCCGCGCTTACGCCGACTGCATGCGCCTGCCTCTTGAAGTGGCCGAGAGTCCGGCACAAGTGCGTCGCGCCCTGGAGCGAATGGGTGAACGCCACCTGGTATTGATAGATACCGCCGGGGTGGGACCACGTCAGTCCCGGCGCTGGCAAGCCGTCACGGCGCTGGTTTCCCGGGCCTGGGTTGACGAGATCCACCTGGTGCTGGGTGCGCAGACGTCGTTCCGGGAACTGGAGGCCTGGCGCCACCTGTTCGGGCAACCGGGACCGGACCGCCTGGTATGTACCAAGCTCGATGACGCCGCCGGCTACGGGATGCTCTTCAACGGACCGGTCATGTTGCGGGCGCGGCTGAGCTACCTGTGTACCGGGCAGCGGGTGCCGGAGGATCTGGAGGTAGCCACGCCGGAAAGGGTAGTGCGCCTGTTGTTGTCCGGGAACCGCCGCAACGGTCAGGGAGGTAGATGATGAGTGCCGAGATCGTCAAGCTGTCGGGGCGGCAGACGGGGCAGATGGACGATGTTCTGCTGGCGACGGGGTTGCGGGTAATGGCCATGGTGAGCGGAAAGGGGGGGGTGGGCAAGACCAACCTGTCGGCCAACCTGGCGCTGGCCCTGGCCAATCGCGGCCGCAAGGTGTTGCTGGTGGATGCCGACCTGGGCCTGGCCAACGTCGACATCATTCTCGGCCTGACCACCCGCTACACCCTCTACGACGCCGTGGCCGGCAAGGTGCCCCTGGCGGACATCCTGGTCGAGGGACCGGGAGGAATCTGGGTGTTACCGGCCAGCTCCGGAATCTATGAGATGACCTGTCTGGACGACGAGCAGCGCTATGCCCTGCTGGACCAGCTCGACGGGTTCGAGGATCGCTTCGATACCGTTATCATCGACAACGCCGCCGGGATATCCCGGGACGTGCAATTCTTCGCCGGGGCCGCTCGCGAGGTCATGGTGGTGACCGATCGCGAGCCCACCTCGATAACAGACGCCTACGCCACCATCAAGGTACTGTCGCAGCGACGCACCAACCGCCATTTCCACCTGCTGGTCAACAATGTCCACCAGGAGAGCGATGCCCTGGATGTCTATCGCCGGCTCACCCAGGTGGCCGATCGTTTCCTGGACGTATCGATCTCCTTGTTCGGCAACGTACCGCGGGACGAGAACCTCAACCGGGCGGTGATGGCCCGGCGTCCGCTACTGGAGCTGTTTCCCGATTCGCCTGCCGCCGAACGCATCGCCGAGCTGGCGGATAAGTTTCTGCACAGTCCACCCCCCGAAGGGCTGGACGGCGGCATGAAGATGTTCTGGGAACGACTTTTTCGCCAGGGTAACAACGACAAGGAGGGTCAGGCATGAACGCGGCCTTGCAGGCGTACCAACGACAACGCCAGCCGGCCGGGTCCGAGCGCGAGTCGCAGGTGCGGACCTATCTGCCACTGGTGCGGCGCATTGCCTTACGCCTGGCCCGCACCCTGCCGGCCAGCGTGGATGTAAATGACCTGGTGTCGGCCGGTTGCCTGGGGTTGCTCCTGGCCCTGGAGCGTTTCGATCCCGGGCGCGGCCTCGATTTCGAGACCTTTGCCGAGTTTCGCATCAAGGGAGCCATACTCGACGAGTTGCGGTCGCTGGATCCGCTTTCCCGGCGCGAGCGCCAGCAACTGCGACGAGTGGAAGCACTCCGGCGCCAGCTACGCCAGGAACTGGGCCGGGAGCCGAGTGATGAGGAGATGGCCCGGGAACTGGACCTGGACCTGGCCGGCTGGCAACGGTTGTCGGCCCGACTGGGACCCAGCGGCGAGCTGTCGTTGATGGTGTTGCAGCTGCGGCGTGGCGAGGGGTTTCCCGCCGCCGAGGACGATCTACCCGATCAACAGCTGCAACGGCAGCGGTTGCGGCGGGCCCTGGTGGAAGCACTGCAACAGTTACCCGAGCGGCTGAGAACCGTCGTCTCGTTGTACTACTACGCCCGTCTCAATTACCGCGAGATTGCCAGCTTGCTGGGTGTAACCGAATCCCGGGTGTGCCAGCTGCATCGCAAGGCGGTGGTGAAGATCCGCAATCAGCTCGCTGCCCGTCGGTCGCTGCCGGGAGGGGAAGATGGATCCGCGTGAAGTGAACCCTCCCCCGCCCCCGCAGCCGGCGCTGGTGAAGCGTACCCGGCGGGTGCCGAAGGAGACGAAGAAGACTCGCGAGCGGAGCCAGCAGCGCCGCCGGTCCGGAAAGGGTCCTCTCGCCGAGGCCGGGGAGGAGCAAGAGAGCGAGAAACGACCTCGGGCCAACGGCAAGGGCGGCCAGGTCGACGTCGTGGCCTGAGGAGGAGAGGGAAGGATGGCCTTTCGCTATCGCCTGGAGAAGGTGCTCAAGCTGCGCCGCCTGGAAGAATCCCAGGCAGCCGATCGCCTGGCCGAACAGCGCCGGTTGTTGGAGTTGTGCCGGCGGGAAATCGAACTGTTGCAATCATCATGGCAGCTCTGCCGCCGTGACATGTATGGACAGGGTGAGGGCCTGACGCAGAGCGAATTCCAACTGGCCTGCCAGCGTAGCCGGGTGCTCGAACAACGCCTGGAAAGGGCCTGGCGGCGCCGGCAGCAGCTGGAACAGCAACTGCAGCAGTGCCTGGCCGAGCTCGAGCAGCGGGTATCGTTGCGACGGGGACAGCAAAGACACCGGGAAGAGCGGTTACAGGAATGGAAGAAACGACAGCGCCGCCAGCAGGACAAGCGCGACGAGCAACTGGTCAACGGACGGTGTCGAGTGGAGGTGAGCGATGAGTGACGGCATTTACGTGGCGCTGTCGGGTGCTATTGCCCGGAGCGAGCAACTCGACACCGTGGCCAACAACCTGGCCAACGCCGATACCACAGCCTACCAGCCCCGGCGAACATCCTTCCGTTCGGTACTGGCCACCACCCCTCCCCGCGGTGACCTGCCGCCGCTGCCCGCGGGAGAGATTCGTACCGTTCCCGTGGACAGGTTTCATGCCCTGGCCCGGGTCGGTGAAGGCCGCTTCCGCCAAGGCACACTGCAGCAGACCGGTGCGGAGCTGGATTTGGCCCTGGAGGGTGATGGTTACTTCGTTCTGGCCACTCCGGTTGGACTTCGCTACACCCGGGACGGGCACTTTCAACGCGACGGCAGCGGGTACCTGGCGGCCCCGGACGGAGCCAGATTGCTGGGACGCCGGGGACCAATTCGCCTCCCGGGCCGGACGGTGCAGGTGAGTGTGGACGGGCAGGTGGTGGTGGATGGCCGCACCGTGGACAGGTTGCGCCTGGTGCGTTTTCCCGCCGGCGCCGGCCTGGTCCGGGAAGGCACCAATCGCTTCCGCTGCAGCCAGGGTGGCGTTCCCAGCCCGGTCCGGGTACGCCAGGGCATGCTCGAGCAGGCGGCCGTCTCCGCCGTCGGCGAGTTGATCACGCTCATCGACATACAGCGTTCCTTCGATGCCCTGCAGGAGGCCATTCGTGCCTATCGCGACATGGACGGACAGCTGAATTACGTGGGTCGTCCCGGCTGACGGCTCCAGGAGGTGTTACCATGATCAGAGCAATGTACACGGCGGCCACCGGCATGGAGGCCCAGGAAACCCGCATTGACGTGATCGCCAACAACCTGGCCAACGTCAATACCACCGGCTTCAAGAAGGACCAGAGCCATTTCCAGGACCTGCTCTACCAAACCCTGCGGGCCCCCGGCGGCATGACCGCCCATGGCAGCGTTCTGCCGGGGGGTATGCAGGTGGGCAGCGGTGTGCGCCTGGCCGGTATCAGCAAGACTTTCGGCCAGGGCTCCCTGCTGCAGACGCAGAACCAGCTGGACCTGGCCATCGAGGGACGGGGGTTCTTCCGGGTGCGCCTGCCCTCCGGGCAGATCGTCTACACCCGGGACGGTTCCTTCCGTACCGATCGGGAGGGGCGCATCGTTACCAGCAGCGGCGACCCGCTGGAGCCGGCCCTGGAAATTCCTCCGGATACCACGCGAGTCACCATATCGCGCGAAGGCCTGGTCACGGCCTTCCGGGCCGATGAACCCGAGGGTGTGGAGATCGGTCGCCTGGAACTGGTCGACTTCCCCAACCCCGGGGGATTGCAGAGCCTGGGACAGAACTACTTCGCCCAGAGCGAGGCCAGCGGTGAACCGGTACCGGATTATCCCGGTGAAAACGGCATCGGTACCATCAGCCAGGGATACCTGGAGCAATCCAACGTCAAGGTGGTCGAGGAGATGATCGCCTTGATAAACGGCCAGCGGGCCTACGAGATCAATTCCAAGGTAATCGAGGCCGCGGACTCGATGTTGCAGAACGCCACTCGTATCCGCTGAAGGGGGAGCGGGATCATGAACTGGATGCTGGTTGCCTGGTTGTTGCTGGCCGCCCCGCTGCCATCCCTGAGCGGGTTGATAGAGAGGCAGGCGAACCGGCAGCTGGGTGTATCCGGCCAGGTGGTGCGGGTGAAAAGGGTGTTCTGGCCATCGGGCCGGCCCTGGTCTTGCGATCCACGCCGGGTGAAGATCTTTTTTACGCCGCGGGAGGATTTTTCCGGGCGCTCCAGCGTGCGCGTACACCAGGGCCACCGCCAGCGCTGGCTGACGGTGGAATTCGAACGCCTGGTACGAACGGCTGTTGCCTCCCGCCGCCTGCAGCGCGGTGCCGTCCTGGGGCCGGGTGACGTCGAGCTTCGCCGGGTTCCCCTGGCCCGGCTGGGTGGCAGGGAGCCGTTGCAGCCGCAGCAGCTTTGGGGCCGGCGCCTGCGCCGCAGCCTGTCCAGCGGTGCGGTGCTGCGCCCCGACTGCTTGGAACGACCCCTACTGGTACGGCGCGGGGACCGGGTACGGCTGCGGGTCCGGATGACCGGGCTGCTGGTAGAAGTCGCCGCCGAAGCCCTGGCCAGCGGTCGGGCCGGTGACCGTATTCCGGTCAAGAACCTGGAGTCCGGCAAGCGCGTGCAGGGCCGCTTGCAGGAGGGCCCGGTGGTGACGGTGGAACTGCCGTCCCGGGAAGCTGGAGGTGGGCCGTGAAAAGTCGAGGATACCGGGTGCTCATGGTAGCTGGCTGGCTATGGCTGGCATCCGGCTGCGTGAACCACATTCGCCCCTATTCTCCCAAGCGCCGCCAGTACTCGCTGCCGCAGCGAGACGGTGGCCAGGAGGATATCGCCGCCGGCTCGTTATGGAGCGCGTCCCAGCCGGCCAATTACCTGTTTTCCGATCAGCGGGCCTTGCTGGTAAACGACGTGGTGGTGGTGAGGATCCGGGAGGAATCAAGCGCGTTTTCCGACGCTACCACCAAACTGCAGGGCGAGTCCGAGGTCAAGCTGGGAATCGACGCCCTGATGGGGTTCCTGGCCGCCCTGCAACAGGCCAATCCCAACTTCGATCGCTCCAGCATCATCGGTGCCGGGCGCAAGAACGACTTCAGTGGCGCCGGCGCCACTTCCCGGCGGGGCCAGGTCAAGGCAGTGGTTCCGGCCGTAGTGCGCCAGGTGTTTCCCAACGGCACCCTGTTTATTGAGGGGCACCGGGTCATCCTGGTCAACGACGAGGAGTACCACTTCTATATCAGTGGCCTGGTGCGAGCCATCGACATCGATGAGAACAATTCCGTCGATTCCACCAGGATAGCCGACGCCGAGATCGAGTTCACCGGTCGCGGCACGGTATCCGAAAAGCAGAAGCCCGGCTGGTTCTCGCGGGGCATCGACTGGATCTGGCCCTTCTAGGCCGGCGGGGGTGTAACGATGAGAGTCATCGGAAAGGCACCGCGAGGAGGAACGGCAACGTTGTTATTGGCGGCGGCCTTGACTATCGCCGCTGGCCGGGCCGGGGCCGAACGCCTCAAGGACGTGGCCACCGTGCACGGGGTACGGCGCAACCAGCTGGTGGGCTACGGCCTGGTAGTGGGATTGAAGGGGACCGGAGACAGCTACCGTTCCCGGTTCACCCTGCAGTCGCTGGCGGCCATGCTGGGGCGGATGGGGGTGCGCATCGATCCCCGGCGCATCCTGGTGCGCAACGTGGCGGCGGTGATGGTGGTGGCCGACCTGCCTCCCTTCGCCCGCAGTGGTACCCGCATCGATGTGGTGGTTTCCTCCATAGGAGACGCCCGCTCCCTGCTGGGGGGCACCTTGGTGTTCACCCCCCTCAAGGGAGCGGACGGCAAGGTCTACGCCGTGGCCCAGGGAGAACTGGCCGTCGGGGGATGGGACATGCGCAGTTCCGGCTCCTCTCTGTCCAAGAACCACACCACCGTCGGGCGCATACCCGGAGGTGCCGTGGTGGAACGGGAAGTGCCCTATACCCTGCAGGGATTGCAGCAGTTGCAGCTGGATCTGTTGCAGCCGGACTTTACCACCGCCGCCCGGCTGGCTGCGGCCATCAACAAGGAACTGGGGCGGGAACTGGCCCGGGCCGTCGATCCCGGCACGGTGCAGGTGAAACTGGAGGAGGGACAACGGGACAAGGTAGTGGAGCTGGTGGCCCGCCTGGAGGGACTGGAGGTGGCTACCAGCCGCCGGGCCCGCATAGTGGTTTCCGAAAAGAGCGGCACCGTGGTTATGGGTGCCGAGGTGCGCCTGCACACCGTGGCCATTACCCACGGCAACCTGCACCTGCAGATCAGCCCGCGGGTGGGCGTGTCGCAGCCCAATCCCCTGGCCGGAGGCCGGACGACGGTGACCCGCGAGGATCAACTGGATGCCCGCGAGTCCCAGAAACCACTGCGGGTGGTGGAATCCGGCACCACCCTGGGTGACGTGGTGCAAGCGCTCAATGCCGTGGGAGCCACCCCGCGCGATCTCATTCAGATACTTCAGGCCATCAAGGCGGCGGGGGCCTTGCCGGCCGAGCTGGAAGTAATCTGAAGGAGGCAATGAATTGTCCTGGCTGACGGGAAGCGGCGACGCCCAATTGCTGCGGCAACAGCCCCGGCTCCTGGCCCGGCGCCTCGAGGGCATGCTCTGGCAGGTACTGGCCCGGGAGTTGCAGCGGGGCCGGCAGGGCGGCTTCGTCCCGGGAGGCATGGCCGGCAGTGTCTTCGGGGATATGTTGGGCCAGGTCCTGGCCGACCAGGCGGCCACCGCCAGTGATCTGGGACTGGCCGGGGCGCTGTCGCGACAGCTGGGGCTGCCGGACGGTGCCGCCCGGACAGGCGGTGCGCCGATCTGGCCGCTGGCGGGAAAGATTACCTCGCGATTCGGTATGCGCCGCGATCCCTTCACCGGCCAGCAACGTTTTCATCGGGGGCTCGACATCGCCGCCAGCAGCGGTACACCGATAAGTTCCGTGGGTCCGGGGCGGGTGGTCTATGCCGGTACGGCGGGAAGGTTGGGCCTGACGGTGGTGGTGCGGCAAGCGGACGGAACCAGCGTAACCTACGGGCACTGCCGCCGCCTGCTGGTTGGCAACGGCCAGCGGGTGGCTGCCGGTCAACCGCTGGCCGAGGTGGGTCAAAGCGGCAGAGCCACCGGTCCCCACCTGCACCTGGAAGTACACCGGGAGGGCCGGGCCGTCGATCCCCTTGATTTCCTTTCCGGGCGGTTGTCGGGGGTAAAGATTCCCGCCTCGGTGTCGATGATTGGACTGGGAAGGGAACCTGGCGGAGAACCGCCCGGAGGT
>Ga0190359_1000718_pt1 | contig 22049 bp, 14 predicted proteins | sample 48721823_MG_FD_161269 | JGI IMG/M metagenome (GOLD analysis project Ga0190359, IMG submission 161269) | Hydrothermal vent microbial mat bacterial communities from Southern Trench, Guaymas Basin, Mexico - 4872-18-2-3_MG | ecosystem: Environmental > Aquatic > Marine > Hydrothermal vents >... | reverse complement strand
CATTCTTCGCACTGTGTTCTCGGCTGCTGCGTAACTCCCCCCGTCCGTGGGTCAAACATACTCACAGCTCGGCTTTGCCGAGTTCCCTCAAACACAGCACTCAGAAGGCTAAATCTTCAATGTCGCTGCGTCCACACCTGAATTTCAGTAAGCTCTCTGCAACCTCGACTCGTGAATCATCCAGGTTAAAATAAAACAAGATTTTTACTGATAAATTTTCTTACCGATTTTTTTGAAAAGGTCTTTTTTAAAGTCAGGATTCACTATAATGCCTAAACCTTCAGCCTTTTTGACATAAGCCAGAGATAAGTCATAATCCTTTAAATAAAAATAAACCAGGGCTAAATAATGACACACCTGACCGTTTAAAGGATGGATCTTAAGAACCTTTTTATAATGCGCTTCGGATTTGGAAAAATTTTTATCTTTAAAATAAAGGTTTGCCAGATTCAAATGAGCTTCCACAAATTGAGGATTCAAATCCAACGCCTTTAAAAACTGCTTCCTGGCTTCTCTCCTTTTCCCTGTCTCCTCTAATATAATACCCAGCAGGCTGTAGCATTGAGGCACTTCAAGACCCAATACCATGGATTTCCGGCACTCTTTTTCAGCCTGTTTATAGGATCCCTGCCTGTAAAGGGCATGGGCCAAGTTGAAATGCGCCACTGAGTTATCGGGATTTATCTCCAGAGCGGAAAGGCATTCGCGGACCGCCTGGTCGAGCTCATCCAGCCTGAGAAAAACCGCTGCCAGACTGCAATAGGCCTTGTCATAATCAGGTCTCAAACGAACCGCCTCAAGAAACTCTTTCCTGGCTTCTCCCAGCATTCCCTTTAGAAAATAAGCCCGCCCGAGATTGTAATGAGCTTCCGGATAATCTGATTTCATCTTAATCGCTGTTTTATATTCATTTACAGCCTCATCTATCCTGCCGCAATGCACATATATACTTCCCAAGCTGTTATGGGGGCCGAAAAGCCGGGGATTGATTTCAAGAGCCTTATGAGAAATACGTTCGGCTTCCTCATAATTTTCTTTTAAAATCAAGGCCGCACCCAAAGTCGAGAGGGCTTCTGAGGAGCGGGGATTTATCTCCAAAGCTCTGCGGCATTCTCTTTCCGCATCATCGGCCCTGTTCATTTCAACATAGACATGCCCCAGATTGACATAGGCTTTGGCATAACGCGGATAAAGCCTGACCGCCTCTTTAAATTCACCAATAGCCTTCTCCAATAGGCCTTTTTTCATAAGAGCGATCCCCAGATTATAGTGGAGTTCCGGGAAACGCGCTTGAAGAGCCAGCGCCTTTTCATATTCGGCAACAGCTTCGTCGATCCGGCCGGTTCTTCTTAAAACAATGCCCATCAGATTATGCGCTTCAGGTGAGTCGGGATTTTTCCCTATCAGGTCAAGACACTCTTCCATCATAGAGGAATAATCCTCCATCTCCAGGTAGAAAACAGCCAGAAGCATCCCTACACTGTCTTCTCTGAGCCCCAATGATTTTCGCTTTTTATACAGTGCCGCCGCTTTGTCCAATTTCCCTTCGGATAACGGAAAAACATAAGGATTGAAGTCTCTCTGCTTATTCAAGACAATCAGGCTTCTGGTGAATGTATCGAACTTCTCCCCAGGCTTTTCTTCATCCATAAGAGAGCCTTTTTCATGAAGGTCAGCGGCTCCGAACAGGTGGCCAAATTCATGAGCCATCATACGTTCCATTGTTGATTCGGATGGAAGTTCTCTCAGTAAAACAGTGCTGTTCAGGTAGGCTGCGATTCCGGAGTATTCGAACTCCATTCCCTGCTGACCTTGAGAGGTCAATCCCATCACCACATCACAGCCTTCATGAGAAATTTTCTTTCTTAAATCATGCAGCAGTTCAAAGAGGGAATCTGCGCTGTTGTCAGAATTCCAGAAAACAAATTTTTCAATGTGAAACCGGATAGAGAACTCATTTTTAAATCTGGCAGAAGAACGGGATATCAATCGTTTTGCTTTCAGCTGCCAGTCACTTTGGCTGCGGAATTCCTCATCCGCTGCCACCTTGATGCTGACCGTTCGAAGCTCTTCATCACAGGCATAAGAGAGAGGAAACAAGTGCAGAAGGAAACAAAGCAAGACAGCCGTTCTCAAGAGAGAACATAAAAGGATCTGAATATGAAAGGCCCGGTCCCTGCTCACTATTCTTGGATTATAGCACACGCACATACATTTTTCTTCGAATTTTTGGATAGGGGAATACCTTTCTTTTTTTGACTTCAATGTGATCCCGTGCTATATGGAGAAGGGATTAATCCTTATTTACTTCACAGGAGGCCTCTTATGAAAAAATCCAGACAGACTCCGCGGCCCTTTCTGGGTGCCTTAGGAATAGGGCTGCTGTTATTGATAGCTGTCCCTCTTGTCTCCGGCCAAGATTATGATATCAAAGCAAACTATACAAAATCCGAACATATGATTTCTATGAGGGATGGCATCAAACTCTACACCCAGATTTATGCTCCTCTGGATAAAAGTCAAAAGTATCCTATCCTTCTTTTCCGGACTCCTTACTCTGTGGGCTACTACGAAGCAAACCGATTCAGGCCCTTTCTCGGCCCGAACAGGGCCTATGCCGAAGAAGGCTTCATCTTTGTCTACCAGGATGTCAGAGGCAAGTTTAAATCAGAAGGAAAGTTCACGGTCATGAGGCCTCACAAAAAAAACAAACAAGGGCCCCTTGATACTGATGAAAGCAGCGATGCCTATGATACCATTGAATGGCTGTTGGAAAACATTTCCAACCATAACGGCCGTGTTGGGCAGTGGGGGATTTCCTATCCCGGTTTTCAGACCGTCATGGGCATGATCGACGCCCATCCCGCTCTGAAAGCTTCTTCCCCTCAAGCGTCTCCTTCTGATATGTGGATAGGGGATGACTTCCATCATAATGGTGCTTTCCGGCTCATGTATACGTTTGGATGGCTGGCTCATAACGCTCAAACAAGAGCCGGGACCACGGAAAAAGGGGTTCAGAGATTCGATTTTGGAACACCTGACGGATACAAATTCTTCTTAGACCTGGGCCCTGTCTCCAATGTTGACGAAAAATACTTTCACAACCGTGTTCCTACCTGGAACGAGTACATGGAGCACGGAGATTACGATGACTACTGGAAAAAGCAAGATGTCCTCCAGTATCTCAAAAATATCAAGCCCGCTGTTCTAAACGTTGCCGGATGGTTTGATGCTGAGGATTTCTACGGCCCCATGAGCATCTACTACACCATTGAGAAGGAGAATCCACAGAACAAAAGCATGCTTGTGGTGGGCCCATGGCTTCACGGCGGGTGGGCCAGAATGGACGGAGACAGTCTGGGAAATATCCGGTTTGACTCTAAAACCGGAGAATATTTCAGGGAAAATGTGGAGCTGCCCTTTTTTAACTTCTACCTGAAAGACAAGGGCCCTCTGCGTCTGCCCGAAGCGCTCGTCTTTATAACCGGATTGAACCAGTGGAAATCATACGACCATTGGCCCCCCAAAGAAACACAAGAGACAAATCTCTACCTTCATGCTGATGGGAAACTCTCCTTTGACCCCCCCTCTGAAGAAAACACTTACGACTCTTTCATCAGCGACCCCAATAAACCTGTCCCTTATACCGCAGAGATCAGAACTTTCCAGGGGCATCTCTGGATGGTCGAAGACCAGAGATTCGCAGCACAAAGGCCCGATGTCCTGGTTTTCGAGACAGATGTTCTCACAGAGGACGTCACTGTTGCCGGTCCTCTCATTGCCAGCCTTTATGTGTCCACCACGGGAACAGATGCGGACTGGGTGGTCAAATTGATCGATGTCTATCCCGGCGATGCTCCTGACAACAAACCAAACCCATGCGGAGTGAGGATGGGACATTTCCAGATGCTTGTGGGTGCGGACGTGTTCAGGGGCAAATACCGCAACAGCTTTGAACACCCGGAGCCGTTTGTTCCCGGGAAAATCACACACATCGAATACGACCTCCGAGACAAAGGCCACTGCTTTCAAAAAGGACACCGGATCATGGTCCAGATCCAAAGCACCTGGTTCCCCCTTATTGACCGCAACCCCCAGAAATTCACTGACATTTACCATGCTCAGGAATCAGACTTTCAGAAGGCCACTCACAGAGTGTACCGCTCCTTAGAATATCCCTCCCACCTCAAGATCCGGATCTTAAAGTGATTCAAGTCTGGTTTTCGGAGCATCAAGGATGAAACTTAGTGATTATATAAGCTTTCCTATTTCTAATCTTTGGTCACACAAACTCCGCTCGCTTTTAACCATATTTGGTGTGGTAATCGGTATAGGGGCTCTTGTCTCTATGATATCTTTTGGCAAAGGCATGCAGAAGAATGTCACCAATGCCTTTAAAAAATGGAAAAGATTTCGGTCACCAGTCTCTGGGACCTGTTCAGAAAAGCGGACAGCTCCGGATATTCCATGGTCAATGTCAGGCTTTCTCCCCCTAAATTCATATCATCTGTGAAGGAAAAATCCGGCCATGAGAGCAGCCAAGGTCGATCCGGCCGTGGCTCTCAGGCATGAATGAGTGGTCCCGGGAAACCTTTCAGGATAAATCTACGTCTATATAGAAGAAGTCAAATGCTCTGCCGGATTATCCAGCCGTTGTTTCATTACCCAAGGCATTTTATGTGCCTTAAAGGTGAGCATTCCTGAAAGGAATTCAAATGATAAAAAACTACTTAAAAGTCGCCGTCAGGAATATATTCAAACATAAAGCGTTTTCTTTCATCAACATCACCGGACTGGCCATAGGCATCGCGTGCAGTGTTCTGATCCTTCTTTTTGTGACCCATGAATTAAGCTACGACCGGTTCCATGAGAAAGCCGACCGGATACACCGGATCGCTGTCAGAGCATCCATTGGCAACACACAGATCCGCCAGACCTATTCTTCCTCGGAAACATTCCGGAAACTCCTCCTGGATTTTCCCGAGATCGAATCGGGAGTCAAATTCTTCAATATCGGAGAAATCCCTGTTAAATTAGAAGAGAGGACATTCTACGAGTCCCGGTTTTATGCCGTGGATAACACCTTTTTTGATATATTTACCGTCCCTCTCATACACGGTGACCCGAAATCTGTGCTGACAAATCCCAATACCATGGTTCTTTCAAAGAACAGCGCCGTCAAATACTTTGGGACCACGGACGCGGTCGGCAGGGTCCTCCGGGTGGATTTTTCGTGGGGGCTGGGAACCAAAGAATTCGAGGTCACCGGAGTTTCGGAGAACATGCCGGCAAACTCCCACTTTCACTATGATATTCTTGTATCATTGGCCACTTTCCCGGAGTTGGTCAACGACACCGGATGGTCATCCAATAATTTCATCACCTACCTTCTCCTGAAAAAAGGAACCTCAGCAGAGACGTTCAATGAAAAACTCAAGGATTTCACCCGGAAATACATGGGCGGCGAACGCTTTGATTCCTGGGTTGCCAAAGGGAATTCCTGGGAATACTATCTCCAGCCCATCACCAAGATCCACTTGACATCTGACCTGAACGGAGAATTCGAATCCAACGGGAACGAGACCTATGTGTATGTCTTTTCCGTAGTCAGTATCATCATCCTGCTGATTGCGTGCATCAACTTCATGAACCTGTCCACGGCGAAATCGTCCTTAAGGGCAAAAGAAGTGGGAATGAGAAAAGTGGTGGGTTCGGGAAAAAGCCAATTAATGGCCCAGTTCATCAGCGAGTCTGTCATTTTGAGCTTCATCGCTTTAGCTCTGGGAATGGGGATTGTCCACCTTCTCCTTCCGTTTTTCAGAAATCTGGTCAATCGGCCTCTTGAGCTCAACTACCTGCACAACCCATTGGTCATCCCTCTTTTGCTGGCTCTCGGGCTTTTCGTGGGAGTGATCTCAGGTTCTTATCCGGCCTTCTTCCTCTCGTCAATCAAGCCTGCGGCCGCTTTGAAAAACAGGGGTTTCAAAGGAGTGGGCAAAGGAGGGACGTGGTTCCGGAACGCGCTGGTCGTGTTTCAATTTTCCATCTCTATTTTTCTTATGGTCGGGACCCTGGTCGTGTTCCAGCAGATGAAATTCTTTCAGAACAAGAAATTGGGATTCCAGAAAAATCAGGTCCTTGTCATCAAGAACGCCGAATCCCTGGGAAAAAATTCCGAGGCTTTCAAGGAGCGCCTGAGAATGGAAACAAACATCGCCGCTGTTTCCGGTACATCCAACCTCCCGGGAATGAAATTCAGCAATATCGGTTTCGGTGCTGAAGGTGTGGACGAAAGCTTCACTTTGAATCTGTGTGTGTGCGACCATGAATTTTTGAATACTCTGGGACTGGAGATGGCTCAGGGGCGGTTCTTCTCAAAAAAATTCCCCTCTGACTCCCATGCAGCAATTCTTAATGAAAAAGCAGCCCAACTGCTCAACTGGGAAGACCCTATAGGAAAAAGAATCAACAACTGGTCTAGAGAACGAGGTAATTTTACGGTCATCGGCGTTGTCAAGGACTATCACTACGAATCCCTCCATCATGAAATCAGGCCCATGGCGCTCTTTCTTAATGGAGGATACTATGACTGGCCCGAGCAGGTTATTGCAGCGCAGCTGGAAACAGGAGACTTATCCAGAACACTCAAAACGATAGAAAAGACATGGAAGGAATTCGCTCCATCCTGTCCTTTCAACTACTCATTTCTGGATCAGGATTTTGACAATCTCTACATCAATGAAAAACAGACCCAAAAGATGTTCACTGCCTTCTCCTTTCTGGCCTTGTTTATCGCCTGTCTGGGATTGTTTGGCCTAGCCTCCTTTATTGTGGATCAAAAAACAAAGGAGATAGGAATCCGGAAAGTGCTGGGAGCTTCCGTGCCGGGACTGGTTTCAAATTTGAACATAAATTTCGTAAAATGGGTCCTTATCGCCAACGTCCTGTCATGGCCTGTGGCCTGGTATTTCATGAGAGGGTGGCTGCAGAACTTTGCCTACCGTATTGACATCAGCCTGTGGATGTTCTTACTGACGGCGGGTTTGGCTCTTTTGATTGCAGTGATTACGGTCAGCTTCCAGACCGTGCGGGCTGCGTCCAAAAATCCCGTCGATTCCCTCCGCTTCGAATAAGCGGGGACATCCCATTAGGTACCACCCTATAAACTGAAAATCCACACCGAAAAACTTTTTTTTCAAAGTGATATATTTGATCCATTATAAAAGTCTTTTTATTGGAAAAGAAAGCTATTTATTGGAATGCGCACGTTATATCGAAAGAAATCCTTTGCGATCAGGACTTGTCCATGACTTAGGAAAATATCCCTGGAATAGTTTTTTGTATTATTCCACCGGCTTGGATGACCTTATCATCAAGCATCCCAACCCCTGCTATCTGGAAATGGCCAAATCAAATAGTAAACGTCGACAGAGATTCCAAGAATATGTTCTGCAAACAAGACCTCACGACTCATTATTGGATAATGTATCTAAAATTGAATAGGGTGGTACCTAATGGGATGTCCCCAAATATTAAAGACCTAGTTTGTTGTTCGTGTATTTGGTGATAAGGAAGTTGCGGAGGTCTTTGTACATCCGGATTGTTTTTTCCATACTCTTCCTGGTGTAGTCCGTGAGATACGCCTTAGCCTTGTCGGGATCCTCTTTGATGAGGGCCAGCACCTTGGCCTCGACCTCCGGCATGTCTGTAAAGAAGCCCTCCTCCAGCGGATCGCGGACCTTCTTCAGGTCCTTGACCGCTTCCTGCCAGCGCAGGTAGAGCAGATTGTCCACGAAGTCAATCGCCCAGCGGGCCGAGTCCTCAATGAACTCGTCCGGGTTATAGGTCTTGTAGGAAGCTGCGATCTCTTGGACTCCAGCGTAAATCGGCACATAGGTGCTAACGTACTGGTTGTCCAGGTAAAACCAGTAGACCCCCCCGACAGCCGCGGGCAGCCAGCTTCGGAGCTGGGCGACCATGCCGTAGCCGCCTCGCGAGACCATCCGCCTCCAGGTGATATCGAGGAGCTCACGCATATCCCGAGTTGGAAAGGGCGTGGCCAGGGGGCTTTTTTTCACTCCTCCCCGGCCGTCCGGAAGGAACCAGTCGATGTCTGCCGTCATGTCATAGATCGTCCCCTCGAACACCGATCGCTGGAACTCGATGACGTCCCTGACGGAAACTTTCCTGTCAGGCTTGACCGAGAAGGGATAGGTCGAGAGCGGTTCCAGGTACTGGTGGTAGGCGTCGTAACCCGTGTGGGGAGTTTTCAGGCTCTTGTCCGGCCACTCCTTAAAGGACGGGGCAAACCGTGTGAAAAATAGCCAGAACCGGCTGACCGCCCATTCCCGCGGATACGGAGAGTAAGCTTCCTGCCAGATGAAGGGCCTGCCGCTCTCCGGGTCGTACCAGCCGTGGTCTACGGCTACCTGCATGTAATTTTTCGAGGCCATGAACTCATCGGGACGGCTGAGGTCGATCTCCTTAATGATGCTCCAGTTGGGGACAACAGCGATATGGTCGTCCGGTACTCTCTGGGCCGCCCAGATGGCTCCAGGCTCGCCGCTTTCCGGGTCCCACTCCGGCCCAACGCTGAAGACCTCGAGAACCCAGGCCTCCTCGGGATCGGCGATACACAGGGCCTCGGACTCCGGCCCGCAGGAGGGAAGAAATCCGTACTCGTCCACAAGGGACGTGATGAGCCTAATCGCGTTGCGGGCTGTTCGGCACCGCTGGAGTGCAAAGACCTGGGCCATCTCGATGCTCATGATCTGCTTGCCCGTGTTGATGTCGGTCTTGAGCTCGTCCCTCTGGCTGAGAGTGCTTTCCCCTATCGCCAGCTGGTGCTCGTTCATGTGAGAGTAACCGGTGTGGAAGTAGGCATAGGTTTTCTCCGCCTGGGGGATGTAGCCTATGATTTTTCCATATTCCTCGAGAGGCTTCCGGACGTCCTGGAGTCCGTAATAGACAGGTGCCATCGCGCCTGGCGGATACGTCCGGGCTGGTACGACGTGAACACGGCACTCCTCGCAGCATCCCGTGTGCGAAGTGATAACCGACCCGTCCGCCGAAGCAGCCCGGCCCACAACAATATCCGTGCAGGCATCCGTTCTATCAAAAGCAGGAACCCGGTCCTGCACTCTGTTCATACTCGTCCCTGGAGAAATGACCAAGACCATACTGAAGACGAGGATAAGTGTTCTGACCTTCATGGAAACCTCCTTGTTGTTCCATTATATTCATACAGTCCAATGAGTTCAACACAATCCCATGTTGTTCTACAAAGAATCCCACGGCCCGACGTCTCCTTGGATAAGGAACGGGATATATGCCTCTATTCACTACCATGAAGTCGTCATGCTGGAAACATGACTGAACTTATCCAATAATTCCCTTGACAAGCTTTACGTCAAGCTATATTATCGATAATGTCGATAATAACATAATAACTATCGTACATCAAGCGATAATAATTCAACAATCAAATGGAAAGGTAAGGAAAAATGGGAATCTTGACCCGCAATGAAGAAACAATCCTGATTGCACTCTGCCGCCTCAAAGGCCAAACCCACGGGCCGGCCCTGCGAGAGAAACTAATCGAGCTGACCGGCAAACCTATGGTTTACGGCACGCTCTATAATTCCCTGGAATACCTGATCCGCAAGGGTTTTGTTATTTCAAAAAAAGGGAAGCCCTCACCAGAGCGCGGCGGCAAGCGAAAGTCGATTTACACCATCACTCCAGAAGGGCGGGAAGCTCTTTTGGAAACACGCAGACTCAACACCCGGCTCTGGAAGGATATGAGCGAAGCCGACATCAAATCCAGGGGGCAATCCAAATGAAACCCTGTCCGCCCCGATTGGCTCGCTGGCTGCTCACCAGGCTCTCCCTTTATGACGCTAACCACTCCATCTTCAGTGATTTTGAGGAAACCTTTCTGAGTCTAGTTGAAAAAAAGGGGCCCTTCCGCGCACGCCTCTGGTATTCAACCCAGACTCTGCAATCCATTTTGAGCTACGTGCGTTTAGTTTTTGCATCAGGTTTAGATCTTCTCGCCAACTACATCAAAGTGGCTTTCAGGTCGCTCCGGCGCCACAAAATATACAGCGCCATTAATATTACAGGCTTGACCATCGGTCTGGCCGCTGTCCTTTTGATCGTCCTTTTTTTAAGCCGCGAGCTCAGCTTCGACCGCCACCACAAAAACGCTGAGCGCATCTACCGCATAGTCTCCGGTGATTTTGTTGGCATGCCTTATATTCTTGGGGACAGACTCCGGGAGCAGGTTCCAGGGATCGAGCACATTGCCCGCCTGAAACATCTGTCTGACGAAAGTTCCTTCCTTCTAGAGAGCCACGGCAGAAAATATCTGATCAGTGACCTTTACATGACCGATGCCTCGGTTTTTAAGGTGTTTTCCTTTCGTTTTCTTTACGGCGATCCAACAACCGCCCTTAGGGATCCCAATTCCATCGTTCTGAGCCAGAGCACAGCTCTCCGTTTTTTTGGCCGGGAAGACCCAATAGGTGAAGTTCTCAACCATGACCGCGATCTGGCCCTTCAAGTTACGGCTGTAGTCGCCGATTTTCCCTCCACCTCCCATTTTCATTTTAAGGCCCTGGTTCCAACGGTTCTCTCGACCCGTTTTCACGGCAGCAGTGACCTCACAAGCTGGACTTCCTTCAACTATTTGACCTATCTTTTGCTCTCACCCCAAGCCTCAGCAACAGGTGTTCTTGACAAAGCCACTACCCTTATCAATGCCCATCAGAAAAAGCCACGGGCTCTCCGCCTTCAGCCCCTCCTGGACATTCACCTTCATTCCCATCTCAGGGGAGAGCTAGAAGAGAACAGCGACATCAGCACGATGAGGATCTATGCGGCTGTAGGGGCCATCATCCTGTTTCTGGCCTGCATAAATTTCATGAACCTCGGATCAGCCCACTCGCTTAACCGGAGCAGAGAGGTGGGCATACGCAAGGTTTTGGGGGCCAAGAGAAATCAAATCGCCCGCCAGTTTATCAGCGAATCCGTGTTCATTGTTTTTTTGTCCGCCCTGCTCGCCGTTCTGCTAGCCCAGATTGTTCTGCCCTTATTCCGGCAGCTCACTTATAAGGATCTGGCCTGGGCTGATGCGCCTTGGGGCCTATTGATTCCTGTTTTGTTCATTGCCATTATTTTCACGGGTGTGGCGGCCGGGAGCTATCCGGGCTTTATCGCCTCTTCTTATCAGCCAGTCCACACTCTGCAGGGCAGACAAAAAACTGGCGCCGGCCGAGGTCCGTTCCGAAATCTCTTGGTCACGCTTCAGTTTATAATCTCTATCTTTTTTATAGGCTGCACCCTGTTTGTCCTGAACCAGATGCACTTTCTCAGGTCCCAAAAGCTCGGGCTCGACCAGGAGCGAATCATCACCATAAAGCTTCCGGATGAAGCCATGCGGGAGTCAGCGTCCGTCAAAGCGGAGCTCCTCAAACATCCTGCCGTGCTGAAGGCCACATGCTCCAGTTTTCTCCCCAGTGTGCCCCAGAACCGCATCAGCAGCACCTGGGAAGGCAGGATGGAGGAAGAGTCTGTGTCCCTCTGGCGCATAAACGTGGATGAGGATTTTATTGATACATTCGGAATTGAGGTTGTGGAGGGCGAGGCCTTTAAGGCTAAGCACACGCCTGGATCAACCTATATAGTCAACCAGGCAGCGGCCGAGCTTATAGGGAACCGCACCGTGGGCACTATGCTCACTATGGCTTCAGGCTTATGCCGGCCTGGAAAAATTATCGGTGTGGTGAAGGATTTTAACTTCCGCTCGCTCCACAACGCCATAGAGCCCATGGTCCTTTTTCTGGATCAAAACCGGATGCTGGAATTCAGAGGAAGGCAATACAACCATGCGGCCTTCAGATACATATCGGTTAAAGCGGCCGGAGGAGGTTTGAAGGAGGCTGTGCAGCATGTGGAAGATGTCTGCCGGGCCTTTTTCCCTTATGCTGCGAATAACTGGTTCTTTTTTGACGAGGAATTCGGCCGGATGTACCGTAGGGAGCAGAGAACAGCCGGATTGATGGTTGTCCTTTCTGTGATCGCCGTGGCTCTGGCCGGAATGGGTCTTTTAGGGCTATCCATATTCGCCGTCGAGAAGCGCCGCAAGGAGATCGGCATCCGGCGGATCCTGGGAGCGTCCGTGCCTTCTGTTCTGCTTTTGTTTTTCCGCGACTTTCTTTATATCCACGCTTTGGCCGTGTTGATTGGATTTCCGATTGTCTATGTTGTTGTGAATCGGTGGCTGAACAATTTTGCTTACAGGATCGCTGCTAAGCCCTGGGTTTTTGCGGTAACGGCCGTGCTGACTGCGGCGCTTTTTTTCGCGACCGGAAGTTCATCTGTGGTGAAAGCGGCTGCATCCAATCCCGTAGAAAGCCTGAGGCAGGAGTAAAGGATGGAATAATATGGAACTTCAGCAGAGATTTCCAATGAAAAACTAACGGATTTCATCCTGACTCCAAAATGATCCCAGTCCATCTACAAGGATAACAAGGTCATCTATTTTTTGAGAGCATGCTATATGGTAATATAAGAAACAAAAAATGGACAAAAGAGAGACCATCTTCAAGACAATCACCTCTCACACTCCTGTTCGAATCAATGATATCGGAGGATGGACCGATACCTGGTTTTCAAAACAGGGGAAAGTGCTCAACACAGCCGTTGATCCGGGAGTAGATGTTGAAATAAAGGTCACCAAAAATGTTGAAAAGAAAAAAGAAAGGGTCTCAGTTGATGCGAAAAACTTCGGAGAAAGATTCCTTGTTGATCCGGATAATCCCAGATATGACACATATCCTCTGCTCCAGGCCGCTATCGGCTCGCTTCCTGTACCGGAAGACCTAAAACTAGATATTCAAATCGACTCCTGTATCCCGGCGGGAAGTTCAACCGGAACCTCTGCATCGGTCTGTGTCGCGCTTCTCGGAGCCCTTGACCAAATCACCCCCCAGAAACACTCAGCACAAGAAATAGCCTCTTTAGCCCATAGGGCAGAGACAGAAAAATTAGGCTGGCAGAGCGGGATTCAAGACCAAATTTGCGCTGCTTACGGTGGAGTGTGTCTTATCGATATGTACAGCTACCCCCAAGCCCATGTTTCCAAACTAAAACTCCGGAAACAAGTCAGGAATTCTCTCAACAGCCGGCTCTGCCTCATCTGCTTAGGCAGCGAACACAGCTCATCCATGCTTCATGAAGAAGTGATAAGACTCCTCGAAAACAAAGGATCCGGATTCACTTTATTACACAAAATGAAGGAATTAGCCCAGGAGGCCAGACACTGTTTAATGGAGGGGGACCTGGATATTTTCGGGAAGATCATGAAGGAAAACAACGAATGCCAGCGTTCGCTGCATCCGGGGCTGATATCCGAAGAGGCAGAATCCGTTATCCGGATCGCCAGAAAACACAGGGCCTCGGGCTGGAAAGTCAATGGAGCCGGAGGAAAAGGCGGTTCTCTCACCATACTGTGCTCTGACCAGCCGGATCATAAAAAAAGAATGCTGGAGGAAATAAATTCTCTGGGGAAGGGAATAAAATCCATTCCCGTTTCCTTAAACTTTCAAGGACTTGAAGTCACAACCAGAAGCTGAGAAAATTCTATCCTAAGCAAAGGGCTGGTCAATAGAGGGAGAAGGCTGAGAAAAATATTTGGGTCCTTGTTCCGTCACATAAATACAATCCTCAAGCCTTATTCCGTACTCCCCGGGAAGCACCAGCATAGGCTCATTGCTGAAACACATCCCCGGCTCCATAGGCCTTTTGTTTCCTTTGACCAGATTGACCCATTCATGGCCGTCCAGGCCTATGCCGTGTCCGGTACGATGGGGACATCCGGGCAGTCCGTATCCTCCGGGAAATCCATAATCCTTATAGACTTTCCGCGCAGCCTCATCCACTTCCTCACACGGCACTCCCACTCCTGCCTTTTCAAACGCAGCGGTCTGCGCTTTTTTCGCCAGATCCCACATTTCTTTCTGCCTCTGTGTTGGTTCTCCAAAAACAACCGTCCGGCTGATATCAGACCTGTATCCATCCACACTGCAGCCTCCATCCATAAGAACAATATCTCCTTCTTTCAGCTCGATCCTCTTCACGCTTCCATGAGGACTGGCAGAGGCTTCAGCGATCTGAGCGCCGATCCCTCCTTCAGCACCCAGCGCCCTATGCGCGGCAGAAGAAATAGCCTTGAAGTCTTCTTTGGTCATTCCTTTTTCCAGCAGTGCTACAGAAGCCTTATAAGCCTCTATGGTGATATCTGCCGCCTTCTGCATGAGAGCAATCTCAGCCGGAGACTTGTGCACTCGGCACTCCACTGTTACAGGATCAGCGCTTACGTATTCCAGATGAGGGGCCTGCTTGCGGATCCCGTCAAAAAGAAAAAACCTTACTCTTTCCTCGATACCGATTTTTCCGGTCCTTATGCCTCTATCAGTTAAAGCCTGTGCCACCCGCTCGTAGGGACTTTCATGTTCCTCCCACGTTCTGATGTCATCTCCGAACCGGATCTGTTCTCTGGCGCGGCCTTCCTCAAAAGCAGGACATATCCAGGCTATATCTCCCTGAGCAGGAAGGAGGGCAGCAAACATCCTCTCACTTTGCCACCATTGAGCGCCTGTAAAATAAAACATGCTGGAACCGGGTTCAAGATATACGGCCTTTATATCGTTTTCCCTCATGAAGCGTTTGGCTTTTTCCATACGCTGCATTCGTTCCTTGTCTGAAATAGGAACCACATCATCCGTCATCGGGCTGAGCCGGCTTATGGGATCAGATCCGCTAACGTTGTCTTTGCTTGAAGAGCAGGCTGAACTCAAGAGAGCGGCTCCGGCCGAACAGGCTCCGAGTTTGAGAAAATCCCTTCTTTTTACTGCCATAAATGACCTCCGTAAATTGTTTTATCACTATCTCCCTAAGAATATAGAAAAGACAGAGTAAATTCAAAACATAATATATCTCAAAACAAAAGTATATGAGGGTTTGCAAAAGAACGGAAGGATCGCCTGTTTTAAAAGATTATTTCAATCTCAGTCCCGGGTTTTTTCTTTATACGGATATCTCCATTTATCTGATTTACCAGGTCTTTCACTAACTGAAGACCCAGAGTTTTGGGATTCTTAAGATCCAGTTCACCCGGCATACCCACACCATTGTCCCTGATCGTTAAGATGCTCTTTTTCCCTTTTTTATCACGCTCCAGCTTGATCAAAACTTCACCCTTCCTGTCATTAGGAAAAGCATGTTTAAAAACATTAGAAACCAGTTCATTGAATATCAGGCCTAAAGGAATTGCTGTATTGATATCTGCTTTGATCTCCTTAATATCCAGATTATATTTGATCTTATCCGAATCCACATTATAGGTATGGAAAATATGAATGATGAAACTTTCAAAGTATTGTGAAAAATTCACCCGGGTAAAATCCTTGGATTTATAAAGCTTCTCGTGGATGAGAGCCATCGAATAGATGCGTTCCTGGCTCATTCGGAATAACTCAAAGTCTCTTCTATCCTTGACATACTGGGCCTGAAGCCTCAGAAGGCTGATGATGACCTGCATATTGTTTTTCACCCGGTGGTGGATTTCCTGCAGCAGAACTTCTTTTTCATAAAGGCTTCTTTCTAACTGATGTTCTGCTTTTTTGCGTTCGGTAACATCCCGCCCGATTCCCTGAACAGCCGCAGGTTTCCCATCCTTATAAATCACGGATGATTTGGTTTCCACCCATAATATTTCCCCAGTTTTTTTCTTGACCTTAAACTCGCTGAGTTCTTTTTGCTGACCTGTCTCAGCCAGCTCTTTAAGGACTTTCTCAACCACTGAATTCTGTTCATCATCTGCCAGAAGAGAGCTGAAACTTAAGGCCCTGATCTCTTCTTTTGAATAACCAAAATAATCTAATGCTGCTTTGTTCACATCAATAAAATTGCCTTCGAAATCATGAATAAAAACGAAATCACGCGAGCGGTCAAAAAGAGCTCTGTATCGCGCCTCGCTTTCTTCTAGAACCGCTTCTGTTTTCTTCTTTTCTGTGATGTCTTCACCCGAGCTGAGAGTTCCAACTATATTTCCCTTCCTGTCCCGAAGAATACTATTGTGGAAAGACAGGTATCTCTTCTCACCTTGCTTTGTCACTACAGGATTTGTGTAGAATTCAGGAATCTTGGCCTCTCCTTTAATGAGTCTGTTAAAAACAGACCTTACTCTTTCTCTTGATTCTCTGGGAAGAAAATGTGAAAACCAGTCTTTCCCTAGAATCTCATCCTCTTTATATCCCAGTATCCTGCAGCCTTTCTTGTTGATCAGGACGACTCTGGCGTTGGCGTCAAGGACCACAAACATAACTCCAGCAATATCCAAAAAATCCTGTTTCGTGACAGAAACAGTGTGCTTTTTTTTCTCGGTCATATCAGGGATATCCCCATCTCATACGGATTTGCTTGAAGCATTCCTAACAGACAATCTTTCCCCTTAAATACGTAAACAGCTCCCTATCCTCTGCTTTTATAAGTCAATACATAACAATCCTCTTTTTAGTAAATATATGTAATTATAAGCCTGAAGTCAATATCAAGGACAGAGGAACAGTCACATCACAACCTTGATTAATCTGCTTTTTTGTTTCTTTCCCATATACCCAGAAGACGCCGGCGCCCCCATAAGCTGTTCACTTCGAACACAGCTATGGCCCCTTCGTAAATATCTATGATATTAAAGGAATTGCCGAAAACACTCCGCTGGTATACACTGCTTAATGAATTAGCGTTAACAACAATGGTTTCTCCAATCTGAACGGCAAACGGATGGGAAGACGTGCCGGTCAGGACAAGGTCTATTTCCGCATCCACAATCTCACGTAGAAGGTCACCGCTGTCCTCCAGCAGGCCTTTTTCCCTGCTGTGAGGGATAGGGAGCACATTGTGATGCAGGAACACAGCTTTTGTTTCCTCTGGAGTCTCCAGCTTTTTAAGTAAAAGCTTTCTCTGGCTGGGACCAACTATTCCTTCATGGGAATCATATTGAGCAGAGCAAACCCCCTGGAATAAGATACTCTCATTTGAATATCTCTGGTCAATGGAACCAAAATAAGTGGGGAAAAGGTAGTATCCGAGATAATTCATATCACGCCCTGCAGGAGTATAAACAACGGGGATGTCAAACTTTTCCATGTAACTGACTGCTGCCTCATAATCTCCTGCAATGCCTTCTCTCACTATCCCTCCGCAGTGAATCAGAAGATCGGGATTCAACTTCTTTATCGTATCCACTGCATTTATAAAATTACGTTTCAAAAATGTCCTGGATTCAGAAATCAATGTGTTGGCAATGTGCACAGCCCTGAACTCTCTCTCTCCAAAATCAGAAAAAATCCTTTTTTTTCGCCTCAGAAAAGAAAATCCCTGGACCTTCCCATCCAACCTTACGGTCTTAACTTTACGGATCCTTTCATTGATCTCTATTATATTGTATGAGTTGACATCTCCGTATCGAGTTTTCTTTGCACTCGCTGTCCCTGCATTGATAAAAACCGTATTCTCGATCTGATATATGTTCGGATAATGGCGATGACCAGAGAGAACAAGGTCAACATCTTCTTTTAAAAGAAGGTCCAAGATATCTCCCGCATTGGTGAGAACATTTCTTTCCCTTCCGGCCATGGGGATGGGAATGGTATGATGGTGAAGCGCTATGATTTTTATTTTTTTCTCACTATAATCATTGAGAGCCTTCCGCATCATATCGAACTTTACCATACCGACACGGCCCTGGTCACTGTCTTCAAAGGCACTGTTCACATGGATAATCACAGCATCACCGATCTCACGCACTCCGTCTAACGGGCCAATATATTTTTCAAAAAGACAGAGCCCGCCTGAACGGGCATCATGATTGCCAGCAAGCGCAATGAGGGGGATATCAATACGGGAGAGAATTTTTCTGGCCTGTTCAAATTCCTGTCTTCGGCCTCCCTGAGTGACATCACCGGAGTGAATGACTAAATCATATTTATGCTTTCTGGTTTCACCCAAAATCCCTTCCAGCACTTCTTTATTGAAATATGAGGCTCCGCCTATATGGGTGTCAGAGATATGAAGGATTCTCATGTCACTCCCGTGAAATATATGTTTCCAGCTTTTGTCTTACCATGTGCTCAAGGTCGCGTACGGTCACTATACCGACCACTTTTCCTTTTTCTGTCACTAGTAAATGTTTTATTTTATTCTTAGACATGGTTTCAAGTACTTCTCTTATAGAGGCACTGATATTGACGGTTATCAAGTCAGTGGTCATGATCTTCTCTATCTTAGTGTCAGGCGTCCATCCTGATGCAACAGAGCGTTTTACGTCTGTATCCGTTATAAAGCCCACAACCTTTTCTCTGTTTGTTATGACCAGAGAGCTTATGCTAAACTCCACCATTTTCGCAACGCCTTCTCTGAAAGAAGCTTTGCCATCTATGCCTATCAGTTTTTTGGTCATGACTTCCCTAACCGGCCTCTTCAGGTCACAAAAAGCAGGATATTGAAGATTCATTTACTGACCTCCTCTTCCAGTGTAGTGATGACATCATCCATGATAGTGGAAATCGTTTTATTAATGTTATCATTTTCAATCACCATCACTCCATTTTCTTCTGCCATTTCTTTTATGAAAATCTGGATTTCCCTTATGTTGTTTATCTCATCCACATATCGCTCCGGGTCTCTGTGACTTCCTTCAGAACGGTAATAAATCTGCTGGATATGGTTTTGAACATCAGACAAATGAAGAATGTAATGAAAGCAGAACATATCATCCTTTTCTTCTTTAAGTTCAATATAGCCGGGAACCAAATGAATCCCGTTGATCATGGTGTGTATCCCCTCGGTAACTCCTCTTTTGATAAACGCATGTACTCCCTCTGCCACTGAATTCACCTGCTGGGTGAATCCGAAAATAAGGTTCTCCTTAACATAAGGGCTTTTCAGCGTTTTTCCTGCTTTAAAGCTGGATTCATGAAGTATGGGCATAAAATAGTAGGGGACCATGTATCTCATGACTTCCCTTATTCCGTCAGATCCGATGGACCGTGTTATTCCCAAACGGTGCGCTACTTCCGCTGCAATGGTTGACTTTCCGACTCCTGTGCCTCCTCCAATCATAACCACCATCGGCTTTTGCAGATATTTGACTTCCCTTGTTATACGGTAATACCTTTCTTCAGTCTTATATCCCCGCGCAAGAAGACATTCACACACAAGGCATTTGATGTAGCCGCTTTTGACTTCGTCCCTTTTTTTGCCTTTGAGCTTCTTTTGAACATCGTTGACTATCTCATAAATTTCGCGCATCGGGATTCCCGTTCTGGTGATGGACTTGGCTAGAATGCCTTTGGAAAACGGATATCTTTTTTTTCCTTTTATCACTTCTATCATTTTCCATCTCCCTTATATGCGGATCTGCACAGGTCAAACACAGTTTGCTCGAGATTTTCGACATTTCCACCTATAAGGACGGACTTATTATGCATGAATACGATATCACAACCCTGCTCTTTAGCTGCCATAGCAGCCACATCAATAGAGGCTGCTTTTATCTCCGTAAGCAGAACGTCTGCTCTCTTTAATCCCGTCTCCAGATCACGCCGCAGTTCTTTTCTGTTAGAAAGACGGGTCGAAATCCCAACCACAGAGCAATTGTATGTTTCCTCTACATAACCACTCAGTTTATCCTTCATCACAGGATTTGCCGTAGAGGCCATAAAGACCTTTTTCCCCGCTATGTCACCGTGGGGTTCCGGCCTGAACACGGTCAATGCAATATCCATCTCAGGAAAAAGCCCGGTGATTCCTTTTTCCATCTGTTTGACTTTATCCCTGCTGGCCAAGGGGCTTTCACACATGGTCACCACAACAAGGTCTGAACGCATGAGCCGGTATTCCCCAAAAAAACCAGTGACGTATCTCAAAGGCTGGGCTGCGCCCACTACGACAAGAGAGACATCTGTCGCAACGGGAGGAAGAGTCGGCCCCGAACCTTCCATGATCACAAAATGCTGGGGCATTTCATTTGTTCTCTCAGCCCCTTCCCGTACATTGGATAAAACAGGACTCCCTGCCATTCCACCCCCACATCTCCGGCATCCAATCGTAGGGACTCCGGCCAGAACAGCATCTTCCCAGTAATCAGAGGCAGCATGCCCCCCCTTTTGTGCAATATCAATGAGAAAATCAGCGTTTATTTCCAGCTCATCAGGAACAATGACCTCCGGTTCCGGGGGGCCTCCCCGTCCCATGGCGACCACAACCGGATCAAATCCTTTCTTATCAAGCAAACGGGCAATAGTTACACTCACAGCTGTTTTTCCTACCCGCTTCCCGGTCCCAATGATGCTGAGACTCGGCTTGTTTAATATTTTTTCCCTGCGTGGAGGCAGGAATTGGAAATCAGCCCCCATATAGATGAGTTTTTTATACAAAAGCAGTGAAGCGATTCGAAACCGGTCATCATAATTAATGACAGGCTCATCCGACAGGTCAACCACTATGTCACAATGCGTATCTTCAACCGCTTTCCCGAGAATATTGAGTGTATCCTGAAAAGAATCTCCTCCAGTATAAATCCGGTATCCATCCCGGCCGCTTTTCAATTCCTCTGCTGCATTTTCAACTTTTTCCGTTCCCCCTATAAACAGGATGCCTACGACATTTGCTCCCGACTTTTCAAGCTCTTTCAGAGTCAATTTTGTTACTGAAGGATAGTGCTCCCCGTCAACCAGACAAAATAGTTTCTTTCCTTTTATGCTTTCATTATCCATCACAGTTCACCTAACCTATTCATAAAAAATTGGCGATGAGCATTTTTTTTTCTAAATCTATAATATATACCCCTTATTTAAACCTGTACCAAAGGGAAGAATAATTGCTGAAGAAATATAAGTCAAGAGCGAATGGAGTGAAAATCATGCAATCTGCTAAAACCGCAAAAAATTCTTCACAATTGATTCTATTTTACCTGGATTATTCACGAGTCAAGGCTGCTGCAGATGCAAGGCACAGGGCATGAAGTCGTGGTGCTTCACTACGAATGCCCAGTAACGAAGAAGATGCTGTGAGATCGGCTCGCCTCTAAGGTAAAAAAAGGGCGATTAAAATTAAATACCTAACCATGAAAAAAGCTGCTATCATCATACTTAAAAACACAGAACTATTTTGAGTCTCAAACGTCTGTATAAATGATACCGGATGTGAATGGAGAATACCGTGACATCAGAGCATGACCAGTCCGCAAAAACAAAGAACGCAGAAAACCGAAAAATGTTCGATGCCTTATATGACCATTACAAATCAGATGTATACAGATTTGCGGTTTATCTGACAAAAAACAGAGGAGAAGCAGAAGAACTGTTCCAGGATACCTGGCTGAGAGTGGCTAAAAACTTCCTAAAAGCTGTGAATATGAAAAAAGTAAAGTCATGGATTTTTACCATCACATCTAATCTATATAAAGACTCCTTGAGGAAAAAACGGGTGAGAAGATCCTTCCTTTTTCAAACCATGGAACAAGCTGGTAACAATCAATCCCCTCGTGAAAACGCCCGATCCATGGATAACTTAAGCCACACAGACTCCTCTGAACAGCTCGATATAGGCCGTGCCATCTCTCAAGCATTAACCAAACTTCCCGAACAGCACCGCCAAATCTTTGTTCTCAAGGAAATGGCAGGATTCAAGTATTCTGAAATCAGTGAAATCCTCAAACTGCCTGAAGGAACTGTCAAATCAGTTCTCTTTAGGGCTGTAAAAAAGCTCCGGCTGGATTTAAAGGCTTATTCTCAAGGATAACTTAAAAAACAGGAGAAAAAGAAATGGAAGACAAAGATTTCCAAAAGGACCTGGAATTCATCAGGACTCATTTAAATAAAATGAAAAAACCCGAGCCATCTCATGAACTCGTAGAAAAAACCAGAAATCTCTGCCATCAAAAACTCTGCAGCCGTGTCTTTTCTCCCGCTATACCTAAA
>Ga0190359_1000717_pt1 | contig 22053 bp, 11 predicted proteins | sample 48721823_MG_FD_161269 | JGI IMG/M metagenome (GOLD analysis project Ga0190359, IMG submission 161269) | Hydrothermal vent microbial mat bacterial communities from Southern Trench, Guaymas Basin, Mexico - 4872-18-2-3_MG | ecosystem: Environmental > Aquatic > Marine > Hydrothermal vents >... | reverse complement strand
TCTCCCTTGATTATGCTGTTTACCAGTGCCATGCGCTTCTTGGCTGTCCACCTCTGGACGACATGTTCCCTGGACTTCGACATTTCGGCCCACCTCCCTGTGCTGCCACTCCAGCACGTCTCTAGGGTGGACTCAATTTCAAGGGGAGCAGTATGGTTTCTCCTCGAAGAGAAAGCGTGTTTATATCCCCCATTTCCGTAACATCCTTGACACAACGAACACCCGCGTGATCAGATCCTGACTCTTGCGGCATGATAAAGCGCGCTGATACCCTCAGGGAGTACTTGTAACCACCGAAGCCGTCTCCCCGCAAGACACGACAGAAGTTACAACTTGCTCCCGGCTCATCCCAGCTGCTTCCGTCTACGGGTGCACCATCGTAGTTCGCATGGTAGCGGTCATGAACCCATTCGGCAACATTACCGGCCATGTCACAAAGTCCTTGCGGCGTATTTCCCTTGGGCTTGCTGCAGACCGGGGCAGTGGTCCCCGTGAAACATCCATAGTGTGAAGCTGGGTAAACAACACTAAGATCCTCTATGCAGTCCTGTCCCCTGCATCCAATTCCAATACCAAAATCATCAGCGTCCAGGTCTATGCACCTCAGACAGCATGAACCCTCGTGGCAACCGGGATCTGAATCGTTGCAGTCAGGACCCAGAACGCCCTCGCCCATTCCATAACCATCAACATCGACATCTATCAGTATTGCAATACACGAATCATGGCAGCTGGCGTCACCATCATCTCCGTCTGGCCCACGACATCCGCTTCCCATGCCGTAGCCATCACCATCTAGGTCAATGCAGTCCAGACAACATGTTCCATCATGGCAACTGGCATTGGAATCATTGCAATCTTGTCCCCGGCACGAACTCCCCTCTCCGTAACCATCGCCATCGTTATCTCTGCAGCCAGAAGGACAGCAATCCCCTCGGTGGCAACCCTCGTCCATCACCGCATATTCGCAGGTGGCCACATGTTCACCCCAGGGATAGGTGACATCTCTTCCTCCACCTCTGGCTGCGTATTCCCACTCCGCTTCGCTTGGCAACCTGCCACCGATCCATTGACAATAGCTCGAAGCCTGATACCAAGTGATGCAATTCATGGGGTGGTTTTCTCGACCCGGTTCTCTCCAGTTTGATTCAAAAAGATCCTCCGGATAGCAGGTCTTTATGTCCTGCTGGTCTGGATCTTCGCACGCCCCTGCTGCGACACAGTTTCTGTATTGCGCCACGGTTGTTTCCGCCTTGCTCATGAGAAACGACGGGACATGAACCTGGTGTACCGGTTTCTCGTAGGGAAGTCCCTGATCAAACCCCATCATGAAATCCCCCCCGGGGATGAGTATCCACGCGGGCTCATCAGCAATTTCCTCGCACCTTCCCTCGATGCACCACTGGCCTTCTTCACATCGCCCGCAGGCCACGGGATCCTGGCTGCAGCCGCCGTCACCGCATTCGCTCGCTTTGCAATCGGGAATACAGCACCCTCTCTCCTCCCCATCGGTAAGTCCGTCGCAATCGTTGTCGATGCCGTCCGTGCACAGCGGCCCCCCGGGGACGCGGTCCTCCTCCAACCCGGGGTTCACCTCCGCCCTCTCGTCATCGCAATCGTCGCCTCCGCAGGCGGCAGACACGTAGCCATCACCGTCCGCATCCAGCGGCTCGCCCCGGCATGCGCCTCCACGGCACTCGTCGTTCATGCTGCAATCATCACCGTCGTCGCAGGACCGGCCGTCCAGATTGTCGTTCACGCAAACACCTGCCACGCACTCATCCCCCGTACATTCGTTGCCGTCGTCGCAGGAATTGCCACAGGCACCGCAATTGGACCCGTCGCTGGCCGGATCGACACACGCTCCAGCACACCTTATCAATCCCGCGCTGCACCTGTCGGTGCCGATGCATTCCCCTTCACGACATTCCTCACCACCGGCGCAGGCGTTGTCGCAGGAGCCGCAGTGCCGCGGGTCGTCCTGCAGGTTCACGCAGCCTATCCCGGGACATATATCCAGATAGTCCGGGCATATCCGGTAATCCTCGCAGCCCGTGACATTGACTATCCCCCACAAACAGCAGATCGCCTCCACGGCAAGAGGCAAGATCGTGATTGCTCTCCTCGGCATCTGCACATTCCCCCGGTGCAAATCCGCCAATCAAGAGAATTTTAACAGCCAGCGCGCTTGTTGTAAAGACCCCCCCTCGCTCTCCGTTTGTGATAGCCCAGGGATTATCCCCTACGTAACTGCCAAGCGATTATGTCCTACATGGAACGGATCGCTATGACCAAGAGGGAACTGCACAGAGTCCAGGTTCTTACACTCGCGCTGGAGGGGCACAGCCATCGCGGCCTGTAGGGTCGGTGGCAGCTCCGTCGCTTTCGCTTCCAACCCCCCGCCGCCACCGAGCTGGGTGCCTACTGAAGACCCGGGGACTCCGGCGCTCCCTTCCCCCCGGCGCCCTGGCGGCGGCGTTTCCACCAGCCCCGGCCCAGGCCCAGCAGCACAACCAGGGCACAGGCGGCCGGGAACCAGTCGCCCAGCAGGACATACGGCGTTCTGCCCTCGAGCAGGCGCACCTCGGCCACCAGGCTGGCGGCCGGGCGCAGCCGGTCCGGAGACAGGTAATCGGCACCGCCCGGGGCCAACCCCAGCGGGATGACGTCGCGCAGCCGGCCCCGGGAATCGATCACCGCCGAGATGCCGGTGTTGGCGGCGCGCACCAGCCAACGCCCGGTCTCGATGGCCCGCATCCGGCTCAGGGCCAGGTGCTGGTGGGGAGCCGAGGTGGGGCCGTACCAGGAATCATTGGTGATGTTGACCAGCAGCCGGGCACCGCGGGCGACGCTCTCCCGGGCGATCTCCGGGAAGATGGCCTCGTAGCAGATGAGCAGCCCCAGCTCGCCGAACGCTGACGGCCGGGGCCGGTGGTCTTCTCCCGGGGTGAAGAAGGCCACCGTGGGGGGTACGAACCAGTGTACCGGCAACAGGTCCTCCAGGGGTACATACTCACCGAAGGGAACCAGGTGGCGCTTGTGGTAGCGTCCGAGTACCCGCAAATGCTCGTCGACCAGCAGTGCCGAGTTGCGCAGCCTGGTCCGTCCTTTCCGGTATCCGCGCAGCACGGCACCAATCACCATGGCTGGCGGCAGGGGCCCGGCGAAGGCGGCGCCGGGCAGCGGCAGGCGCACTACCCCCTCCGGCAGGGGATCGGGCAGGGTGGCCTCCGGCCACACCACCAGCCGTGCCCCCCGGGCGGCGGCCCGTCGACTCTCGGCCAGCATGCGCCGCAGCACCCAGCGCTGGGCCGCCGGCCCGCGCAGGTGGGCCCGCTCGTCCAGGTTGCCCTGCACCAACCCCACCCGCAGGCGAGCCCCTTCCGCCTGCCCGGCCTGCAGGCGAACCGCGCCGAACGCCGCCGCCAGGGCCATGGCGGCCAACCAGGCGGCCAGCGGCCAGCGCCGTAAACGGGCCCGGCCGTGCCACCACAGGCTCAACCCGGCCAGGCAGGAGTTGCTCCACACCACCATGAAGCCCACCAGGTAGACCCCGCCCAGGCTGGCCAGCTGGGCCAGCCACAGGGTGCGCACCTGGCTGCTTCCCGCGCTGGCCCAGGGAAAGCCGGTCAGGACGTAGTTGCGGACCCACTCCAGCGCCGTCCATGACACCGGCAACAGCAGTTCCTCGGCCCAGCCCGTCCACCGGGCCAGGTGGGCGGACAGCCACAACGCCACTGCCCAGAACAGGCCCAGAAAGGCAACCAGCAAGGCCATGATGGGGATGGAGGCCAGGCGCGGCAGGTGGCCGAAGGTGGTCAGGGCCACGTCCAGCCAGTACAGGGATATGGCGAAATACACCACGCCGGCCAGCAACCCCCAGCCCAGGGCAGCCCGGGGCCGGACCCCGCGCAGGCAAACCAGCAGCGGCACCAGCGCCACCAGGGCCAGCACCTCGCTCGAGGCCGGCAGCAGGGGCCGGCCGCTCCCCGGCAGGGCCAGCGGCAGGGCCAGAGCGGCCAGCAGGCCGGCCAGTAATGCCGCCGCGAATCTCACCGTCGTGCCCGGCCACCCTGCAGGAGCAGGTCCAGCAGTTGCTGTTGCTTTTCTTCCATGCTCCGGGCGCGGTCCCCGTCCACGCCCTCGTGCTCGTAGCCCAGCAGGTGCAAGGTACCGTGTACCAGCAGCAACAGCAGCTCGCGCTCCAGTGCCCGCTGGCCGCGGCCGGCCTGGCGCCGGGCCTGGTCGACGCAGATGACCACGTCGCCCAGCAGCGGCGGCCGTTGCTCCGGTCCCGGTCCCTCTTGCTGGGAAAAGGCCAGGACATCGGTGCTCCGGTCCCGCCCCCGGTACTGCCGGTTCAGCTCCCGCATTTCCTGGTCGCCACACAGCAGCAGCGACAGTTCCGCCTGCTGCCGCCCGCACAGGCGCAGCAAGCGCCGGGCGCGCGGACGCAGGAAGCGACCCAGGGGGCCATATCCCCTCCGGCACTTCACCCGTACCGTCATGCGCTACATCCCCAGCCGCTTCAGGTCTTCACCCGGCTGCTCGTCCTCGGAGGGCTTCTCGGCCCCGTTTTTCCGTCCCTCCGACTTGCGCCGTTCACCCGACTCGCGCTCCTTGACCGCCGCCTGGGGATAGTCGGGGCGCCGGTGGTAGATGCCGGCCAGCACGCGATTGAAGGACCGGGCTATCTCGTGCAGATCCTTCAGGGTCAGGTCGCTCTCATCGAGCTGTCCATCGGCGAAGATGCGGTTGATCATCGTCTGCACCAGGCCCTGCAGTCGTGCCGGCGAGGGATCGGAGATGCTCTTGGCCGCGGCCTCCACGCTGTCGGCCAGCATCACCAGGGCCACCTCCCGGGACTGCGGTCGCGGGCCGGGGTAGCGAAACTCCTCTTCCTTGACGGGGTTCTCCGGATCCTCTTGCTCCTTGGCCTTCTGGTAGAAGAACTTGATCAGCGAGGTGCCGTGGTGCTGCAGGATGGCGTCTATTATGGGCTGGCCCAGTTTCTTCTGCCGGGCCAGTTCGGCACCATCCTTGACGTGGGCCTTGAGAATCGTGGCCGACAGGCTGGGCTTGAGCTTGTCGTGGGGGTTGCTGCCGTCGCGCTGGTTTTCCGAGAAGTAGTGCGGGTTCTTGACCTTACCGATGTCATGGTAGTAGGCCATCACCCGGGCCAGTAGGGGATTGCAGTTGATCACCTCGGCGGCGGCCTCCACCAGGGAACCCACGATGATACTGTGGTGATAGGAACCGGGAGCCTGGACGATAAGATCCTTGAGCAAGGGGTGGTTGAGATTGGCCAGCTCCATCAACTTGATGTCGGTGGTGTAGCCGAAGATCATCTCCACCACCGGGGTGCTGCTCATCACGATCATGGCCACCAGGATGCCGCCCGAGAAGGCGAAGACCACGTCGAACAGCGTCTTGAATTGCAGGAAGTTGCCATCGAACATGTCCAGGGCCAGGGCGAAGGCCACGTTGGCCAGGCCGGTGATGGCGCCGGCCCGGAACAACGAGGAACGCTGCCGGGCGCTGGCCACCGACCAGGCCGCCACCAGGGAACTGGCCAGGCAGAAAATGGCGATGCCCAGGTTATGATCCATGACCAGTCCCGCCAGGGCACTGGCAGCGATGGTAAATACCAGGGCGGTCTCCATGTTGAGCACGAAGCGGATCAGCATGGCACCGGCGGCGAAAGGTATGGCGAAGGTGAGCGATTCCAGGGGAAACACCTGGAACCGTTCCCAAACCGCGCCGAATACCCAGTGCCAGATCTTGATGGTGACCAGGAACACCAACATAACGCTGCCCAGGAAGAACAGATCGCGTTCGCCGGCGTGAAAGCCGGCCAGCGAACGCAGGGCAAACCACAGCAGGGCACCCAGCAAGGCCACCACCAGCACCAGTGTGCCCAGGGTCTTCTCCCCCACGTTGTGCAGCTCGGTCAGCTTTTGCATGTGTTGCAGCACGCGCACGTGCCAGGCCCTGATCAGGTCACCGTCGCGCAGGATCTTGGCCCCCTTCTGAATGCGAATCTCCAGAGGTTGTACCGATTCCCGGGCCTGGCGCCGGCGCTTTTCGGTCTCTTCCCGGTTGAAAACCATGTTGGGACCGATCAGCGACTCGGCCATATGCACCACCACCCGTCGCAGGTTGCGGGGCATGTCGGAGAGCTCCAGGGCCGCCGCTTGTTCGATGCGCAACCGTGCTTCCTCGACATCCAGAATCCGGTTGAAGGAGCGAACCACCATTTCCTTCACGGGCACGCCGGTTTCCAGCAGCCTGATGGTAACGCCCTGGGCGCGCTCGGCTTCCATCAATTCCCGGCTCTGTACGATCATGTGGCGCATGGTACGCTCGATGAGCAGCACCAGCGCCTCCAGCACCCGCCGGGAAAAACGCTCGGCCACCAGTTGCTGGAAATCGGCATCTTTCACCACCACCTGCAGCAGGCGCTGGAAGTCGCTCTTGCGGACCTGCAGGCGGGCATCCAGGCTCTCGGCCTGCCTGACCAGCTCCTCCTCCCGTTGCGGCAGGCGACGGGCCGACCGGCCACCATCGACACCTTCCTGGCCGTCGCGTTCCTGCTGGTACTGCTGCACCACTGCCTGCATCCGGCCGAAGGCCTCCCGCAGGCGCCCCACCAGGTCACGGCCCATCTTGCTCTCGAAATCATACACCGAGCGAACCGCCGCGGCCGCTTCCTGGCGCTTGCGCTCGGTGGCCTCGGTGTCAGGCACGGTGAAGCTAATCGGAGCGCGAATATCGGAGGTGGCAACCTTGCCGACGAAATCTGCGCTCAGGGGCAGGTCGGACCCCAGGGAGGCGGGATTGGTCAGCATGGCCACGGCCACGCCTTGCACCAGCAACAGTACCAGCAATCCCAACCGAACCAGCTTACGGCGCGCCACTGCCTTCTTGCTCTCTGGAGCCCGCAACGGTGTGCGCACGTGTTCCTTGGCGTTCTTGCCGCTGGCCACTAGTGTTCCTCCCCGCTGCCTTGTTTCTGGTGCCGTTCGTAGGCCTTGATCACCTCGGACACCAGCGGGTGCCGTACCACGTCCTGTTCGCTGAAACTACAGAAGGCAATCCCCTCGACGTCCCGCAGGATGTCGCGGGCCGCGGCCAGACCGGATGGCTGACTGGCGGGCAAATCGACCTGAGTGATGTCGCCGGTAATCACCGCCCGGGATTCGTAGCCCAGGCGGGTGAGAAACATCTTCATCTGGTCCGAGGTGGTGTTCTGCGCCTCGTCGAGAATGATATAGCTGTCGTTGAGGGTACGTCCGCGCATGAAAGCCAGGGGGGCCACTTCCAGGGTGCCCTTCTCCAGCAGGCGGCTCACCTGGACGGGATCGAGCATGTCGTGCAGGGCATCGTAGAGGGGACGCAGATAGGGATTTACCTTCTCGAGCATATCGCCGGGCAGGAATCCCAGCCGTTCTCCGGCCTCCACCGCCGGGCGGGTGATCACGATGCGCCTGACCTGCTGCTTCTGCAGGGCCGCCACGGCCATGGCCATGGCCAGGTAGGTCTTTCCGGTACCGGCCGGCCCGATGGCAAAAACCACGTCGTGCCTGCGCAGGGCGTCGATGTAGCGTTTCTGTCCCAGTCCCAGGGGCGTTACCGGGCGGCGCCGGCTCGACACCAGCACCGTGTCCAGGAAAATCTCCGTGAGTTTCACCTGGTCGTCCTGGATGATGATCCGGATGGCCTGTTCGACGTCGGAGGCATAGAGGCTACGACCCTGGCGAACAACCTCACCCAGTTGCGACAGCAGGCTCCAGGCCCGGCGGCACCTGGTGGCATCTCCACGAATAGTGATTCCTGAACCGGTATGCGCCAGGCGCACTCCCAGTTCCCGCTGCAGCAGTCGCAGGTGAGCATCGGCCGGGCCGCAGACAGCCCGTAACAGGCCGTTTTCCGCGAAGGAAATCTCCAGTTCCTGCCCGGGGGTGCTGCCGTTATCAGGCGCGACCGACATGATGGCCTTCATTCGAAAGGACGCAGCAGGCGATAGCTGCCATCCCGGCGCACGTAGACCCGCTGCTGGCGCCAGGGAAAGCTCAAGGCCGATTCCCGCACCAGCTTCTCCTGGACCAGTTCGTCGAGCCGGGTGGGAATATGACCCTGCTCCAGGCGATAAACCTCTATGGCCCGTTGCAAGCGTCGACTGTGGGAAAGGTCGATCAACTCCCGGGCGGCGGGATCGTGGAAGGTTCGACCCTCCTGGGGATCGATCAGATCCAGAAAATCCACGGATTGCACCAACAGGTAGACCACTCCGAGTATCACCACCGTGGTGACCACCTGCGCCACCAGTGCCCCCAGTGACCAGCCACGCACTCGCCGGCCCGGCTTTTCCCCGGCCACCGGCTTGCGCAGGGCGTCGACCTTGAGGTACCCCTGGTTGAGCAGGTTCAACAAGGCCTTGCATGTCTCGAACTCTCCCAGCCGGGACAGATCGATAATCTGCTGGACGGTGCGCCCTTCCTCAACCAACCCGTAGACCTTGACCTCGTTGGCACCCATTCCGGCCGGAACGGCGTCACCCTCGCCTCCCATCATGCCATCGAAGGCGGCATCTATTTCATCGTCGACGCTTTCATCCCCTGCGGCAGCGGTCAGTTTCTTGACCCGCTTGAAGGTCATCTCGTAGGAAGTGATGACCTTGCGCACCATGGGCCACTCATCGACCATCCGGAAGCCTTCCATGAGGATGTTTTCACTGCGGATGGGTTCAACGGTCTCGCTGTCGTAGTCCACTTCCTGCGCCTCGAAGGCGTAAGTTCCCGATTCCCAGTTGAACAGCTTGTAGATGGTCTCCGTGGTTTGCAGGCGGGTGAGTTCCTTGAGATCCTCCAGGCTGACCGCTCCCTGCTCCAGCAAGATATTGCCCAGGCGCTTGAGGGTACGCTTCTGTTGCTCCAGGGCACTTTCCAGCACCTGCTCGCTGATTACCCCGGAGCGCACCAGCATGGAGCCGAGCAGGTCCTTGTGCTTGCGCGTGGTACTCTCGGCGCTGACCACGTCACCGTTCACGAAAGAAATGTGTACTTCCTCGTCCTTGGAATTCAGGTGCAAAACCCCAGTCTTCGACTGGTGACTGATCAGCTGGAAGATGTCGGCTATGCCGAAATCCTTCAGGGTGCCATTGAGCGCCATGACGGCGATCCTCCTTGCGCCTTTGCCCGTCCCCGGTCAGGAACCCTGGCGAAAAGCGCTTAGCAATGCCCAGGTATAGGCCACGAGCGCCAGCGCCCCGATAACCGCAATCCACGACCAATTCAGGGCCACACCCACGGCATTGGTATCGACCATGGGGCCTCCCTTGGTCAGCACCTGCATCAACGCCAGCGAGAAAAAGACCATGATAGTGAAGCCGCGAATGGTCTTGTCGACGAGTAACTGGCCCATCCCGGGAACCATGAAACTGAACAGTCGGGACAGGCGTTCCAGGCGGCGGCGACGCTGTCGAATCTGTATTTCCTTCTCGATGCGGGCCCGGGCATCCACTCCTTCACGCTGACGGAAAGCGTGAAAGCACTGGCCACAGGAATTCCGATCGGGCAGGTCGCTGTCGCAGCGCCGGCACACCGGGCGGCCGCAGCGCACGCAGGGCAACGACAACTGCCAGCGCTCCTTGAGTACCTGCAACAACAACAACAGCAGGACGAAACCTCCGGCCACGAAGGGGAAACCACCGGTGCTGCCCAACCCTCCCCAGCTTCTCCACATCACCTCGGCCGCCCGCTTGACCTGCTTGTCGTCTTCGGGGTGCAGGTAGGCCGCCAGCCAGTCATCCGGAGCGGCGATGTCCACCACGGCGAAGCGCGCCAGGCCGGAGGCCGCCTGCTTTTGCCACCGGCGCACCCGCTTTTCACCCAACCGGGCGGCCGCCTGGCGATGTTCCTTGGCTTTCTCCAGGTCCAGCTTTGCATAATAGGCTCGGCTCAGATTGTAATAGGCCTCTATCGTCGCCGGTTGCAACCTGATGGCCTCGTCGTAGAGCTTGATGGCTCCGTCCACGTCGCGTTTCAGGAAAAGCACGTTGCCCAGGTTGTTCGTTATCAGTTCCGAGGAGGGACGTGCCTGATGGGCTCGGCGCAGTAATCGTTCTGCCTGCTCATAGCGCCCGGCGCGTTTGTAGTACCCGCCCAGCACGGCCAGTACCCGGGCATCGTCGGGGTGCGCAGCCAGGTAGGACCGCAACCGTTGCCGACTCTCCAGCGGGGCCGATCCCCGGGCCACGGCATAGAGATCGGCAGACAGGCTGCCCGGAGCCTGCAAGCCCTGGGCCAGCCAGCGCACGGCGAACGGAGAGATTCCCAGCACCAGCACCACCACCATGGTCAATACCTGTTCCCGTCGTTGCTGGTACAACCAGCCGATCAGGGCGAAAACAAACAGTACCGCCACCAGTCCCAGGTGAAACAACAGCGGCAGCAGCAACAGCAGCACTGCCAGCAAGCCGCTTTGAATCCGGGCCACCCCCCGGGGAAACAAGTGGTGAAAATCATGGAAGAAAAACCTGAGGTAACGAACGAACTGCACGGCCAGGAAAACGCCGCCGGCCAGTACCAGGGCCAGCAGTACCCCCACAACCAGGTTCACCAGGAAGCGATTCAACCACAGGCGGTTGCTCCAGGCGGCGGAAATGGCACGTCCCAGCTGGTGAAAGACCGGACCCGGTTTCAGGGGTGCATCCCTGAAGGAATACCAGGCCTGCCGCAGGTGAACACGGGGCAAGTCGGGGGCAACGGCCAGGGCCGCCTGGAGCAACTTGCGGGCCTGCTGCCGGTCCTTGGCCTGTTCGGCAGCGGCCGCCTGGCGCAGCAGCACCAGGGCGTGAGCCGGCATGTTGCCGATGTCCAGTTCGCGTTGCAGGGCTACGAATTCTTCCAGGTCCTGGCGCGCCAACTCGAAGTCGTGCTGGGAGCGATGCAGCAGCCGGCGTTGCCAGAGGGATTCCAGGTCTTCCGGAGTACCGGAAGGATAGCGAATGATGGTTCCCGCGCCAGCGCCTGCCGGCTCCTGTCCACCGGCCACCGTAGTGCCGGTTTTCTCCGGAACGGTCGGCGGAGCGGCTTTCTCCACCGGGCCGGCGGTCTTCTTGCCGGCCGAAGCACCGGCCTGGCCGGCAGCCGCAGGAACGGGCAGCGGTTCACCGTTGGGACCGGTCATCACCGGACCCGTGGGATACTCCGGCTCCGGTTCGCTCCCCGGGCCCTGGTCCTGCTCGCCGGTGCCTTCGTCTGCGGCACCGGAATCCGTACCCTCCTCCTGCCAATCATCAGCAGGACTCCCTTCTTCGGGAGTTTCCTCCTCGGGAACCTCTTCTTCGGGAACCTCCTCTTCAGAAACTTCCTCCTCGACCACGTCTTCCCCGTCGCCGGTCGGTCCGGTTTTCTTCCGGCCGCCTTTCGTCTTCTTGCCGGTATCTTCACGCCACAGGTCTTCTTCACTATTTATCTGCTGTTTCTTGGCAGCAGCCGGAAGGGGCTGTTTTTGTCCCGCCGCCTCCTTCTTCTTGGCCGGGGACACCTCGAAGACCTGGGCCAGCAGTTCTCCACCTCCCGGGCCGGCGGCAGCGGCCGGTCCGGTCAGGCTCACCAGGGCCAGGAGCAGGATTCCTGCACCGCAAGACATGCCAGTGAGAATATCCAATGAAGGCCGGCTTTGCAAGAAAGCACCAGGCCCGCCTGATTGCTCCGGCGGGCCCGTGCTTGCCAGTGCCCAGGGCGGGACTCGAACCCGCAAGGGTTTCCCCATACGCCCCTCAAACGTACGTGTATACCGGTTCCACCACCTGGGCATCTCCTCCCGGGCCGGCAGTTACCGGCCGCGGGGCGTGTACCTAGCACAACGCCACCAGGCAGGCAACAAAAAAACCGCCCTCCCCGGGGGGAGAGGGCGGTTTTCGTCATTGTCTACAGCCGCCGGGCTAGTAGCGGTAACGCAAGCCCAGCCGGGCGCTGAAGCCGTCGGTCATGCCGTAATACTTGCCGTACTCGCGCGGGCTGCCCGGCGGGTAGGCCGAGGTCTCCAGATCGGTCTTGTAGCGCAGGTGCAGCACGTTGAACATGTCGCCGATGATGTCGATCTGCTGGCCGGTCAGCTCCTTGAGATCCCAGACCACGCGCAGGTTGATGTTCATGGTATCGGGCAGGCGGTTCCAGTACATGTTGTCGGGATGGTCGGGATCGTAGCCGCGCGAGGTGTGGTAGAGGACGTAGGAGCCATAGTAGTTGTCCTTGAAGTACTTGGAGTAGGGATAACCGGTGGCCCACCAGATACTGGCACCCACTTCCACACCGTAGGGCAGGTGGTAGGAGCCGTCGATCTTGAGCACGTGGCGCCGGTCGTAGGAGCTCCAGCTCCAGTAGTAGGGATCCTGGCGCGGGTTGTCGAGGTAGGATGTCCAGTAGGTGTCCGGCGCGCCCTCGGAGCGGGAGTAGGTGTAGGAGGCGTTCATCTGCCAGTTGTCGCTGAAGGCCTTGCGGGCAACGATCTCGAAGCCCCAGTAGCGACGCCAGGCCTCGCGCGGGTTCTGTGGCTGCCAGATGTAGGTCTCCTGGCCGTTCTTGTAGCCGATGACATCGGTGCCGTCCTGGTTCCAGATCAGGTTGGCCTCGGCATCCTCGAACAGGTACTTGAACTCGCGGTAGAGGCCGTTGACCGCCAGGGAAAAGTCGGTGAACAGCTCCCGCTCCACCTGGATGGAAAACTCGTCGGCGTGCGGGGCGGTGTTGTTCTTGGAACCGATGACGGTGGGTGGAGCGTCGGGGTTGTTCGATTCCTGGTAGAGGATGTCGTACTTGTTGGTGGCCGGGTTGTACTCGTAGGTGCGGGTCCACATGCCGCGGTTACCCAGGAAGCCGGAGACGTTGAACCAGGAGGGATCCACGTAGCGGTTGTAGCCGGCCCGGACCACCGTCTTGCCGTCGCCGGTGGCGTCCCAGACCAGGTTGATGCGCGGGCTGGTAGTGGTGTACTCGATGATGACGTCGCCGGACTCACCTTCGGACTGCACCCAGTCGATGCGGATGCCGGGCTTGAAGGTCAGGGTCTTGAGGATCTTCCAGGAATCCTGCAGGAAGATGCCCATCACGTAGCCCTTGTTCTCGTAGTAGTAGGGCTTGAGTTCCCCGGTTTCCGGATCGGGCACCAGCTGGGTGAAGCGGTAGGGCTGGCCGTTCTGGTCCTGGTAGGAGCCTCCGCCGGGGTACTCGTAGGAGAAGTCCAACCAGGTGCGGGCGAAGTTGATTCCCGCCTTCCACTCGTGGTCACCCAGGAAGTCGTCCAGGTAGTAGGTGAAGGCGGTATCGAACTGCAGCCGGTAGCGGTGGTCGAGCGAGTTGCGCGAGTAGTTGCCCCAGGTCAACCCGGTGGCGCTGTCGGAGTGGGCCCGGCAGTCGGGGTTGTCGACATCGGTGCAGCCGGACATGGGTTCCTGCTTCATGCCCGAGAAGGTCAGGCCCAGCTGGGTGCGCTGGAAGATGTTCTTCGACCACAGCGCCTCCCAGGCCAGGGTGTAGAAACCGCCGAACTGGAAACGCTTCTCCTCGGCCTCGGCCGCCAGCGTGGGACTCTGCAGCGTGTTCTCGATCCAGGCCGGGTCCCCGGTGATCATGGCGGTTACCTTGTGCTTGTCGGTCACCTGCCAGGTCAGCTTGCCCATGTAGAAGACGCTCCACCACTTGCGCGGCGGGTGCTGCAGCTTGTCGGGGTTGGTGGGATCGAAGAAATCCTCGGTGGGGCTGATGAACCTCTTGCTGTAGTCCAGCTGCACCGAGGCATAGTACCACAGCTTGTCCTTGAAGATGGGGCCGCCGGCGTTGACGTTGAACTGGTAGGTGTTCTCCGAGCCCTGGCCCTCGTCGAAGTCGTCGCGCAGGCGCAGCCAGTTGGGAGTGATGTAGAAGGAGGTATCCAGGTGGAACTCGTTGCCGCCGCTCTTGGTGACCACGTTGATGATGCCGCCGGAGGCCTGTCCGTACTCGGCATCGAGGCCGCCGGTGAGAATCTGCGTCTCCTTGATGGCGTCGTAGTTGAGGTTGAGCGCGAAGGTGTTGGTGGCCGGGTCGGTGGTGTTGATGCCGTCGATGAGGAACTGGTTGGAGTACAGCGAGCCGCCGTGAACGTTGGGGTTGCCGCCGCCGACGACGCCGGGTGCCAGCTGGGCCACGCTCTGGTAGCTGCGACCCACGGGAACCTCTTCCAGGAACTCGTCGTCGAAGTTCTGGCCCAGGTTGGTCTTTTCCTTGTCCACCACCGGGCGCTTGGCGGTGACCACCACCGTCTCCTCGGCAGTGGGCAATTCCAGCAGGATGTCCAGGCTGGCGGTGCCACCGATGTTGATGGTGACGTTTTCCTGCCGGAAGGGCATGAATCCCGACTGCTCGATCTCGATGGTGTACTTGCCGGGGGGCAGGCCGAAGAACAGGAAACTGCCGTCCTCCGCCGTCTGGGTGCGGCGCTTGCCCATCAATACGTTACTGGAGATGGTCACCGTCACTCCGGCCAGGGGAACCCCGTCCGGGTCGTAGACGGTGCCGTTGAGCTTGCCGGTCTGTTCCGCCGCCAGGGCGGGCAGGGCCAGGGCCAGCATAAGCGGAACGGCCAGGAGCAACCTGAGGGCCGATACGTTGTTCCGTCTCACTTTGGGCCTCCTTTCAATATCGCTTCTCATCGCCAGTTACCCGTCAGTCGGCGGTGAAAGAGATGAAGCTCTGGTAGCCACCGGGACCACCGTCCCAGCCGGCTATCAGCAACAGGTAGGGGACGCCTGCCGATACCGCCACGTCCGTGGCTGCCTCCGGACGGTTGGCAGTGGCACCGGCATAACCGTCAATTGCCGAACCAGTCGTTCCGTCTATCAGGACGATGTCGTAATCGGAGTTGGGGCTCTGGTCGTCCCACTGCAGGTTATAGCTCATCTTGCCGTTCGCGTCGGGCCAGATAACGAAGAGGTCCACGTCGCCGGTCCAGGAGCTGCCGTCGTTTCCGGTCAGGGCGATGTCTCCAATGATGGTAACGGCGTAACCATCACTGAATGTCCCCAGGTCCTGCGCGGTTGAACCACTGTCGTTGGGCTCCACCTCGCGCACGAAGTAATAGGAGATGTCCAGGGTATAGACGCCGGGGTCGCCTTCCCAGCCTGCCACCCAGAAGATCACCGGCTGTCCGGCGGTCACCCTAACCTGGGTATGCTCGGGTCGTGATGTGCTGGCGCCGCTGGTATCCAGCCAGGAGCCGGTATTGGGATCGAGCATGAGCACGTCATAGTCCTGGTTGCCCTCGGGGAAGTTCAGGGTGCCGGTGAGCACGCCGTCGCTCTGGGCGATGACCAGGAACAGATCGCCGTCGCCGGTGAAGAAGCTGCCGTCGTTGCCGGTGCTCTCCAGCAGGCCGGTGATGCGGTAGACATAACCCGGCATCACCTCACCGATCATCTGGTAGTTGGGATAATCATTGTCTTCCTGTTCCAGGAAGTCGGTCTGCACCTCGCCGGTTTCCTCGCAGGCATCACCGATACCATTTCCATCGGCATCCGCCTGGTCGGCGTTGCTCACCAGCGGGCAGTTGTCGTCGCAGTTGAGTACGGCGCCGCCGCTGCAGGGATTGTCTCCGGCCGTGCCCGAGTTGTCACCGTCGTCGAGGATGCCATCGTCATCGCTGTCGTCGTCGCAGGCATCGCCCAGGCCGTCGCCGTCGGTGTCGGCCTGGTCGGGGTTGGCCACTGCCGGGCAGTTGTCGCAGGCCGTGCCCAGGCCGTCTTCGTCTTCGTCGGCCTGGTCGGCGTTGGGCAGCAGCGGGCAGTTGTCGGTGGCGTCGTCGGTACCGTCGTTGTCATCGTCGCTGTCGCAGGCATCTCCGTGGCCGTCGCCGTCGGTATCGAGCTGGCCGACGCAGTAGCCGCTGACCACGTCCACGCCGTTGGCCTCGTCGTAGACGCGCGAGTTGAACACGCAGGCATCGAAGGGCCCGGCCAGGGTGCAGTCGGTGTCCGAGGTGCAGGCCACGGTGTTGGCATCGGCCGGACAGTTGTCACCGCAACCGTCGCCCATGCCGTCACCGTCGCTGTCGTCGTTGCCGGCCGCGGTGTTGTTGGGGCAGGGATCGCAGATGTCACCGAGGCCGTCGCCGTCGCTGTCCAGGTGCTGGCTGCAGCGGGTAACCTCGACGCAACCGCCTTGATCGGTAGGAGTCTGCGAGACCACCTCGCAGGTACCCTCGCCGGCCCCGCAGGGGCTGAGCGCGCTGCACAGCCGGGTGGGAATCTGCGGGCAGATATCGTTGCCGTCGAGGATGCCGTCGCCGTCGCTGTCGACGTCGCAGGCATCGCCCACCCCGTTGCCATCGCTGTCGGTCTGGTCGGCGTTGTACAGCGCCTGGCAGTTGTCCGAGCCGCTGCAGGCCGGGTTGACCACCCCGGGATCGCACAGGCCGTCACCATCGTCGTCCGGGTCGCAGGCGTCGCCGAGGAGGTTGTGGGTGCCGGCGGGCATGCAGTAAGTGCCGTCACACTCGGTGCCGGCCGGGCAGCTGCCGCAGGTGGGGCAGTTGCTCACGCAGATGTTGTCCACGCAGGTGCCGCTGGTACAGGGATTCTCGTCGTCGCAGGCCGTGAAGGGAGCATTGCTGTTCTCCTGCTCGGGGTTTTCCACCAGCGGGCAGTTGTCGCAGACATCTCCCAGCCCGTCGCCGTCGCTGTCGAGCTGGTCGGCGTTGGCGTCATCCGGGCAGTTGTCGCAGGCATCACCCACACCGTCACCGTCCTTGTCGCTCTGCTCGACGCAGATGCCGGCGGTGCAAACGCCACCGGCCGCTTCGCAGTCGCTGTTGTCGGTACAGCTGGGCCGCGGATCGGGATTGGTGGGGCAGATATCGGAACCGGTGCAATCGCTTCCGGTCTCGCCGGGATCGCATACACCGTCGTTGTCGTCGTCCGGGTCGCAGGCATCGCCCAGGCCGTCACCGTCGCTGTCGGTCTGGTCGTCTTCGACCTGCGGGCAGATGTCACACAAATCACCGAAGCCGTCACCGTCGCTGTCGACCTGGTTCTCGGGACCGCGTTCGGGACCATTGGCGTCCTCGGGGCAGTTGTCGCACTCGTCGGGCACCCCGTCGCCGTCGCTGTCGTCGCTGCCGTTGGCCACCAGTTCGCAGCCGGCCACCTCGTCGGCGTCGGCTATGCCGTCGTTGTCGTCGTCGGCATCGCAGGCATCACCCAGGCCGTCGACGTCGGAGTCCTGCTGGTCGGGATTGGCGGTGGAGCAGGAGCCTCCGCTGCACACGGCCCCGTTGGCCTGGCAGTAAGCCAGGAAACCGGCGCATTGTTCCTGGCAGAGGTTGCTGCAGATGGTGCAGCGATCGTAGACCTCGCGATCGCAGCCGCCGCTGCCCACGCAGGAGTTACGCTGGGACTCGCAGTCGTCATAGCAGTCCTGCTGCAGGTCTTCGCGGGGATTGGGATAGGTGTCGCAGAGGTTGATGCAGCGCTGGTACTGCTGCTCGCAGGCGTTGACGTCGGACTTGTTGCAGTGCGCCTGGGCATAGCAATCGGCCCCGTTGGGATGGCAATCGGAGCAGCTCGCCGTCAGACAGGTCTCGTTGAGACTGTCGCACTCGGCAGCCGTCATGGTGGCCACTCGCTCGCAGGCATCCCACTTGGCGGCGAACTCGTCGCGCGGATTGTCGTAGGCCCGGTCGAGAACGACCGTACCCAGGCAGCTGCTCAGGTCACCGCGGCAGTTGTCGCAGGCATCGCCGATGCCGTCACCATCGGCGTCGGCCTGGTCGGCGTTGGCCACGTTGGGGCAGTTGTCGACACCGGTGTCGTTGGGGATCCCGTCGGCATCGATGTCGGCGTCACAGGCATCGCCCAGGCCGTCGTTGTCGAGGTCGGCCTGGTCGGCGTTGGCCACGTCCGGGCAGTTGTCGGGAAGATGGCTTTCGTCTTCCACGTCGTACTCGTTCTCGACCTCGTCGCCGTCCGGATCGCGGGCATCGTTGCAGGCGTCGCCCAGCTCGTAGCCGTCGGTGTTGGCCTGGTCGGGGTTCGGGGTATCCGGGCAATTGTCGCACAGGTCACCCACGCCGTCGCCGTCGGCGTCCGCCTGGCCGGGGTTGTACAGATCCGGGCAGTTGTCATCGGGCAGGCCGTCGCCGTCCTGGTCGCCGCTCATGACCCCGTCGAAGTCGGCGTCGGGTACGGTGCTGTCGATGCGGATTTCACCCATGGTGTAGAGCTTCCAGCCCTTGGAGAAATCGACGCGATTGCTGGGCACCTGGGTGACCGTGCCGGTGATGAAATCGGCAGTGGTGGGCGGTCCGTCACTGGCGAAGTTCAGGGTGTTGCCCCCGTCGTTGTCGGCAACCGCCACGATGTGGTAGGCGCAGTATCCCGATACGCACTCCGAAGGAGCGCACATGGGATCGTCGAGGGTCAGGTTCTTGTCGTAGCCGATCATGTCCTTGCAGATGGGAGGTACGCAGTCGGCCGCGCTCTGGCACTGGGTGACGGGAATCAGCAGTCCGTCGAACCAGCCGACCAGATCGCAGTTGCCGTCCTCGTCACAGGTGCCCTCGTCCACCTTCAGGCCGGTGGCGGTAGTGCCGCCTACCGGGTACTTGGGCTTGCCGGCATCCTCGGTGCCTTCCGGGTCGTCGTCGTTGGCGTAGTTGGCGGGGACAATCTTGAAGGGCTCGCTGTCGGCGTAGGCACCAATGAGGATGCGCCCCACCACCGTGCCGGAGACGGCGCTGAAGGAAAGCGAGTAGGCGGTGGGAGTGGAGGTCTCGTACCATTTCAACCAGCGCAGGAAGTAGACACTGTCGGGCTTGGCCACGAAGGTCAGGTTGATGGGAGCAATCCCCGACAGGTCCCACATCAGGAAGTCAAGCAGATTGCTGCCCTTCTTGACCTCGTAGAGGATGGGTACGAAGCCGTCCTGGGCGGAGTTTTCCCAGTCGCACTTGAGAGTCAACGATGATTTCTTGTTGACCTGGAACATGAACCAGGTGGTGTGCGGCCCCACCGAGCCACCGGTGTAGTAGGCGGATATCTCGCCCTTCACCACCAGCGCCGGGGCATCGGCCTCGATGAGCGGCAGCTCGTAGGCGCTGTCGGGGTCGTTGCCCGGAGGTCCCGCCCGCATGGTATCGCCCTCGGCCGCCTCCTTGGGCAGCAACGGCGCCAGTTCGGCCGGGATACGCACCGTGCCGCGCAGCTCGGTGTATTTCTGCACCACGCTGCTGTCATAGACAGTGTCGCAGGCGAGCAGGCCGAACAGCAACAGCCCGCCGAGCGACGCCAACCACAAGCCAGAAACTCTTCTGTTCATCGTGGCCCTCCAGGTTCGGGTTCCACTGGGCGAAAGCCCTTTACCAGGTTGCAGTTTTAGAAAAAATCCACTCGTGGCCTGCGCGCGTAGCATATTTTCTTACCCGTGGCAAGCAAATTCGGCAATACTATTTTTCTCTTGCATGCCTGATACAAAACCTGTATGAGCTAGGTCCGTTCGATTCAGCCGATGGAGCGGGTATGACATCTACTAATAAGCATCGCCTGGTGGCGTACTTGGCCTGGACCTGCCTGGCAGGGTTGCTGACAACCGGCTGCGGGCTTTCCGACACCATCCAGGCTCGCCGGCTGGCCCGGGAGGGCAACAGCGATTACCGTCAGGCCCGTTACGAGCAGGCCATCGAGAAGTACGAGCAGGCGCTCAAGCTCGATCCCGAGACACCCAACGCCTACCTCAACCTCGGCTATGCCTATTTCAGCATCTACGAGCCGGACTCCGACAAGGAGTTGAAGCGGCGGGCGGCGGCCCTGGCGGTGGAGGCCTTCGAAAAGCACCTCGAGCGCCATCCCCGGGACGAAAGCAGCCGGGTGTTCGAGATCAAGACCATGCTGGCGGCAGCCCCACACGATCAGCAGCTGGCCGCCCGGGCCCAGAAGATATTCCTGGACATGTTGCGGAAGAACCCGGACGACCACGAAGCCCGCCAGTACCTGATCACCCTGTTCATCGACTGCAAGCGCTACCAGGATGCGTTGCGCTTCTTTTCCAAGGATCTCGAGAAAAAGCCCAATGACATTCAAACCATGAAGATCCTGGCCATCATCGCCGACAAGAGCGGCCTGGTCCAGGACGCCGTGGACTGGTACTGGAAGCGGGCCGAGGTCACCTCCGACCAGGAGAAAAAGGCCACCCTGTTCTACGAGGTGGGCACCTACGCCTGGAACCTGCTGCACTACCAGCCTGACCGGCTCCAGGGCGCCGAGGCCACCAAGCTGGCCGACCAGGGCATTGCCGCATGTCGCAAGGCCATGAAGCTAAAGGAGAAATACGCAGAGGCCATGGTTTACGCCAACCTGCTTTACCTCAAGCGAGCCCTGTACGAGACCGAGGAAGTGGCCCGTTCCTGGGACAACCAGCTGGCCTTCGACCTGCGCGTGCAGGCCGGGCAGATTCTCAAGGAGCGCCGCCAGGCCGAGGCCGAGAAGAAGAAACAACAGGCTGCGCAGCAAGCAGAGAAAAAAAAGGGCAAGGAGACCGGCTGAGGCCCTGGCGGCCCGGTCGTACGTAGAAAGCAAGGGACAGGTTGGAAGAAATGTTCGACTCCTTTACTACCAAGCAGGAAGGTCGCGGCAAGCGCCTGTCGACGGTGCTGGTGTTTTCGCTGGCCTTTCACGGTGCCCTGATAGCGGTGATCCTGCTGCTGGACTACCTGCGGGTGGAACCGGTAACTCCACCGCCGGTCATGGTCACCTTCGTCGATTTCGCCTCCTTGCCACCACCTCCTCCGCCGCCGCCACCACCCAAGAAGAAGCGCTCCAAGCCCAAGACGGAGCCCAAGATCGAGGAGCCAAAGCCGCAGCCCAAGATAAAAGAATTCCTGGCTCCCAAGGAAATCCCCCAGGAAAAACCTCGTGAGCCCGACCAGCCCGAGGAAGGTCCGGACGAGGGGGTCGAGGGTGGTGTCGAGGGCGGCGTGGTCGGTGGCGTGGTCGGCGGTGTCATCGGTGGCATGATGGAGGCTCCACCGCCACCGCCGCCTCCACCTCCGCCGCCTCCGCCCCCCAAGTACCAGGCACCGGCGGTGATCAAGAAACGGCGCATCGCCGGCCGGGAGCCGGAATACCCGCGTATCGCCCGGGCGGCGGGCATCGAGGCCACCATCGTGGTCAAGATATTCATCACTCCCGAGGGCAAGGTCGGTGACATCAAGTTCCTGAGATCGAACAAGCACTTCGAGAAGGCCATACGCGAGGCAGTGGCCGGCTGGCGCTTCACGCCCCTGATGATCAACGGCCGGCCAGTGGGTACCTACACGGTATACAAGTTCGTTTTCAAACTGGAATAGCCCGGGTCGGCAAGAGGCCAGCAACTCAGCCCGAGCGGCAGGAGGAAAGCAATGGAATTTACGATTTCCCACATGTGGGCCCAGATGGGCTTCATAGCCAAGAGCGTGGTGATCATCCTCGGTATAATGTCCGTGTTCGTGGTGGCCATCTCGGTGGAGCGGTTCATCGTGTTCATGAAGGCCAAGGGACAGTCGCGGGCCTACGCGCTGCTCATCAAGGACCTGCTGGAGCAGGGCAAGTACCGCGAGGCGGCCGACGCCGCCATGCAGTTCAAGTTCAGCCACATTGCCAAGGTGGTACGGGCCGGCCTGACCGAGTTCATCAAGGGCAACATGCTCGACGCCGGGTCCAAGAGCGCGGGTGCGGCGGCCGGATACGATGTCATGGGGGCCGTCAACCGTGCCATCGAGAAGGCCGCCTCCCGGGAAATGGCGGTGCTGCGCCGGGGGCTGGCCGGCCTGGCCTCGGTGGGTTCCACCGCTCCCTTCGTGGGACTGTTCGGCACGGTCTTCGGTATCATCAACTCCTTCCAGGGCATGGCCGCCGAGGGTGCCGGCGGGCTGGGCGCGGTCTCGGCCGGTATCGCCGAGGCCCTGGTAACCACCGGCGCCGGTATCGGCGTGGCCATCCTGGCGGTGTTGCTCTACAACTTCTACACCAGCCAGGTCGAG
>Ga0190359_1000716_pt1 | contig 22076 bp, 28 predicted proteins | sample 48721823_MG_FD_161269 | JGI IMG/M metagenome (GOLD analysis project Ga0190359, IMG submission 161269) | Hydrothermal vent microbial mat bacterial communities from Southern Trench, Guaymas Basin, Mexico - 4872-18-2-3_MG | ecosystem: Environmental > Aquatic > Marine > Hydrothermal vents >... | reverse complement strand
ATATAAAACTTGTTCGCTTTCCCCCATATCTTTAACCATACATACCAAATATAATCAAAGATATGTCTCCTCGCAACTTCTATTTTAATATACGATGTTTATACCTATCTACCAATTTATACTTGCAAAATGTTCCGATTTTTAATAAAATGAATGTTGGAGAAAAAATGGAAGTATTTAGAAAAGTGCCTATTTTTAGAGATTTAAAAGACGATGAACTTTACCAGATCCTTTCTCTTGCTGAGAAAAAGACATACAAACCGGAAGAAAAGATCTTTTCCGAAGGTGATAAGGGAGACGGTTTTTATATAATACTGAAGGGAGAAGTGCGAATTAGCATGATACTTGAAGGGATAGGAGAAGAATTGCTCATGCTTCTAAGGGAAAACGATTATTTCGGAGAAATGAGTTTGATCGACGACCAACCCCGTTCCGCCAATGCAATTTCCGACAAAGATACTACCTGTATGTTTATTGAGAAAAAGAAATTCACTGACTTTATACACAGCGATATCTATATCGAAAATAAGATAATTAATGCCTTTTTAAAAGAACTATCTCATAGAATGCGAAATACCGACAAAAAAATGAAAAATATTCTTTTACTTATGAAATCGTTTTGAGATTAATGCTTGTTGGCAATATAAGCCTTATAAATACAAAATCCTATTCCCCCTAACAGAACCCCGAATCCTACAATCAACATTATCCATGCAGAAATAGGCATAATTAATCCTTTATCCTCCTCGCGCGACTTATGGAAAACACAATCGCCACAATAAAAGTGACGATTAAAATCGACATTCCAATAAGCAAAGCTCCTCTCGTGTATCCTCCATACGGTTTAACAATTTCGTCTCTAATATTCCAGATTAATATGATAATAAGCGCTGCGGGGATCAGATACTTGATCATGGCATCCCACCATTTGCCGATAGTAAAATCAGATCTTTCATTTGCATAATTCCTGAGTTTTTTAGGCCCAACGATATAACCGACAAACAGGGTTTCAAGAACACCGATTATTAAAAGACCGTAAACAGAAAGGTAATGATCGAATATATCGAGCCAATAGAGCCCGGATCTGGTTGAAAACAGGATTCCGAGTATAATGGCTATCACAGCTATAATAAAATTCATGAGCGCTCTTGATATTTTCCACTTTTCAAGGGCTGCCGACGAGAATGCTTCTACGAGGGAAAAAGCCGAATCTATACCAAGAGTCAATAGCATTACGAAAAACAATATTCCAAAAAGTTCTTTTGCAAACGGAAAGAGATTTATAATTGCAGGATATGTCACGAATGCAAGCCCCGGACCACTTGCCACAACCTTCGATACGGGAACCCCCCTTTGTACCGAGAGATAACCAAGAGTTGAAAATATCGCTATTGAAGCAAGCAAACTCGTGGCACTGTTAGCAAAACCAATGAGAAACGCATTGTTCACAATATCCGATTTTTTAGGAAGAAATGAGGCATAAGCTATCATAATCCCGAATCCTATACTCAATGAAAAGAAAATCTGAGAATAAGCGTTTATCCACACTTCGGGACTTTTGAGTGCTGCAAAATTCGGTGTAAAGAGAAACGAAAGACCTTTCATGGCTCCGGGAAGAGTTATTCCTCTGACTATAAGAATGAGCAATATAATCCATGGAAAAACAACGGTAATATAAACCACCTTGCCCACGCTCTTTACTCCCTTTATAATGCTAAAGTATATCCAAATCCAGATTCCTATAAGCCCCCAGAATATGGGCCATACGACACCGCCGATCTCGGATGGAGTTTTCGAAAGATGAAGCAGATTATTAAAAAAATAGCTGTCTGTGGCATTGCCCCAGGCGAGATTGAACGATTTTCCAAGGTAGATGAGAGACCACGACATTATAACGGCGTAGTAAATTACAATACTCATCCCGATAAGAACCGCCCACCATCCTATCCACTTGAATTTCTTATTGAAAAAACCGAAGGCCTTCGGTGCAGCTTTTGCCGATTTGTGCCCCAGTGAAAACTCAAGAATAAGTATTGGGATACCGGCGGTTAAAAGAGCGATAATATAGGGGATTAAGAATGCCCCACCGCCATATTTATATGCAATATAGGGAAAACGCCAGATGTTTCCAAGCCCTACAGCGGAACCTATCGCAGCGAGAATAAACGCTAACCGAGAATCCCAGTTTTCCCTATTTCCCATACTCATATATAAATGATAAAATAATTTTCGTTCTATGTCAATATGAGAAATTGTGAACCGGTAGATATGTCCGCCCGCACTAAAGTTTCGGCAGACAGGTATGGACATGTTAACCATCTAACGGAGAGATAAAGGAGGTAAAAGAGCAAGTGAGCAAGAGAAAATATCCGGGAAGAACTGTAGAATAGAAAACTCCTTAATAGAGAGAAACTATCTGTCGCCTCTTGCATTTTTCATTTTTGGAAACGAACCCCTTGTCTCTTTTACCGTTAGCCAAAGGATATGTTTTTGAATAATAACATTTAAGAGGTTTTCATACTACTGAGCATACAAATTTTTGAGGTCTATTTTTATCTTACGTAATAACATACCTTGACATAATCCCATCAATGTGGTAATAAATACACTATAAAAATGGAGGATGTTGATGACAATTACAAAAGCAGATATTGTTGAAGCTATAGTTGAGAAAACAGGCATTGAGAAAAGGGATGTCGCTCTTGTTCTTAATGAATTTATCAAAGCTGTCCAGGAATCTATCAAAAATAATGATAGAATTGAACTCAGAGGCCTTGGTGTGTTTAAAAACAAGCACAGAAAGGGTAGAGTGACCCGCAATCCAAAGACTCAAAAAGAGATAACAATCCCGGACAGGCTGGTTCCGGTTTTCAAGCCGTCGAAGATACTTAAAAAGATATTAAGCGAAAAATAAAATAAACTTTAACAAAAGGAGTACAGATGCCCTGCGGAAAAAAGAGAAAACGCAAAAAAATCGCTACGCACAAGCGCAAAAAAAGAAGAAAAGCCAATAGACATAAAAAGAAAATAAGATAACTCTAAGCGCCCGTGGCTCAACTGGATAGAGCGGCGGATTCCGGTTCCGCAGGTTGCTGGTTCGAATCCTGCCGGGCGCATTGGTGGGATTTATACATACAAGGCATCTCATAATGAGATGTCTTGTATGTTAATTGGATTTCAAATTGTATAATAATTTAAAAATAAATCCATATAGAACCGAGAATAATATCATAACCATCGTTAAAATTACCACGTATTTTAATCCGAAGTATAAAATCATCATAGGCAATAACTGTAGCTTTATTGCTCTATTAAATATAAATACCGCAGTCAATTCCGGAGCCATTCCATTTTGCTGAAGCTCTTTTAACAGAGGGTACCACAAGTATACGGATCCTGTAGAAATTATACCCGCCGCAATTGTGATAAGCCAAAGAGTGGACTTTCTCCCGTTTTTAAAATACTTTGCGAGCTTTTTCGCAGGAAACAAAATATCCATAATGAACATAAAAGCAAAAATCAGGACTAAGACGGGGAGAATTTTTATTAACAAATTCAAAATGCTTTTGTTTATTAAATGAGCTTTGTCCGGTACCAGGAGAATAGCTAAAACATAACTGGCAACAGAAAAAGCAAAAAATATGTAATTGTAATATTTCTTCTTCTTTTTCTTTGTATTTCCCGTATTCTGCATCATCACAAAACCCTCATTAAATATACCACAACAATCGCTATTATTATTGAAAATATAAACGCCAGAATGTTTCTTAGAACTGCGAATTTTTTACCGAGAAAAATCATTTCGGCCGGTAGGGAGACAAATCCCACCGTTATCCACGATACGAGAAATGCCGTAACGGCTACAAGGCTGATCCCCTGTTTCAATAATTCACCGCCTATGATATAGCTGTTTATGGGGTTTCCGGCAAAAACACTTCCCAGTATGGCTCCGATTAGCGGATCCGTAAAAATGTTATGTCTGAATACCATGGTTAAGTATCGCTTGGGAAAAAGGGCATTAAACAAACCAATCAGAATAATAACTCCCGTTATTATCGGGGCAGCAAACAAAATTGATTTTAACGCTTTTACACTCGATTTTTTAATATCCATTAATAGCAATATAACAAAACTTTTGATATACTTCAAGTAAATTTATGAAATTAGTGGTAAATAGGTCTACCTGCACTAATTTCCGGTGGACATATATGGACATATAAGCGGTTTAGAGCAATATCCCAAATAAATCCAATATCTACGCTGTTGTTTAATTGCTCTGTGACATTACTATTATTCTCAGTCGGAAAATATCTTGACATATATATCCGTTTGATTAAAATAACAGATGTATGGTATAATTTGTTATGTAAAAGTATAACCAAATAGGAGTATTTATGGATAAAATTTTAATCACCGGTTCTCTCGGGCAAATAGGTTCCGAACTCGCTCTCGAACTGAGAAAACGCTACGGCGACGATAATGTTGTTGTATCCGATATTCGAAGAGTGGAAGGCTCCATGGCAATGGAGACGGGCCCCTTTGAACTGCTTGATTGCACGGACTCCAATTCTATTGCCAATATAGTAAAAAAGTATAAAATCGACACAATCTATCATCTTGCTGCAATTCTATCTGCAAATGCTGAAAAAAATCCTCAACTTGCATGGAATATAAATATCAACGGCCTGTATAATGTCCTTGAGGTTGCACGAGAATTGAAATGTTCCGTATTTACTCCAAGTTCAATAGGTGCCTTTGGTCCATCAACACCGAAAGACGGTACACCTCAGGATACAATTCAGAGACCGACAACAATGTATGGCGTAACAAAAGTTTCGGGCGAACTGCTCTGCGATTATTACTACAAGCGATTTGGCGTTGATACAAGAGGGGTAAGATACCCCGGACTGATTTCCTACGTTGCTCCTCCCGGTGGCGGAACAACCGATTATGCCGTGGAAATCTTTTATGAAGCTTTGAAACATAAAAGATATACTTGTTATCTTAAAGAAGGGACCTATCTCGATATGATGTATATGCCCGATGGTATAAAGGCTGCCATCGACGTTATGGAAGCAAACCCGGATAAGTTGATTCATCGTAATGCCTTTAATGTAACGGCAATGAATTTTGCTCCCGAGCATATTGCTGCTGCCATTAGGAAGATCATGCCTGATTTTATCATGGATTATGCTGTTGATCCGGTGAGACAGAATATAGCCGATTCATGGCCTAACTATATGGATGATAGTGCAGCCAGGGAGGAATGGGGATGGCAACCCGATTATGATCTCGATTCTATGACAAAGGATATGATAGAAAAATTATCACAAAAATTAAATGTAAAATCTTAATAAGGAGAGCATTATGGCTACGGATAAATTGGTAAAGGTATTAGAAGCACATCTTAAAGAGCTCGAACAAAAGGGGACATTGAAGGGAAAAGAGATGGTAATTACCGGAGTAATCCCTGCAAAAGGAGAGAAAGGGCCGAGATATACGGTAGAGGGTATGGGCAATAAAGAGTTTATAAAAATGAACGCAAATTCATACCTCGGAATGTCCCTAAGAAAAGATATTATAGAAGCGGAAGAGAGAGCGGCAAAGGCGTTTGGCGCGGGACCCGGCGCTGTAAGGTTCATAAGCGGTACATATAAACCCCATATCGATCTTGAAAAGAAACTTGCGGAATTTCATTCACGACCTGCAGCAATGATACTCAGCTCAGCTTATGTTACAAGTATGGGGGTGCTCGTTCCTCTTATTACAAAAGAAACGGTTGTTATCAGCGACGAATTGAATCACAATTGTATAATTAATGCCGTAAGATTATCAAGACCGGCTAATAAAGCAATTTACAAGCACAATGACATGGAAGATCTGGAGAAACAAATCAAGGAAAACATTGGAAACGGGAAAAGAGCAATTGTCGTAACAGACGGAATTTTCAGCATGCGTGGAGATAATGCTCCTCTTGATAAAATTGTTGCGATATGTGACAGATACAATAACGATTTCGAAGAGGGAATAATAACCGTTGTCGATGACTCACACGGTGTGGGAGCTTTCGGAAAAACAGGGCGCGGAACAGAGGAATACACAGGAGCAAAGGTTGATGTTCTCATAGGAACATTGGGGAAAGCTTTCGGTATAAACGGAGGATATGTCGTGTCCGATACGACAATCATAAACTACCTGAGAGAGACAGCCCCAATGTACATATATTCAAACCCGATTACCCCTTCCGAAGCAAGTGCGGCACTTAAAGCTATTGAAATTTTAGACTCTCCCGATGGGCAAAAGATCCTTTCACATCTCAAAGAAATGACAAAACGTTTTGAAAGCGGACTCAAAGAATTGGGTCTCGAAACAATTGAAGGAGAACATCCCGTCGTTCCGCTCATGGTAAGAGACACGAAGAAAACATCGGACATTGTAAAATTTCTTACGGAAAACGGAATATTGGCAACAGGTTTGAATTATCCCGTAGTTCCAAAGGGGGATGAAGAGATTCGTTTCCAGATATCTGCAGATCATACTCAATATGACATAGACTATGTCCTTGGAGTTTTAAAGAAATATATAGAAACACACTGATTCTGGACTTTCTCGGAGAGGGGAAATGGAGGTAAATATGGAGAATGATGAACTTGTGCGTAAATTTCACAAAAAATTTGCCATTGATCTTTTTAATTACGTATGGTCCCTAATGGATAAAGAAATTCGTAGCAAAGAGGAAGATCTTGAGATGATTCATGCTGCTCATGCATCACGATATCATTGGGGACGGATTGGATCTCCGATTGAGATAATACGGGGGGAATGGCAGATATCTCGTGTTTATTCCGTCCTTAAAATGGGGGAGTCCGCCCTTTTTCATGCATCACAATCGCTAACATTATGTCAGAAAAACAGAATCGGGGATTTTGATATAGCCTTTGCATATGAAGCCCTCGCACGCGCTTATTCGGTTCTCGGAAAAGAAGATGAGAAAAACAAATACATTTCTCTCGCACGTTCAGCAGGGGATAAAATTCTGGATGAAGAGAATAAGAAGTATTTTTTCGAAGAGTTAAAGACAATATAAAAGAGGTTTTTAATCGCTGTCATAGTTATCTTATCCGTCGGTGTTGTTATAGGTTTATTCCTAAATAGATATGATGCGGTTTTGCGTGTCGCAAATTGGCTAACACAAATCGTTATATTTATACTCCTCTTTGTACTCGGATATTCTATCGGACAAAACCATGCTATCTTTCGCAATATCGAAACAATAGGAATCAAATCCTTCTTTTTCTCCCTGGGAACCATTTTGGGAAGCATTCTATTTGTAAAATTGATCTGGAAAAAGATTTTTTAATGAAAAACAGCTTATATATCTCATTATTCTTCGTTGGCGGTGTAATTTTCGGAAAATTTTTCCATTTCACTCTACCTTTTGAAAAACATATCGAGGAGTATATCCTCTACCTCCTCATGTTTCTTATTGGAATTACCATCGGAGGAGATAAGCAAGCACTGCGATTTCTAAGAAGAATAAACTTTAAAATTCTTTTACTCCCCTTTGCTGTGATTGTCGGTTCCATTGCCGGAGCATTATTCGTTGCTCTTTTCTATGGAAACACAAGTTTTAGGGATGCAATTGCCCTCGGCTCCGGCGTCGGCTATTATAGTCTGGCAAGTGTTTATATCGCCCGATTACGTACAAATCTCCTGGGAACAGAAGCTCTTCTTATAAATATTTTCAGGGAGATATTTACTTTGCTTGCCACACCATTCCTTGTTAAATTTTTTGGAAGGGAGTCTCCTATTGCTTCCGGCGGAGCCACATCTATGGATACGACACTGCCCGTAATCAACAAATTTTCCGGTAGCAGCTATTCAATCCCCGCCATCGTCAGTGGAACAACTCTCACAATACTTGTTCCCCTCGTAATTACTCTTATCTACCTTTGATTAAATTCCTTCCCAACCTGCAAGTCTTGCCCAGAGACTCCATGCTGCATAAGCTTTTTGATTGGCATTTAACGGTTCCGTATGAGCCGCCGCACAATCATACCACTCCCCGGGGTGTGCATTTTCCCATTCCCTTGCCCAATTGGCATCTTGGATTCCGTCCCCGTCAGAATCGTAGTTGCACCCGTCATCTGCCAGCTTGTCACCGAAATAGTTTCCGTCCGGATCATATGACTCTATATCTTCGAAGTCATACAAAATTTTATTATTGACACTGCAAAAAATTCTTATCTGATTATTTCTCAAATGTAAATTTCCGTTAAGCCCTGTTCCGTCAAGGTGTCCGGTCATATAAACAAACTTAACCGACGGATAATCGTATTCCAAGCCGTTCATTAAATTCAAATAAGTTATTATATCCGTGCTGTCCGCATTGCTAACCTCTCCGCACCATGACCAAATAACAACATTCACTTCGGTGTGAGCATCAAGATATTGCCTTGTAGCCGTTGCCCATGCTGTAAAATCCGGATTTCCAAGATCATACGCTCCGTCAAAGGGGGTATCTCTGAGTTGCAAGGCACTGTCTTCTCCCGTTTCGTTAAAGGAATATATTATTCCTTTGAAGTTGACAAGACCTTGCATTCCTGTGACAAGCTGACTCCCGTGAGATGTATGTCCGTATGCAATAATTAGGTCCGATTTCGCCTTTCTAATCCAACTCATCGGAATCGCATCTATCCGTGTATAACTATGGTCAATTGTAATTCCTGTTTCACCGGTTACGATAGGTTTATTAATACTGCAAGATAAAAACAACACGACAATAGTAACGAATAGAAGAAAAAAGTAACATCTTTTCATTTTCTTTCCTCCTTTACTCTATTATACCATGAATCGATATCTTGTAAAGTTATCATATTTTTGTTGATTTATATTCTAAATTATTATATCATTAAAACATGAAAGGAACGATTGTCAATGTCCTTGCCGTTATCATCGGTAGCACAATAGGAACTCTCATAAATTTCAACATTCCGGAGAGATTTACCAAAATAATCTTTCAAATAATAGGGATCTTTACACTGTATCTCGGCTTTAAAATGGCGCTTGAATCATCACATATTTTAATTATGATTATCTCTCTTATAACCGGCGTGATAATAGGCGAACTTATCGATATCGATAAATATATAAACAAATTCGGGGATTATCTCAAAAAAAAGTTAAAAATCAAAAATCCTGCTTTTAGCGAAGGTCTAATTACCTCTTTTTTACTTTTTTGCATGGGTTCAATGACGGTACTCGGGGCAATTCAGGAAGGATTAAGCGGTAAAGTTGATATTTTTTATACAAAATCAATTCTTGACGGCATATCCTCAATAATTCTTTCTTCTACATTTGGAATAGGCGTCCTCTTTTCCTCAATTCCATTATTTATTTATCAGGGAAGTTTAACATTGTTTGCCTCTTCTCTCACACATTCTCTTACCACAGTCATAATTCATGATTTAACGGCAGTGGGAGGCATCATACTTATTGCTCTCGGTTTCGATATCATGAAAATTAAACGGATAAAAGTGGCAAATATGCTTCCCGCTCTTATAATTATCGTATTCTTATCATACTATTTTGCAAAATAAAACTTTATTACATTTGGCTTGATTTACAAATGAATTTGTGTTATTAATCTCTTGCATATGAAAAAGCAATTGGCGGAACAGAGCATTCTTTTTTTTAGCATATTAAAATGGATTGTTTTATCAACAGCAGTAGGAATAGTTGTAGGAGCATCCACTGCGTTTTATTTGAAGATTTTGGCATATAGCGTAAGGACACAAAACTTCACCTATTATTATCTCCTGCTTCCCATTGCAATGTTTCTCAGCTCTTTCATTATAAAATACTTTGCTCCGAATGCCGAAGGACACGGTACCGAAAAGGTGATCGAAGCTGTTCACAAACAATCGGGAAAAATCCGATGGCAGGTTATTCCCATAAAACTTATTGCAACCGTAGTTACGATTGCCTCCGGAGGATCCGTAGGAAAGGAAGGTCCGGCAGCACAGATAGGAGGAGGGGAATCTTCTCTTTTTGCCGATTTGTTGCATTTTAACGACAGTGACAGAAAAAAATTCGTAATATGCGGTATAAGCGCGGGATTTGCAGCTGTATTCGGAACCCCCATAGCGGGAGCAATTTTCGGCGTTGAGGTACTATTTATCGGCTCCATTCTGTACGACGTTCTCTTACCATCATTTATTGCCGGTATAGTTTCGTATCAGGTTGCCGTAGCAATGGGTATACGTTATTTCCATCATAATATATTGAACATTCCGGCATTTAGTTCATCACTTTTTTTTAAGGTTTTGCTTCTCGGGATTGTTTTCGGTCTTATTTCTTTTGTTTTAATAGAAACATTAAAAGCCGGTGAATTCATAGCGGACAAAATTAAAATATGGAAACCGTTGAAAGGCATTATCGGGGGATTAGTCCTTGTATTATTTACAGTTGTTTTTCATTGGACACGGTACCTCGGTCTTGGCATGACAAATATACACGCGGCATTAAACGGCGTTGCTGCAAATTGGTACGATCCTTTTCTAAAAATTGTCTATACAAGTATCACTTTGAGTTTCGGCGGAAGCGGGGGTATTGTTACTCCCATATTCTTTATCGGGGCGACCTCCGGGGCATCGTTGGGACATCTCTTTCATTTAAGCGTCGATGTGGTTGCAGCCATCGGAATGGTCAGCCTTTTGTCCGGTGCGGCAAACACACCCATTGCGGCAAGTATTATGGCTGTGGAGTTGTTCGGCCCCGCCCTTGCTCCTTATGCTGCAATTGCAGGTATAGTGAGCTATATTATGACCGGACACAGAAGTGTCTATCCTTCTCAAATATTGGCGATAAAAAAATCCGAATCCATCGATGTGGAACTAGGAAAAGAGATTGTAGATACGAAAATCGACTCTGATGTAAAAAATACTAGTCCCATTTTATTAGAGGGGAAATATATCATTAAAAAAATGAAGAATAAATCAAAAAAAACGAAGAAAAAACAATAAAGATATTTTTAGGAAATTTTTCAATTGTAGAATTTAAACCGTTTCAATCTTTGAACTTAATGCCTTTATCAATTCGTCGAGATGATATTTTAACAATTTTATCATTTTGTAGTAGGCATCTATTCCGAACTTATAAGGATCTGGAATGAGTTCTCCTTTCATTTTTCTTGAAAAATCACTCACAAGAAACACCTTGGATTTAAATCCCATGGTATCGTAAATATCAGCTCTTACCATATTATCCGTTGCAAATATCATATCGGCCCACAGTATATCCTCTTTGGTCAACGGTCTTGATGGATGATGAGTAATGTCTACACCTACAGTTTTTGCTACCTCAATAGCTTCTTTCGTGGGAAACATTCCTTTTGCTGCTCTTATTCCACTCGATCTGACATCGAAAGCACCTGTTTTTTTAACATAGTACTCCGCAATCGGGCTTCTTACGATATTTGCTTGGCAAACGAATAATATCTTTAACCGCTTTTTAACGATGATATTCGCCCCAAAATCGACAAAGTCACCTATTTTATAGGGGCCTCTTCGCAATATTTCAATCTTATTGTCGACCCTTACAACGGTTGAGGGAATTTTTCCCTTGATCTTCCCGTTCAAATAAACAGATATTTTATTCCCGAAAACATCTTTTATTCCGTTAATTCCGTCTATACTATTTTCTCCCGAAATATTTGCACTGGTTGAGATCAGAGGAAAATTCACGCGATTTAAAATATTTTCGATTTTTTCTCCTGCAGGTATTCTCAATCCTATGGTACCATCTTCGGAAATAAGATATCTTGGTAAGTTTTTTGCCTTTAGTACTATTGTTAAAGGCCCTGGCATCATTTTTCGTACGATTTTCTCCGTAATTTCATTGACAAATGCATATTGTTCGATACTCTCTCTGTTTTTAACAAAAAGCGTATATTTTTTATTTTCTTCTCTGTTTTTTATTTTGTTTAAGCTGTTATATGCATTTTCATCAAATGCATTTCCTATTATTCCAAAAACTGTTTCCGTCGGAACAACAACCAATTCCCCTTTCAAAAGGGATTTAACGGCTCTTGATATGTTTAATTTGTCCAGCAAATTCAATTGATATCACCAAATCCCTCTCTGTACCTTTTCATGATATCGGCATATGTTTCATTTTGAATTCCAAGAATTTGCATTGCGTATAGAACCGCATTTTTAACTCCGCTCTTTCCTATTCCCATCGTTGCTACGGGAATTCCCGGGGGCATCTGAACAATACTGAAAAGAGCATCTATTCCCCCCAACGGGGAACTTGCCACCGGTACGCCAATTACGGGTATAATCGTTTTGCTTGCTATCACACCGGGTAAATGTGCTGCATAACCTGCAACGGCAATAATTATTTTAATTCCGTCTCTTTCAGCGTTTTTTACAATAGCATTCAACTTATTCGGTGTCCTGTGAGCCGATGCAATCTCCATTTTGTAAGGAATACTATTTGAATTTAAAAATTTAACGGCATCTTCCGCAACAGGCAGATCACTCTTACTTCCCAAAATTATCAAAATTTCATTTTTCATACTTTAACCCTTTCTCTCCTATATCCGTTCTGTAATGCATGTTCTCGAAAAATACATCCTCCGTTATTTTATATGCATTTTCAATTGCTTCATCCAATTTCTCACCCAAACCGATTGCATTTAAAACCCTACCGCCGTTCGTCACGAATTTTCCATCAATCCTTTTGGTTCCCGCATGAAATACGAGTTTGTCATCACTATCCCTGAAGGGAAGCCCCTTTATCTCTATTCCTTTTTCATACGCTTTCGGATATCCCTCGCTAGCAAAAACCACGCAACAGGCATACTTATTATAAAACTCGATTTTACGCTCTCCCAAATCCCCATCAGCCGCACTCATTAGAAGATCGAGGAGATTTGATTTCAAAATTGGCATAAGAGCCTGTGTTTCGGGGTCTCCAAATCTTGCATTGTATTCAACCACATAAGGTCCTTTTTCAGTCAACATCAATCCCACATAGAGAATTCCCCTGTAGTCGATTCCCTCTTTTTTAAAACCCTCTATTGTTTTTTCGATAATATCCGTTCTTATCTTCGCAAGAAGCTCGTCATCAATCCCCTTGTAAGGAGCATAAGCCCCCATTCCTCCGGTATTTAATCCTTTATCTCCATCGAACACCTGTTTGTGATCCTGAGACGGGAGAAAGAGACGATACCGGTTGCCGTCCAAAAGGACTAAAAGTGATGCTTCTTCTCCCCTAAGAAAGGATTCGATTACTATCTTTGCTCCGGCTTCTCCCAAACTCTTTTTTAAAAGCATATCTTTTGCAATTTTAATAGCATCTTCAGTATATTTTATGACAAAACTACCTTTTCCCGCAGACAATCCGTCCGCTTTCAAAACAAAAGGCGGATTAAGGTGAGAAATATACTTATTAGCAGTCTCAAAACCGTTAAATTTTATGTAATCAGCCGTTGGGATTCCATATTTATTCATAAAATCCTTGGCAAATATTTTGCTCGATTCAATCTGAGTGGAAATTTTATCGGGTCCAAATATTTTCAAATCGTTATTTCTGAAAAGATCTACAATACCCATAGACAGCGGTACTTCCGGTCCTACGATTGTAAAATCAATCTCTTTTTCTTTTGCAAATTCGAGCAATTTGTCTATTTCATCCGCTTTGATTTCAACACAATCTGCTATATCGCATATACCCCCGTTACCAGGTGCGGCATATATTTTGTGCTTATTGCCCTCATCTCGAATAATTTTCCAAATAATAGCATATTCGCGGCCTCCGCCGCCAATAACCAATATATTCATGCACCCTCCTCAAAAACTTTATTTGCCTGCTCAAGATATTCCCGCGGGACAAGAATCTTCACAAACGACATATCTCCATGTTCAAGCCCCACAATTTTGCTATAAGCCTCTCCAATAATTTGAACAGGTATATTATAGGCTTCCAATTTCCCCTTTATAATATCAGCTTCCATGTTCCCCACAACTTCCTTAAATACTACCCAATCATTCATATGTCTATTTTATTGTAAAGAAGGGGTTTTGTCAAACTATTCGGAAATTTTCCGTTCCGCTAAAATTGCTTCTCAAGAAGAACCGTATTTTCATTGACCTCTTCCCATAAACTAAAACCGTACTCTGTTGCAATGTTCACAAATTTTTCATCGAACGGTAGCATTGTGCATATATATTTCTGTTTCATTTGAAAAGCAAAGGTTTCGGCCATAGCAAAATAACGTTTTAGATTTTTCGGATCTGTGAAATTCGCCTTAAATATATTCATTGTTGTATCCTTTCCTTTCTTTTCCGATAGCGAAACATGTATATTGCCATTTTCATCTCCCAAACAAAACAATTTTCCACCTATGTGAGATAAATTTTTCGTATTGTTTGCATAAAATACCCAATCAATCGGTATAAAATCAACACCGGAAAGATCTATTCTCTTTTCACTGAAATTTATTCCTACGGGAGAAGTTTCTTTTTCCAGAAAGTTATATCCTTTTATTTTTTGAAAACCGTATTTACTAACAATATGAAGACTCTCGTAATTTTTAAAATAGGTGGATAATCTGATTATCCCTCCTCTTCCTTTAACTCTTTCAATAAGATACTCCGTGAGCTTGCTACCATATCCTTTTCCTCTGGCATCCGGATCTACCCTAAGCCCTTCGAACCAAACGGTATCATCCGGCAAAATCTTCATACTTGCAAAACCGTAAATCGATTCTCCATCAGCTATGCAGACAAACTCTCTCTTGTCATCACTAATCCAATCATCAAAAACAGAATCAATATAATCATCTCCCTCCCAGATTTTGGAAGAGATAGCGATAATCTTCTCTTTGTCCTCTATTCCGATTTTTCTTATTTTTATCATCTTTCTAAAATAGAGGGGGGAGATTCCCCCCCTCTTTTTATTGTTCCGTTACCAGATAGTGCAAACCCCAGGCATTGGAATCATATGGTAATGAATCATCCGCCAATGACGCATGCGAAAGAATATCAAATACAACTCTGTGGACACCAAGTGTTACAGGCGTTTTCCATTGGCCGTGGTAAACTCTGTGATTTGCGGAATCCTGAACGAAATGCCACCTAAGGAACCATGAATGGAGAAATGCATAAGCATCATCTCTGTTTGTATAAACGGTTATATTGGCCATATCTCCGGGGCGCACCCTTATTACGCTATCCTTGGGAACCATTGTCATTATGTCCGTAATAACCGTATCCAAACCCGTATTTTCCAGTTGAAGTCTTACGCTATCTATTGCGATATCGTTTTGATCTGTTGTTATTTCCGAACCTGTCAATGCATACAGTCTCCATCCTCTATGATACGTGGCAATAGTATCTTTTTTGAAGATTGCAGACTTTTCCCATCTATCAAGGAACTGTTTATTCACAACTATCGTATCCGTATCACGAACACCTTTTAGATACAGTATGCCTGGAATTGTTCCCGATATTGTTACATAAGCCGAATCTCCGAGGATATCCACACTGATTGTTCTATTAACCGACCTTGTAGTGTCGGGATATCTAAACCAAAAAAGAATCGTATCAAATGCCGCCAATGTAGCCGGTTGAAGCTGTTCTTCCCCGTAGTGTCCATCAGGTTTAAACCATGAAGTTTCAGAATCAATTAAATCTTCTATTGCATTTCTGTCGGAATTTGCCGGATTAAAGGCACATCCCGCAAAAATGCCAGCAAAGATCAATAATGCCATTACAATAAATTTTGATTTCTTCATTACTCACCTCCCGTTTAATTAATACTTTTTTAAATATATCATATAAAAGTATCTTTATCAATATAATCTTGACAAATCCCTATATTTGCTGTAACAATAGACATCCTGGAGAGGTGTCCGAGTTGGTCTAAGGAGCACGATTGGAAATCGTGTAGCCGATGAGGCTCGCGGGTTCGAATCCCGCCCTCTCCGCTCTTCATACAGAACCCGCTTGAAACGAAGTTTCAAATGGCGGGGTCGAAAACAGCACCCCTTACTTCTTATCAAGGATGTTTCGAGGAGCTTGCGACTCAATCCCGCCCTCTCCGCTTTTCATTTTGAGTTTAAATTTTTGATTTTCAATACGTGCGGGTTGTTAGCCCGCACATATCTCGTTATACCTCTAATTTCAAAGAACGGTAAAAGATTCTTTCAGCGCCTTATATTTCTTCTTATACCTCTTCTCTCAATCCTTCTTTCCGCCATTTTTCTCATATTTGTCTCTCTCAATTCCCTAAGTTTTTCAATCTGCTTCTTGGTAAGATACTTGTTTAAAACAAGTCCCCCCTGAACTTTTTTAAACGTAATCTCACCTCTTATTTTACCGATGTCAGTTGTTATGTTTTTAATGATGTTTTCGTTGGGATTATCTTTCATCATTTCTTCGGCGAGGTTTACTCTCTTTAACTTAAGCTCGGAATTGAGTTTTATTATATCTTTTTCAATGTCCATTTTAGCTGCTCTAATTTTTTGAATTTGATCTTCCTTAAGCCCTACCTGTGCCAATAAAGACTCTTCCATTCCCACACCCATCATAGGGGCCGGTTTGCCGATCATCGGCCCCATCATATCTCCGTGACCGATATGTCCTCTGCTCATCATTCCCACAGGTTGCGCTGAAATTGCGATGGCAAAAAGCAAAATTGCCGTAAAGAAAGCCAGTTTTTTCATCGTTACCTCCTTCTTAAACTGTTTCTCATTTTTGTTCTATCTTCTATCATTCGCCTTACTTCTCTTCTAAATTGATATTCAAACACAATCATTTTTGCCATTTGCTCTTCGGAAATAATCCCTCTTACACCATTAAAAAATGCCTTCTTTCTCTGGGACATCTTTATATCAATATCAAGAATTGCATTAACATCATCGTTTAGTCCTTTTGTTTTACCCATTTTTATTTTATTAAGCAAATCTTTTGTTTTTTTGTCCTTGCTTATTTGCATTTGATGAATATCTTTTTCGAAGTTTCTAAACCTGGGTAGAAATCTATCCGCCTGCTTGTCGGTAAGCTGTAAATAATCGATTAATTTCCAGATTTTTAGCGTTTCCAATTTGTTTGCATCTCTTCTGTTCACTGGTACGGCATATACCGTAAAAGTCGAGACGATGAAAGCAAGCGAAATTATTATTAAATATCTTTTCATGATACCTCCATTTACAACGATTTATAATAATCTACAATCCCCGGATTGTTTTCCAGATAATTTACCAAATCTTCATCCGATATATTTTCCGTGGAATCGTTAAACTCCGAGTAAAAATACTCCTCTGCCGTTGAGTCAATGATATAAGAATAGTAAGTGTTCTCACGAGAGACTTTTCCGCTAAAATAGAGAAATGAAATCAGAATCAATATTAATCCTGTAGATCCCACGATACTCCATCTTAGAAAAGAACTGATTCTATTTCTCTTTACCGGGATGGAATCGATTTTCGCCATTATATTCGTTCTTATATTCTCCTTTTCGAATGGAGAAATATCGGGAATGACACTCTCGCTTGCCATTAATATTTTATCTATTTCAGCAATTTCATCATTATTGCTCTTTTTATTTTCGGTTTTATTTTTCAAATACTCCTTTATTTCATTAACATCTCTCATATTTTTCCCTCCAGTTCACTTCTTAATTTGTCAAGGGATCTAAAATAGAGGGCTTTTACCGTTCCTTCCCTAACACCTAAAATATCGGCGATTTCTCTATGTTTGTATCCATCTCTTCCGTGCAGTAGAAAAACGGTTCTTTCCCTTTCGGTAAGTTTGCCAAGAGCTCTTTCCATTATAATCTTTTTATCTACATTATGCTCCTCTCCGTTTTTAGCCATATTCAGGTTTAACGCGTCATGTTTATTTTTATTTCTATGTTTTATTATATCAATCGATGTAGTATAGGTTATCCTTAGAAGCCAGGTAAGAAACGTTGATTTGTAATTGAATGAAGCAAGATTCGAGTATACTTTTAAGAAAACATCCTGGACAACATCTTTCGTGTCCTCTACACTCATGGTTATTCCGTATGCGGTTTTATACACTTTATTTTCGTATCTCATCATCAGCTCCTTAAAATATTCTTTTTCTCCGTTTATCACATGCTCTATTATTTCCTTATCGCTCATCTGCATATATAGACTCCCGTTAAAGGAAAAAGGTTTATAGAAGAATCGATTTTCTTGTTTTTTTTAAAAACTCTTGCAAGAGGGGGATCTTATAGTCCGGATATGTCCAGGGAAGACTTGTAAAACCTTTGTTTTTATATATGAGGGTCACTTCTCCGTAAATTCCGTCCTTTAGGTAAATTCTGTGGGAAAAATCTTTTGTCGATGCGAGAATGAGTCGAGAAAGGTTAAGATATCCAGGGTCAAGGTTTATTGTTCTCTTCCCGCTTCTTCCATATTTTGTTTCAAGAAAAATTGTATAATTTTTTATATCGGCTAATTCGTCCTCAAAGATTTTTTTTTCAAAAGCAATCCAGAAACGTTTAATGTCATCTCCCATTTCATCATTGTAATAATTTGTAAATATAAAATCGATTGGCTCTGTTTTCAATGCTATTTTACCGAATTTTCCCGTTAGAATACTCTCAATCTCGGGCCAGTTCGCCTTCGCCAAGAGAACACCTATGATAAGAGCAGCCTGAGGTTTTTTCATCACAACCCCAACAGTTTAAAAATAAATGGCAATGTTAAAAGTGATGTTATCGCACCCGCTGCTAAAAAAGGACCAAAGGGAATCATAGAATCCCTACTCGCCTTTTTTCTCAAAATCAGGACAATTCCATATACGGCTCCGAAGAGCGCTCCCCAAAACAATGTGGGTAAAATATAATAGATTCCCAGATATGCTCCAATAATACCCATGACAAATATATCCCCGCTTCCCATTACCTCCTTTTTCCAAATTATTTTTCCGATAACCATTATTAACCAAACGACTATCATTCCCGAGGCAGCCCCAATAATGAAATTAATAATATAGAGTTTAATTGGCATGTGATGAAATAAATTTATAATAAGTCCGAGTATAAGGGCGGGAATTGATATCTTATCCGGTATCACCATATAAAGGATATCTGTTGCCGAAAGCAAAAAAAGAGAATACATAAAAAGCAAAAAACGGGCAAAATTAACCGAAAAACCGAAAAGCAAAAAATTGAGAAGAAATATGAGGCCCACGGATAATTCCACTAATGGATATCTTATAGATATCGGTTGATGACAACTTCTGCACCTACCACCTAACATTATATAACTTATAATCGGGATATTATCGTATGGTTTTATCCTTGCCCCACATTTCGGACAATGAGAAGGAGGAAACACAATCGATTCACCTCTCGGGATTCTGTATATTAATACATTGGAAAAGCTTCCGAAGAGCAATCCGAAAATAAAAACAGCAGTAGCTATAAAAATAAACACTCCCTCTCCTATTTATGAATGAGAACGGAGTCCTTTACCACATTATAGTAGAATTTAGATCCATCGGGTAAATTGGGAATCCCTTTTGCGTATCCGGTTTTTACTAACACGTAGAGATTTTCCGGAATATGTCCTTTGTCCCGTATAAAGCTGCGAATCGCTTTTGTCAAATGCTTTTTTGCATATACTTTGATGTTCTGTAACGCCCCCTTTTTCTCCTGCTCGTTCTTTGCGTTATTGTATATCTCTATCCACATAAGCATCCCCGTATAGTAATCCCCCATTCTGAAATGCATAAACGGAATGAAATGGTATATACGTTCGGGGCATCCAGGTTTTTTTACTGCAATTTTAAACCATAATTCGGCTGCTCTGTAATTCTTATACCACATATAGTTAAAAAACCCAAGAAAAAATGGCATTCTCCAATCATCCGGCAAATTGATCATCCCCTTTTTTAGAAGCTGTTCACACCCCTTCCAATTATGTCCGTCTGTTCCAACAAGTGTTGCTCCGAAAGAATAAGCCTGTTCAAAATAGGGGTCAAGATTCGTAATGCTATTGAATATATTTGACAGATATTCCAGTGAAGCCTTCTTCTCTTTCCTGTCTCCGTAGTATTGCAGCGATTCAAACCAAATAAAATCGGCATAAATGATGTTAAAATCCCCCAACCAATGCGGGTTTGTCATCTCTCGGGGAATATACTTCGCATCCTGGACGAATTTATCTCTATAGCTGTATATATCCATCAATTGTGAGTTGGAAAAATATACCATACTCATCAAAAGCACAATAATAATACCGAACATAATATTAAATAACTTTTTCATCAGAATTCTTTTTTCTCAAATATTAATATGGAAAAAACCATCATCAAAACGATGTATAGAAGAGCGTAAGAAATAACATAATATATCTGATTTATACTTATGGAAATATTGTGTGTGACCTCTTTTGTTATGTTATAATAACTTAAATTTGGTAAAATGTAATATATGATTCGCACAAGAACTCGAACAAATTGATTTTTCGCCATCAAAGAATATTGATAGATATCGGGAGCCAGATGTCCTGCAAAATATATTACAAAAGCAAATACTCCCGTTAAAATGGGGGTTGCAGAGAATGACGAAAAAAACATTGTAACTGATAATAGAATCATCAATTCCATAATGGAAAAGAATAGCGATAAAACATATTGTCCCTTAACGGGAATATGAAGTAACATCAGGAAAAGAAAGCCAAGAATGGCAAAAATCGTCGTGACAACAAGGAAAACAGCTGTAAGTCCGAGAAATTTCCCCAACATAAACTCCCATCTCTTAATCGGTTTTGATGCGTATATATAGATCGTTTTTTTCTCAATCTCATCGTAAACAAGCCGTGTTCCGTTAAAAATTATTATAATTAATCCTATCAAAATCGGTAAAGTGAGTTCGAGGTCCACTACAAGCTTCCCGTATTCCCCAAGCATGGCGTTATTTAAAAATAAAGAAGCTACTAAAACGACCACGCCGAAAACTATCATTGAAACAAGCGTGTAGTTTTTCAATGATTCTAAAAAAACCGCTTTGGCAATGTAATAACTACGCCTCATTTTTCTCCTCAATATTAAATAATCTCATAAACTCATCTTCCAGACTTTTGTGTAGTGGGTTAACCTTGAGAATCTTTCCAAAACCGTCTTTAACGATTGTCTCTAAAAGTTTGTCTTTACTCTCCTCATTATCAACATAAACAAATACCGTATTACCTTCTATATCAGAAATTTCCCCGAATTTCTTAATTACATCAAACGAGGATGATTCTTTTAATGCCAGTTTTACCTCATAAGCTCCATCCTTCTTTACAAGCATTTCTTCAAGAATACCCGTTTTTATTATCTTTCCATCTGCGATAATTGCAACCCTATCACAGATCATCTCTACATCCTGAAGAATGTGACTGGAGAAAAACACCGTTTTTCCTTCCTTTTTTAAATCGAGAATAACATCACGAACCTCTTTTCTTCCTATGGGATCTAATCCTGAAAGCGGTTCGTCAAGTATAACGATCTCCGGTTCATGAATTATCGCCTGAGCGATTCCCAGCCTTTGAATCATTCCTTTTGAAAAATTTTTTATACGTTTCCCCCTCAGTTCGTATTTTGTAAGCCCTACTTTCTCAAGAACTTCTTTTATTCGCTCTCTTAATTTTTTCCCGTTAAGGCCATAAAGAGCCCCCGTAATAGATAAAAACTCTTCAGCGCTAAGATAATTGTGGAAATATGGATTTTCCGGTAAAAAGCCTATATGTTTTTTATATTCAATATCGTTTATCGGTATGTTTTTAACAAAAACTCTCCCGCTGTCCGCCCGGTGTATCCCAACAATTATTTTGAGGGTTGTTGTTTTTCCCGCTCCATTAGGTCCTAAAAAACCAAAAATCTCACCTTCATTAACAGAAAAGGAAACATCTCTTATCCCCCTATGATTAATTCTAAAAAAGGGGGATTTATATATCTTCGACAAATGCTCCGCTCTCAATATCTCTGTCATACCATATAATTATTAATGAATATTGTAATTTCGTCAAGCCTCTAAAATTTTTCTTTACA
>Ga0190359_1000715_pt1 | contig 22093 bp, 15 predicted proteins | sample 48721823_MG_FD_161269 | JGI IMG/M metagenome (GOLD analysis project Ga0190359, IMG submission 161269) | Hydrothermal vent microbial mat bacterial communities from Southern Trench, Guaymas Basin, Mexico - 4872-18-2-3_MG | ecosystem: Environmental > Aquatic > Marine > Hydrothermal vents >... | reverse complement strand
GGTTTTGTGAAGAACAACCTGCTGAAAAGAGAGCTGGGTATAATAGGGATGGCCCTTGCATAAATTATAAATTTCATCCGGATAGTTGGCAGGAATGGTGAAGTTAAGTTTCTTAAACATTTTTTTGAGATATTTTACCCATGGACTTTTTTCCATGTATCTCAGGCGTATAATTCTTGTCAAACGGTAAAACGGAGCTTTTGAACTGACAAACATATTATTCATTACCGATTCAAGACTGCCCGAAAAGATATAGGTGGAGTGTGTCTGGTGTTGAATCTTTGACCGAAACATTTTTATCAGGTTTTCTTTTGAATCGAATTTTTTAATATCGCCGAATTCGTCATAGGCACATACGATCTTTGCGTTATGTTTTTTTGCATAGTTGTCAACAAAATCAATGCTTTCGGCAATAAGCTCCGTTTCATTCTTCTGAGGGTCGGCAAATCTCAGGATAAACTGAAAGTCGTTAATAAGGGCACTCAACTTAATATTTTGTATCAGTGCGGTAATATTGTTTTTGGCTTTAGTAAACTGTTCGTTTAGTTTATGATTTTTGAGGACTTCTTTAACTATGGCAGTGGATAGGAGTTCAAGCGAGGGATTTGTGAAGACATCAATAAAAGCCGTGTGGAAACCTTGTTTCTTCAACCGTGCCAGGGCCTCCATGACAAGCGAGGTTTTACCGAATCTCCGGGGAGCCACAAGGACCACACTTTGCCCCATTTTGATATATTCTATAAGCAAAGCGAGCTCTTTTTCTCTGCCGATAAAATCAATGCCGGTCACCGGCTTTCCTGCCTGTTTCATAGTACGGTAATAAGTATGATACAAAGATAAGTATTATTATAATACAAATATATGTATGATACGAGAATGCGTATTATTTAAATTAAAATAATTTTATTATTTCTTCTTCATCGTTATATCCGGTGTTTTGGGAGAGGTTGTCAGATGAATAATGATAGTTTTGGCTTGGATGGTCAAGTTCAGAAACAAAAAACCCATATTGAGGTTCACTATCAAAGATGATATGCTCCCGGTGGTAAGGTATCGGTACATTGATGACATAATCATAAAAGCCGGATTTGATTTCACTGAACCGGGCTTCTTTTTCCCAAGGCTTCAAACTGTCGTCAGAGTAAATTTCAACATATTTTAGCCAATATTCTTTTGCTTTTTCATTCAGCTGAACGTAAACAGATTCTGTTTTTCTTTCTTTGATTAGTTCCAGGTCCACGTTTGAAAACTCGAGATTCAGCATTGCTTTTAGTAATTTGTTCGATGTATTGTCCGATTGTTTCTTTACTTCCTGGAAATAGTCTTTAATCAATTCCAGATAATCTTTTTCTTCTATGATGTGATGATTTTTCAGGACATTCCAGGTCTTGATCAGAAGGTCGCTGCCGTATACCATGTTGCTGGCCCGTTTCAGTTCCTCTATTTCAAAAATGAAGATATCTGATATTTCTTTTTTTTCATTATACCGGTTGGCACGACCTGCCGACTGGATAATAGAGTCGAGTGGGGCTATCTGCCGGAAAACAGTATCAACCGAAATATCAACACCTGCCTCAACCAATTGTGTTGAAACAATAATCTTTCTTCTACCAAGGGGTGTCTTTATCTTTTCAATGATTTGTTTCCTTTCAAACGGTGTTATCAGAGTCGTCATAAAATAAAGTTCGTTCTCATCCAAATCAAATTGGTCTCTGATAAACAAGAAAAATTCCCTTGCTGCTTTTTTTGTATTTAAAATGATGAGTATGTCTTTTTGAGGATTCTCAAAAATATAATCCGTTATGATACTTTTAAATTCGTCAAAGTTAACGGGTTCACCACTAATGTTGAGCCTGGTACGATTGAAAAACCGGAAATATTTTTTGTATTCTGGAACAAGTTCTGTAATATCTTCATCTGGTGAAAAGATCAACGGTTGCGTTGCGGATATCAAGATGAAATAGATATTGTATTTCTCACCCAGTATTTTAAAGCCTTCTCTAATGGTTTCCCAAAGCGGATAAGGAACGGTTTGTGTTTCATCAAGCAAAATGATAGAACCCGAAAGTTGCGACAATTTCATGATTTTAGCCTTATCGCAACTGAAAAGAGTTTCGAGTAACTGAACGAATGTAGTAACCACCACACTAGATTGCCATGTTTCAATTAAAAATTTACTTTCATCGTAATTGGCAATGTTTTCATCAATTTTATATTTTGGCTCTGCTAAATGATGATGTTTTAGTAATACATTGGAGTCGCGTGTTTTTAGAATTTCTGCATAAACTTCAAAGTTTTGATCAATGATAGAGGTAAAGGGGATGTTGATAACAATTTTTGCATTCTTATTTCCCGTTAGTTCTTTTATTTTTCCGGCAAGGGCGAAAGCCGTTATGGTTTTTCCCAAGCCAGTGGGTAGCGTAATAGAGTAGATGTGTTTGTGTTGATCAAAAACCTTTTCCAAATGTTTTAAGGAATTGAAAAACGCTTCATTTTTCAGCCGGTTTATTTCACTTTTCGGATTGTTAAAGTCCTTTCTTTCTCTGTATCCATCTATCCTCCCGGTAATATCCTGATCTTTTGTTTTTTCAATTTCCGTATCAAATATTACTTCATTCTTATCGGAAAAAAGCAAGGTTGAATACAGTAGCTGGTAAAAATAGAAAAGTGTAAGCCGGCTTTTTTCTGGCAACTCTTTCAATTTATCATCAAGGAAATCAAATGAAAAATCCTCAAAAAGTTCAGCGTATTTTCTGCTTTTAATATATTGAATGAAATTTTTCCATTCAATTTGAATTTTATACTTTTCAAGTAATTTTCCGATTATTTCTGTTATGTCTTTTTCGTTAATTGCGCATACTTGTTCTTCAAGTAGTTCATAGTATTCTTCAATAAAAATTTCATTGGCTAAATTGTCCATTTTGCCATGATGTCTTTTAACCGCAGCAAACGAAAAAACAGCAAGCAATTTTTTTAAGTTTTCACCAAGTTCCTTTCCTTTCAAATAATGCGAAACGACATAAAAAACAAAAAGAGCAGATAAAAGAGCATGACTTTTTTTTTGTTTTTCATGTGTTTTCTCAGGTTTCCGGATGTATTCCTGAAAAAAAGAGGTTGCTTTCCCAAGATCGTGGAATGCTACTGTAAAATAAAGCAGATCATACAACAGTGGAGTCAGGGGATATTCCCGCCCGGCAATATAGAGAGAAAAGTCGAAATTTTTTCCTTGCACTGAATTCAGAGCGATATTGGCTGTTTCAGATAAATGTTCTATAAGCAATTTATCAGGGTGGGAAAGCAACTGTTGCATCATAAGAACATTATGTTTCCAAATAGCTCAACAGAAAAATATTCGGTTGTCCTGATTTTTAACGGTTGCCCGTTTTTTTCAATCAAAACCTCGGAATATTCCTGTACTTCTCTAAGGCTGTTCATCTCAATAGGCATATTATTTGCTGAATACATGGCCGAATAATCAAATTCAACCGGTTTATCTCTATTGATCTTCGAAAGATTTACCGCGGTAATTATTTCCACCCGGTCACCGTTTTCGTTTTGTTTTTTATCACCTTTGGTTTTCGCAACAAAATCGATCATAGCCGTAAATTGTGCCAATCCGAGATAGGGTGAAAAGTGATGCTGTTTATGTTGGATCCTTTCGGACAGTTCAGCAAAAACATCAGGTCTATTGTCCATTGCAAAAAAGATCCGATATGCAGGTTCTTTTAATAGTTCAAATTCGATTTGGGTTCTTCCCGCTTTGGTCAGATCATAAAATGAGGTTTTTGTGTTGATAAGATTGATCGCTACATTTTCTTTTTTTACTGGTTTTAAAATTTGAATGGCGATATCAGCGTTTTTTTTGGAAAAAAATTCTTGTACAGGAATAGCACCTGCGGGATAAATCCCATCAGCGACTTCTCTCTCCATGCCCAGGATGGCACCAAGTATTCCGACTATAGCCGTACGGGTTGGAATCGAGTATGTCAGTGGCGAGGTGGTGGTGTTATATTTACGGAAATGCCCATATTCACTGCTTATGTCGAAAATGAGAATTTCTTTAGAGTTCATCTTTTGAGATATTATTAATGGTTTCCCCTTTATAGAGTAATCCCAATCGTGGGTCTTTCCTAAGATTGATGTTTTCTATTTTATCTTTATTGGTTTTCAAGGCGTCTATCAGTTCGCTGACATCGAGTTTGTAATCATCCACCGAACGGATCTGCATTTCATTTTTTTCGCCGGTGTCAAGTTTCACTCTTTGCCGCAAACCACCGATATAAAAGGGTTCTTTGTAATCAATGGTCAATAAAAAAAGTGGTGTTTGTCCGAATTTGGATCGGGATATCAGGTTTTTGGTGCCTTCCCACATTCCTTCGAGAAGCAGTTCTTTGTCCTCTTCTGTCATTTGTGAATACTGAGCCGATTTTTCATTAATAATTCCGTTGAAACCGATAACAGCATAAGGAACTTTGTATTCTGTACGGAATGTTTTTTGTGTTTTTTTATCACTTGCAGCAAAAGCTCCTGTCCCCTGTTCTTCAATGATCTCGGTTTTGTTCAATGAGCGTCCCATTTGGAACTGTACCGGTCCTATTTTTGTAATAGAGGCATTGCTCAAGGGGATCACCCCTCCGAAAACCCTGATATCAATACAGGTGTTAAGGATGGTGTCAACCTGTTCGTCAAAATCTTTAGCCCGGCGTTTTCCATCTTTGATATATTCCTTGTCGCCTTCCTGATAAGTTGTTTCCCTAACAAATACATCCTTCCCGTTTTTCCCGTTAAAGCCTTTGTATTCGTACCAGTAATCCCGGATTGTCCTTTTCAGCCGAACATCGGTTACCAGAACAGTGCTGTTTTCGCTGTCGAAACGCGGACGGTTTTCGTTCAGCGGATCCCCGTTGGGATTTGCGTTTTCAATGTCGTAAAGGAATAAAAGTTCCGAACGGTTTTTTATTAATTCACTCATGATTATAAATTTTAGATGTTATTACTCTTTATTATCTTTTTCTCTTTTAAATTCTTTTCCGAGCTCCAATCCGGCGACAAAATAAAACGAAAGTTCATTGTTGGACATCGCTTTCAATTCTTTGGATTTAACAACAAAATATTTACTGATAATGTCCCGTAATTCCTGGTATGTATAGAAATTCTGATATTTTTGAATTTTGTCAAGGGCTTCGGTATAGACATTCATAAGCAATTCCTGATTAAGTTTGTACCCGCGTAATTTACTTTCGAAAGGCGTGTTGTGCAAGTTGGCATTCTGAATATCAAACAAGAATCTAACCAATACGCCAACGGCAAATATTCCTACTTTGATATCGCTGTCGAGAAAAGCTTTGTTTTCATCAATAAATTCGTTGAATCTTTCAAGATTGAAAGTGGTTTGCTTTTGATTATTTCCTGTTTCCATATACTTATAGTTTTTATTGTTGGTTATGATCTTCAGTTCCAGTAAATAATGTAAAAGCATAATGGCTTTTAAAACAAGCCAGTTCACAGGTTCGACGAACCCATCTTTGGTCTTGCTCTCATTGTACTTTTTGCGTATTAAAGCCATAATGTGTTCAATGACAAATTCCTTATCTATAGGTCGCCCCAGAAAAAGTTTATTTACGACATCTAAAAATTTTTCCCCAAAGAAATCACGTATTATTTGGAAAGAAAAAACAAGATCCTGTTCTTCTTTTTTTATAGTTATGGAATTCTTGAAAATTTTATTTGTATTGATTTTTGTAGGAGCTTCTATGAATAATTGTCTGAACCTTGAAGGAAGGATTTCTTCCAGCATTAGTTCAATGGAAATAGCCCCGGTTTTTTTATCCTCTTTGTAGAATAAAATATCGAGATTAAAATAGTTCTTTTCAGCAGCGACCAGTTTTTGTATACGATCTTCCGCAGTTTTCTTTCTTTCTTTTTTTGTTTTTTTTTCTTCATCAAAGGCTGTTTTCAACAATCTGATTATTGTTTTCAAACTTTCCTTGTCGGTCTCTATTAATGGATTAGGAACCATCATATATTCGTGGCCGTAGAAATATCCGGAAAGATTTTGCTTAATATACTTTCTACCCAATTCCAGTATCAAGGTTTCATTAGCACCTACCGGATAATTTCGCCAATTCAATTTTTTATTGAAAAAACCGCTGATAAATCCGGGCTTGTCAGGACTTGAATATTTGAAAGGTGCTGCAAATCCGTATATGATATCTTCTTTCTCTCCTGAAACCGAACTGGTTTTGTTCTTAGTTTTTGATTCCGTTCCGGCGTGGATATAATTTATAACGTCACCGGAGTTTATTATCATTTTTTTGATAATTTCAAAATCCCGCAGGTACTTTTCTTCACCTTTTACAATTATTTTAAAGGATAAACCGGTTGTAACCATCTGATTTTTTTCAAAATTGTTAAAGAGGCTTCCAAGTTCATTTTTTATTTTTTCTTCATTCTCATTGAAAGCATCTTTTACTAACTCAAAGATGTCGACTTCTTTAGGAAAATCTTTTTTTAAATTGAAAAGATTATTAAATGTTGTCTCCTTTATGGTTTTTAGTTTTTTATCAACCGGGAATCCGAGTTTTGTTGAGAATGTTACATCACCTCCCCGGGCAGATCCTTTTCTGTAAGCATATTTCCTGTATCCGCCACCGTCAGCCCTGACTTTTTCAATATCTATTTCTTTATAAGTACAAGATAATTCGCCATTGGTCTCAGTTATTTCAAATATCAAAAGTAGTATTTGCCAGTCCTTACCCGGAAACATATTCTCGATATATAGATCCACCGGTTCAAGGTCTTTATTTTGTTCGTTTTCTTCGAGTTGCCATCTTCCTATGGCAGCTATGGCTTTGTCCTGCATGGGTTAGTTATATTTTGAATAAATTCAATAATTAGCTCCTCAATTTAGTGAAAATTCAGAAATAGAAGCAGAAAGTTGCCAGAATATTCAGAACCTTCTTCTTTCCAAAGCCTGTCTGTCATTCAGATCCTTAAAAGTCTTCATCATGCAGGTCATCCGGCCTGGTGATAAAAGTATAGTTGTCTTCCCCGACGGTGCGATTCAGGGTGTTGAGTATTTTTGACACGTTGTCGTAAGGGCCGCTGATGAAAAAGGGTTTTCCGTCCATTCCCATCTCTATCTCGTCAATGCCATCGTCGATCAGGTCCGGATCCAGCACATATTCTGCCAGTCCAAAATCCTTGTGTGGTTTCAATCCGAGTTCTCCGGCATAATCGATTGCTCCATATACCAGGTTATGAAAATAGGTGGGGGACACATCTTCCGGTTCATATTGACTGGAAATCTTTGCAATTAAATCTTCAATTTGATCCCAGGTAAAGTTGCAGTTGGCGAAAGCATTTTTTACCCCAAGACAAAGCCGGTCTACCAAAATAAAGGCAAAAGTAAATTTTCCGCCCGGTTGTTTCCGTATAATCAGACACTGGGTCAGCCCCTTTTCCGCATAACCGTCTGCTATCAAACATTTATAAATGGGGATCTTGCGCCCATTCCGAATGATATATTTTTTACAATTCATGATTTGGAGTATATATCGGTTCGCCGAATGTTCTCCAAAATTATTAAATTTAAGCTAATCACCACTTCGTGATACCCGAAATTACGCAAAAGAAATGATCTTTCACGTAATCGAAGGCGAAACTACCTATCTTCCCGTGTTAAATACGTTTTCAAAAAGAGAGGGGTCTGTGCGCAGGGAACTCCCTGCCCGGATGATTGACTTTCGTTGCCATCGCAAACATTTGTTTTCCTCCCCTGAAAGCATTATTTTCAGGCATTCATAAAATGTATAACTATGCGACGTATATTTCTGACCTTTTTGTTGGCGGCCTTTCCGGCACTCTTTTCTTTTCTTCAGGCCCAGCCCCTGTGGATGCGCTATCCTGCCATCTCGCCCGACGGCAAGACGATTGTTTTTTCTTACAAAGGAGATCTTTTCAAGGTGCCTGTCTCCGGCGGTGTAGCTGTGCCTCTGACGGTACATGCGGCCTATGACTACAAACCGGTGTGGTCGCCCGACGGTAAACAGATCGCCTTTGCCTCCAACCGTTATGGTAATTTCGATATCTTCGTGATCCCTGCCGTGGGAGGAGAATCCCGGCGCCTGACCTTTTATTCCGGCAACGAGACTCCCAACTCCTTCACCCCCGACGGAAAAGAGGTACTTTTCTCTGCTTCTATCTATGATAAACCTTCCAATGTGCAGTTTCCTGCCGGCCTGCTTTCCGAGTTATATGCCGTTCCTGTGGATGGCGGTGCTTTCCGGCAGGTTCTGGACGTACCGGCCGAAGAGGCCAAATATGACAAAGCCGGCAAACGGCTGGTATATATGGATCGCAAAGGCTATGAAAATTTCTGGCGCAAGCACCACCGCTCTTCCGTGACCCGGGATATATGGATGTATGATGTCCCTGCGGGAACATTTCAGAAAATCACTTCTTTTGCCGGCGAAGACCGCGATCCTGTCTTTACTCCCGATGGCAGGAATATTTATTACCTGAGCGAACAGTTCGGGTCTTTCAATGTGGTGCGGATGGATCCGGAACATCCGGAGCAGGTAACGCAGATATCGCGTTTTGACAAAAACCCCGTACGTTTCCTGAGCATCGCGGATAACGGGTTGCTCTGCTATGGTTACAACGGCGAAATTTACACCCAGCGGCCGGGACAGGATCCTGAAAAGGTGAAAGTTACCTTACAGATAGATTTAAGCGGCCGGGAACCCGAATACCTGCAGCTCACCTCCGGTGCTTCGGAGATGGCCCTTTCTCCCAACGGTAAAGAGATTGCCGTCATCGTCCGGGGAGAGGTGTTTGTCACGGCTGCGGACTATGCCACCACCAAGCGCATCACCAATACCCCCGAGCAGGAACGCTCCGTCAGTTTCAGTCCGGACGGAAGAACACTGCTTTACGCTTCCGAGCGGAACAACTCCTGGAATATTTATACCACCACCATTGTAAGGGAGGATGAACATTATTTCGCTCAGGCTACCCTGCTGAAAGAAAAACCTGTGCTGGTGACCGGTCAGGAGACCTTTCAGCCGGCGTTTTCCCCCGATGGCAAACAGATTGCTTATTTGGAAAACCGAACCTCCCTGAAAGTTCTGGATCTGAAAACCGGACAGTCACATACCGTGCTGCAGGGGAAATATAACTATTCCTATTCGGACGGTGACCAGTGGTACCGCTGGTCACCCGACGGGAAATGGTTTTTGGTGGACTTTTCTCCCAACCAGCTCTTCTCGAGCGACGTGGGCCTGGTGAAAGCCGATGGCACCGGAGAGGTGCGTAACCTGACCCTCAGCGGATACAATGATGCTCATCCCAAGTGGGTCATGAAAGGAAATGCGATGATCTGGTTTTCCGACCGCAACGGACTGCGCAGTCATGGCAGCTGGGGTGCCCAGAACGATGTGTATGCTATGTTTTTCAATGAAAAAACATGGGACCGTTTCAGGATGACCAAAGAGGAATATGAACTGTGGAAGGAAAAAGAGAAAAAAGAAAAACAGAAACAACAAAAGAAAAAGAAAAGTAAAGAGAAAAAGAAAGAGCAGGCCAAGTCCGTCAATATTGATCTGAGCAAGATACAGGACCGTACGTCGCGCCTGACCATCAACTCGTCCAGGCTGGCGGATGCCGTACTGTCCCCCGACGGGGATGTTTTATATTATCTTACCAGTTTTGAGAAAGGATATGATCTGTGGGTGCATAAGATCAGGGAGAAAGAGACGAAATTGCTGGTTAAGTTGCATGGCGGCGGCGGCACCCTGCATGCCGACAGTGCTTTCAAAAATCTCTATGTCTTTGCCGGAGGAAAGATCACAAAGATCACACTGACCGGACTGAAACAAAAAAATGTGCAGTACAAAGCCGAGATGTATCTGGACAGGGCGGCAGAACGGAAGTATATGTTCGACCATGTCTGGAGGCAGGTGCTGGAGAAATTTTACGACCCGACCCTGCACGGGCTCGACTGGGACTATTACCGTCAAAACTATGAGCGTTTCCTGCCTTATATCAACAATAACTTTGATTATGCCGAGATGCTCAGTGAGATGCTGGGTGAGCTGAACGGATCCCATACCGGTTCCGGATACCGTTATCATGACCGGAAAGGTGATGAGACAGCCCGGCTCGGGGTGTTTTATGATGATTCTTACCGGGGTCCGGGGCTGAAGATTGCCGAGATCATCGACAAAGGACCGCTGGTACATGACGGCTCTAAGATACGGGCGGGAGTAGTCATAGAGAAAGTTGACGGTCAGCCTGTTAACGATATGTCTGCTCTGTTCCGCCTGTTGAACCATAAGTCGGGGAAACAAACCCTCTTGTCGCTGTATGATCCTGCCACGAAGAAACGGTGGGAAGAGACCGTAAAACCTGTCTCCAACGGAGCCCAGAATGAGTTGCTGTATCAGCGCTGGGTGAAAAAGCGTCGTGCCGAAGTGGACAGCCTGTCGCACGGCCGTATCGGTTATGTGCATGTACGGGGGATGAACTCGCCCAGCTTCCGTACCGCTTATTCGGAGATCCTGGGGCGCAACTATCACAAGGATGGCATCATTGTGGATACCCGCTTCAACGGAGGTGGTTGGCTGCATGACGACCTGGCCACTTTGCTCTCAGGAAAACGTTATGTTGATTTCTATCCGCGAGGGCAATATTTTGGGTCGGAGCCTCTCAGCAAATGGTACAAACCTTCGGTGGTGGTGGTGAGTGAGAGCAATTACTCCGACGCTCATGGATTCCCTTATGTCTACCGTGCGCTGAAAATAGGAAAGATCGTAGGGATGCCGGTGCCCGGCACCATGACGGCCGTATGGTGGGAGACCCTCCAGGACCCGACACTCTATTTCGGCATCCCGCAAGTGGGGGTCAAAGACCTGCAGGGCCATTACCTCGAAGGTCAGCAGCTCGAACCTGATTTTAAGGTGGCTCAGGACCCCGCTGTGGTTACCCATGGCCGGGATCAGCAACTGGAGAAGGCGGTGGAAGTATTGTTAAGGCAGAAGTAATAAGGCAGAAGGCAGAAATGAAATAAAAAGGCCTTGTTACTTATTACTTAAATATCGGATGTGCGTATGCTTTGACGTCTTCGCCGGTGATGGTGTTGCCGCACAAGATAATAAGGCGTTCGATTACGTTACGAAACTCCCGTACATTGCCGGTCCAGTTGATCTTCTTCAGTTCTTCGATGGCATCTTCGGCAAAAATCTTGACAGGCATGCCGTATTCGCTGCATATCAGGTCGGAGAAGTGTTTTGCCAGCAGGGGGATGTCTTCCAGTCTTTCATTCAGGGAAGGAACATGGATGATGATGACGCTGAGTCTGTGGTACAGGTCTTCGCGGAAGTTGTTTTTTTGTATCTCTTCCATCAGGTCTTTGTTGGTGGCGGCCACGATACGCACATCCACGGGGATGTCTTTGTCGCTGCCCACGCGTGTGATCTTGTTTTCCTGCAGGGCCCGCAGTACCTTGGCCTGAGCCGAAAGGCTCATGTCGCCGACTTCGTCCAGGAAAATGGTCCCTCCCTGTGCCTGTTCGAATTTTCCTTTTCGCTGTTTGTAGGCTGAGGTGAAGGATCCTTTTTCATGGCCGAACAGTTCGCTCTCGATCAGTTCGGAGGGGATGGCAGCACAGTTGACCTCCACGAAAGGACAGGCGGCACGTTTGCTTTTCTCATGCAATTGATGGGCTACCAACTCTTTGCCGGTGCCGTTGGCACCGGTGATCAGTACACGTGCTTCGGTAGGTGCTACCCTGTCAATGAGCTCTTTCACCTTCTTTATGGCAGGCGACTCGCCTACGATCTCATATTGCTTGCTGATCTTCTTCTTTAGCACCCGTGCCTCAGTGATCAGGCTCGATTTATCAAGTGCGTTACGGATGGTGATCAACAGGCGGTTCATGTCCGGAGGTTTCTCGATGAAATCAAAAGCACCTTTTTTAATTGCTTCCACTGCTGTGTCTATGTTCCCGTGTCCAGAGATCATGATCACCTGGGTATCTTCCGGTTCTTCCATGATCTTCTCCAGTACTTCGATCCCGTCCATCTTAGGCATTTTGATATCCAGAAGTACCACGTCATAAGGACGTTCCCTGAACAGCTCCAGCCCCCGGAATCCGTCCTCGGCTACGTCTACCGTATATTTTTCATATTCTAACACATCCTTTAACGTGTTGCGGATGCTCTTTTCATCGTCAATAACCAGGATTGAAGCCATCGTTTTTTATTTTTTATGCTCATTTCGTGTCTCTATCAGGCGGAATATGATCCCTTCCTTCAATGAATAATAGGATTGTACCAGGGAAGGGATCTCCGTTTTACGAAGCACAAAATTAACAAAAATAGACGCCGGGACAATCATTTTCACCCGGAATGGCTCCATGCCTTTCATCCTTTTTCTCAGGACAGCATCGGAACGGAGCAATATCTGATGAATTTTCCGGTATATGTCCGGAGGTATTTCCTGCCACGATTTATTGCTTTTGGGGATCCATCCTTTTCCTGCCGCCAAGGATCGCAGGGTGTCGAAAGTGCCGGCAGCGCCTATCAGCATGCCGGGATGATGTCGTGAAACAACTTCCCACAACTCGGGCAAGTTTTGGTCGAGGTAATCTTCCAGGGTTTGGATGTTATCTTCCGTCACAGGGTCGGAGAGATCAAACAGTTCCAGTAGCCGGGTGACGCCCAGGGGAAAGCTTTTCTTCCAGATAATTCCTTCCGGTTGCGAGGCCAAAATGAACTCCACGCTGCCTCCACCGACATCCATGATCAGGAATGTACCCTCGGGATGAATACTATGTGTGACGCCGGTATAAATTAACAAAGCTTCTTCATCGCCTGAGATGATCCGGACATCAATGCCGGTAATTTCTTTGATTCTGTCGAGCAGTTCTTTGCTGTTGGTGGCAGAACGAAGGGCCGAGGTGCCGGAAGCCAGAATTTCCTGCACATGGTAACGGTCTGCGATCTCTTTATAGCGGATCATCGCCTCTACGGCCCTGAGCTTCGCTTCCGGGGTGATGATCTTTTGCTGCATCCCTCCTTTCCCCAGCTTTACGGGGATCTTTTCAAAATATATCTCCGTCATCTTCTGTCCGTTCACTCCGGCAATCAGGAGGTTGAATGTGTTGGTGCCCATGTCGATGACGGCGATAGGTGCGGAAGTCATATTGTTCGGGTTTTCAGAATGATTATTTTCATTCGTTTTTATTAGTAATTTCTGAATCTTATCCATTTCCACATCTCTTTCCAGGTAGGTTTCTTCCCATACATAAGAATGCCTGTCCGGTATATTTTGGCAGCCACCCAGGTGGTTCCGATAAAGGTTATGAACAGCAGAACAACAGACACTATCAGTTGCCATACCGGTACACCGAAAGGCAGGCGGGCCATCATCACCACCGGCGAGGTGAAGGGAATCAGCGATCCCCAGAAAGCCAGTTGGCTCTCCGGGTTTTGGAAAGTTCCCATTGCAATAAACAGGGCCAGTATCAACGGAATGGTGATAGGGAGCATAAACTGCTGGGTGTCTGTCTCATTGTCCACGGCAGCCCCTACGGCAGCAAACAGGGAGGCATACAGAAGATACCCTCCGAGGAAGAACAGGATGAAAGCACCGATGATAAGACCCCAATTGACAGACTTCAGTGCATTAAGTATCCTCTCTGCCTGTGACAGCTCCTTCTGTCCGATGATCTTTGTGTTGGCCTGATTTGTTGGCAATGCTTGTCCGGCATTGTCGGAGAAAAGGTTGGTGGGTATCTTTATGGTCTTGTTTGATTTGTTATTATGCATTACGACGCCAGTAGTGGCAGTAACAAGGACCAGCGTCAGAGCGATCCATAGGACAAACTGGGTGAGTCCTACCAGTGCGATGCCAATTATCTTGCCCATCATAAGCTGGAAAGGCTTGACCGAAGATATAAGCACTTCAATAATGCGGTTGGTCTTTTCTTCTATAACACCCCGCATGACCATGGCGCCAAACATAAAGGTCAACATGTATATCAACAGACCGGAGATATAAGCCAGTGCCATGGCGATACCGGTGCTGGTCTCTTTTTCTTCGCCCGAAGCATTGATAACAATGGTCTGAAGCTGTACATCCGTTTCCACCGATTTGAGAATCTTATCCAGGTCTTTGATATTGTAAGCAAGCAGTTTCTGTCGTTCGATCTCTTTCTTAAGGACTTCGGAGATGTAGGTTACCACCTCTGGCGAAGGTTGTTTATGTGAGATAAGTTGCACAGCTGATGGGATGTAGCTAATTTTGGGAGAGATATACAGGATGGCATAATAGCCCAGCTCATCAAAGTGTTTCTTTAGCGAATCCAGCCGTACGTTCTCCAGATAATCAAATTTAAGGTATTTGGTAGGGTGTATTTTCCCTTTGAAAAAATGCCCCTGTTGTTCCACTACGGCAATCTTTTTCATTTCCTGCCCTTTGGATGACATGATAAGAACAGGTATGACAAACATGGCTGCCATGAAAACAGGTGTCAGTAGAGTGAGGATAATAAAAGATTTTTTCCTGACACGGGTCAGATATTCCCGGCGAATGACCAGTCCTGTTTTACTCATGGCGTTGGATTTTTATTTTTTTATTCGGCGATCACAACTTTTTATATTTTTTTCGGTATTCGCTTACCACTTTTATGAAAATATCATTCATACTGGGAGTGATCTTATTAAAAGAGATAATCTTTCCGGCTTCCAGTAAGGAATACAGGGCATCATTGGCCGATCCGTTGTTAGACAGGCGAATACGCACAATGCTTTCGTTGTTTTCCTTTTTATGTTCCAGGATATGAAAACGCGTGTTGAGGGTGGCAGTAAGCAGGTTGATATCCCCGTCAAAACGCAGTTCATATTCGTTTTCCGAATATTTTTCCCGTATCTCTCCTATAGGCCCTTCCAGCAGAGTGCGGGATTCGTTGATCAGTGTAATATGGTCGCACAGTTCTTCCACGGATCCCATATCGTGGGTGGAGAAAATGATGGTGGCTCCCTTTTCCCGCAACGAGAGGATTTCTTTTTTAAGCTGTTGTGTGTTGATGGGATCAAAGCCGGTGAAAGGTTCGTCGAAGATCATCAGTTTGGGTTCATGGATGACGGTTACGATAAACTGTATCTTTTGCTGCATTCCTTTGGATAATTCCTCTACTTTTTTGTTCCACCACGAGCTGATTCCGAATTTCTCAAACCAGTGTTTCAGTTGTTTCAGGGCGTCGTGCCGTGAGAGTCCTTTGAGCTGTGCCAGGTACAGTGCCTGTTCACCCACTTTCATCTTTTTATATAAACCTCTTTCTTCGGGCAGATAACCGATGGTGTAGATATCTTCCCGGGTCATAGGTCTTTTTATGTACGTGAGTGTTCCCTCGTCGGGTGCAGTGATCTGGTTGATGATCCGAATGAGAGTTGTCTTTCCCGCTCCGTTGGGACCCAGGAGTCCGTAAATACTGTTTTCAGGCACCTTTATGGTCACATGGTCCAGTGCGCAATGGCTCGAGAAATTCTTTACAATGTTTTCTGCCTGAAATAAGATCATATCGTCAAGGTTAATGTCACCGGATCAGGTGTGTCGGAAGATTTTATTCGAAGAAGCTCTTTACCCGATCAAAGAAACCTTTATCATGTTTTGGAGGTTTGGGTTTGAACTCTTCCGATTCGTCAAGTTTCTCCAGGATCTTTTTTTCTTCGCGGCTCAGGTTTTTAGGGATCCATACATTGACGTATATAAGCAGGTCTCCCCGTCCGTACCCATGGATATCAGGCAGGCCTTTACCGCGGATGCGCAAGATTTTGCCGGGTTGTGTGCCGGGGTCTATCCTGATCTTTATCTTCCCGTTCACGACAGGTACTTCTACCTGTGTTCCCAAGGCTGCCTGGGTGATGCTCAGGTAGAGTGGGTAGATTAGGTTTTTCCCGTCGCGTATCAATTCGGGGTGTTCAATTTCTTCGATCAGCACGATCAGGTCGCCTTTCAGTCCGCCGCTACGGGAGGCATTTCCCTGTGAGTTAAGAGATAGCTGCATTCCGTCTTCCACGCCTGCCGGGATATTGATGCTGATGACTTCTTCTCCTCGTACCACACCTTCGCCGTGGCATACGGGGCATTTTGTCTGTATAATGCGACCTTGTCCGTGACAGGTAGGACAGGAGGTGGTTGTTTGCATACGCCCCAGAAAAGTGTTCATGACCTTGGTTACCTGACCCCGCCCATGGCAAGTAGGGCAGGTGGTGAAAGAAGTTCCGTCTTTGGCGCCAGTGCCGGCACAGGCTGAACAGGGTATGTCCTTATGTATCTTAACATTTTTCTCTACACCATGAGCGATTTCTTCCAGCGTCAGTTTCACCCTGATACGTATGTTGCTTCCTTTTGACCTGCGTGAGGAGGAATGACCGCTTCCGAAACCCCCGAAGCCAAAATCTCCAAAGATATCACCGAAATGTTCAAAGATGTCGTCAATGTTCATCCCACCGCCGCCAAAACCTGAGGAAGAGCCTACGCCGGCATGACCGAATTGGTCGTAACGGGCTCTTTTGTCCGGATCACTAAGCACCTCATAAGCTTCCGCTGCTTCTTTGAACTTTTCTTCTGCCTCGGGGTCCCCCGGGTTTTTATCCGGATGAAATTTCAGAGCTTGCCTGCGGTAGGCTTTTTTGATTTCTTCCTGGGTGGCTGTTTTTGAAACTCCAAGTACTACATAATAATCTCTTTTGGACATAATTCAGGTTATTAGGGGTCATCGGTACGGATCCGTTTACTATTGTTATTCTCCTATAACGACTTTGGCATGTCGCAGTACTTTTCCTTTCAGAAAATAACCTTTCTGCAGCACATCGACTATTTTGCCTTTAAGATCATCCTCCTGAGCCGGTATTTTGGTGACTGCATCATGCAGGTCCGGGTCGAAAGTCTGATGCAGGACCTTCATTTCCTCTACCCCATTTTGTTTCAGAAAATCTTTTATTTTGTTGTATATCAAAGATATTCCTTCTACGTAGCTCTTGCATTCCTCATGTCCGGGTAATGAAGCCATAGCCCTGTCAAAGTCATCAATCACCGGCAACAGCGAAAGCAGAACCCCCTCGGAAGCAAATTTGGTTAGATCGGCTTTTTCACGCAACGTTCTTTTCCGGTAGTTGTCAAATTCGGCAGACAATCTCAGATAACGGTCCTGCACTTCTTCATATTTGGCTTTGTAGGAAATATGTTTTTTTTTTGTGTGTTGTTTTTCCTCTGCTTGTTTTTCTGATTCCGTATGTTGTTTCTGTTCCAGTATTTTTTTCTGTTCTCCCCTGTTTTCTTTTTCTTCTATTTTGTTCTTTTTTTCCTGTTCTTTGTTGATTTTTGTCATATCTCCAATTTTTTTGGTTTTGAAAAAATTATCAAAAGCCTCCTGCAAAATACCTGCCAAATGCTACAGACGGACAAATTGACAGAATAAGTTTCAGGGTATGAAAATATAGCGGGGACATCAGCCAGTACGTTGAATATCTGCTCCGAGAGCATTGAGCCGTTTGTCAATGCTTTCATAGCCGCGGTCGATCTGCTCGACATTGTGGATAATACTGATACCTTCGGCCGACAGGGCTGCGATAAGCAGGGCGACGCCGGCACGTATATCCGGTGATGTCATGGTTGTGCCGCGAAGCTTGATTTTATTATCGAGGCCTATGACGGTGGCCCGGTGAGGGTCGCACAAGATGATCTGTGCTCCCATGTCAATAAGTTTGTCCACAAAGAAAAGACGGCTTTCGAACATTTTCTGATGAATCAGTACACTTCCCCGAGCCTGTGTGGCAACCACCAGGAAGACACTGATCAAATCGGGTGTGAGGGCCGGCCAGATGCCGTCGGAGATGGTCATGATCGATCCGTCGAGGAAAGACTCAATGGTATAATGATCATGAGCCGGGACAAAAATATCATCTCCTTTCCTTTCCAGACGTATGCCCAGGCGGCGAAAAGCATCAGGAATCAGTCCGAGATGATCGAAGGACACATTTTTTATGGTTAGTGCTGATCCTGTCATGGCAGCCATGCCGATAAAACTGCCTGTCTCGATCATATCCGGCAGGATGGTATGCTTACACCCGTGCAAAGACCCGACGCCTTTGATGTGCAGGAGATTGGACCCGATGCCGCTGATATTGGCACCCATATGGCAGAGCATGTGACAAAGTTGCTGAATATAAGGCTCACAGGCAGCATTGAAAAGTGTCGTTTTTCCCTCGGCCAGAACAGCGGCCATGATTAGGTTGGCTGTACCTGTGACAGAGGCTTCGTCAAGCAACATGTATGTCCCTTTGAGGTGGGTAGCCTGCAGGGAGAAGGCGTTTTCCTGCTGATTGTATTCAAAAGAAGCTCCCAGGCTCTGAAAGCCTTTCAAATGGGTGTCTATCCTGCGACGGCCTATCTTGTCTCCTCCCGGTCGAGGGATATATCCCTGCCCGAAACGTGCCAGCATAGGACCGGTGATCATGACTGAACCACGCAGACTCTCGGCGATATTCCGGAATTCCCTTGTCCTGAGTTGCCGGGGATCCACATTTGCAGCACGGAAAGAGAAGTCGTGATTCCCCAGGGGTTTTGTTTCTACGCCGAGGATCTTCAACAGTTCTATCATGCGTAGTACATCCCGTATCAGTGGGATGTTGTGAACGATGACTTCGTCGGGGGTGAGAAGGGTGGCGGCTATGATCTGAAGGGCTTCGTTCTTGGCCCCCTGCGGAACAATCTCTCCTGATAACGTTTTTCCTCCTGTGATCCTGAAAGTAGCCATCCCGGCAATTATTTTTTACGTCTTTTTTTCCTGCCTTGGTGCTTGGACTGGGTGGGCATAACGATGGCCAGATCCTTGTCACTGCGCAGAACAATGTTTCTGTTTACCTTCAGAGCTCCCTGAGAAAGTTCTTCAAGATCTTTGAAGATAGCTTCATCGGATACCTGACGGCGGTTCCACATCAGATACTGCCGTTTCATCTGGTTGGCCAAGTCTTCGGTGGCCTGTTCCTTGGCCGGTCCGTCTTCCATCTTGATAATTTCTTTGATAATCTCTTCCACCAGATAGCCGTAATGTTTGAAACGTATGTTGTGGGAGGTGTATGGGACCCTGCGGGGCTTCTTGGCCAGTTTTTCTTCGGTGGGCATCTCATAGGGTGAGTCCACATCCAGCTCGAAATTGGTCATGATGGCCAAATGGTCCCACAACTTATGTTCGAAATCCTCAAGATCACGGGTTTGAGGATACATGCCTGCCATGACAGAGATGATCGTACGGGCAGCACGTGTCCTCTCCTCACGGTCTTCAATGGTCATCATATAGTCAACCATCCTCTGAAGATTCCGGCCATATTCCGGCAACCTCATAGGATCGCGGGTTGTGTTATAATCGAATTTTTGTTTCATTGGTGAAAATGTATTGACGTAATTATTCCTGTTTTCCCGGTAGGAAGTTCGGATCAGAATCATGTTGAATTAAACAACCGGTTTTACAATTTTTAGTTTTGCAAATTTAAGCAATAATTGCTTTTGTCCGAACTCTTTAAAGAAAACAGTTGCTTTAGTATCCGGAAAAACGCCTTCTATCTGCAACACCTTGCCTTTTCCGAAGCGGGCATGTTCTACTTCCATTCCGGCTTGTATTTCTTCGGGATCGTCCGGTACGAAAGGAATGTCAGTCTTTTTCCCGGTGGAGATAATATGTGTTTTTTCCCCTCCTTGACGGCTTCGGGGTGGAGAAAAAGATCTTTTTTCATAGCCCGTGTCCCGGTATTCTTCGTTTTCCGTATTGACGGACAGGAAAGCAGATCCAGAGACCGGATAATCCAGGTACTGCGGATTTATCTCACGAATAAAACGACTGGGGTGTGAAAAAGTAATACCTCCCCAGCGAAAGCGTGTTTTGGCATAAGAAATGGTAACCCGTTCCTTGGCACGGGTCAGGGCGACATAAAAAAGCCTTCGTTCTTCTTCTAACTCACGTTGTGAGTTGACCGAAGGCTGCGAAGGAAACAGGTTTTCTTCCATGCCTGCAATAAAGACATGCCTGAACTCCAGCCCTTTGGCTGCATGAACGGTCATGATTTTTACTGTGTCCAACTCTTCCGTCTCGGTGTCCTGGTCGGTGAGAAGGGTCACATTTTGCAGGTATTCATCGAGTCCGACGAACCGGCCTTCCTGTTCGGGGGCAGCGATAAATTCACTGATCCCGTTGAGTAACTCACGTACATTTTCATACTTACTCACCTCTTCTGGGGCCGTGCCGTTGTGCAAGTTTTTCAGGATACCGCTTTTGCGGGTGATCTCAAAAGCCAGTTCATAAGCGTCTTTTTGGTTTTGCTGGTCAGCGAACTCCCGGATCATGGCTGAGAACTCTTCCAGCTTCTTCCGTGTTCCCGTATGGATTTTCAGTCCGTTTTCTTCCGGATGGGATACAATCTCCCACATGGGTTTTCCCGTATCGTTGGCCAAGGATTCCAGTTTTTCAAGGGTGGTTTTTCCGATGCCGCGTGCCGGGTAGTTGATGATTCTTTTCAAGGCTTCGTCATCACGGAGGTTGACCACCAGCCTGAAATAAGCCAGCACGTCCTTGATCTCTTTCCTCTGATAGAAAGAGATACTGCCATACACACGGTAGGGAATGTTGCGTTTTCTGAACGTTTCCTCAAACACACGCGACTGGGCATTGGTACGATAGAGAACAGCAAAGTCATTGTATTTCATCTGAAACCTCAGATGTTCGTCAAAGATCTCATTAACGACCAGGAAACCCTCTTCCCGGTCGGTTTCAGCTTCCATGATCTTTATTTTTTCTCCTGCATCCTTTTTTGAAAAAACCTCTTTGGAAATCTGTTTCGAGTTATGGCGGATAAGGCTGTTGGCAGCATTCACAATGTTGCGGGTAGAGCGGTAGTTTTGTTCCAGTTTGAAAACCCTGGCTTCAGGATAGTCTTTCCGGAAGTTCAGAATATTCTCGATGCATGCCCCACGGAAAGCATAAATGCTCTGGGCGTCGTCTCCCACCACGGAAATGTTTTTATGGTCTTCAGATAGTTTTTTCAGGATCATGTACTGGGCCAGGTTTGTATCCTGGTATTCATCTACCAGAATATACCGAAACTGCTGGCGGTATTTGTTTAGCACATCCGGGAAATCGCGGAACAGGATGTTGGTGTTGAGTAGCAGATCATCGAAATCCATAGCCCCGGCTTTGTGGCAGCGGCGGGCATAAATCTTGAAGATCTCTCCCATACGATCCCTTCTTTTGTATTTGTCGTATTGTGTCAGCTCGGAGATACTGCTGTAAACATCCGGGGTGATCAGTGAATTTTTTGCGGCGGAGATGCGACTGTATACTTCTGAAGGCTTGTAAACCTTTTCGTCCAGCCTCATTTCTTTTACGATGGTCTTGATCAGGTTTTTCGAGTCGGTGGTGTCGTAAATGGTGTATGAGGAGGGGTATTTGAGCAGATGGGCTTCATTACGAAGGATGCGGGCGAAGATAGAGTGAAAGGTGCCCATCCAGACATAGCGGGATGCCTTTTCTCCCACCAGCCGGGTGATCCTTTCCTTCATCTCACGGGCAGCCTTATTGGTGAAGGTCAGAGCCAGAATGGTGTGGGACGGTATGTTTTGCGATAACAGGTATGCCATACGATAGGTCAACACACGGGTTTTTCCCGAACCTGCTCCGGCAATGATCAGAGAGGGTCCTTTTATATGCTGAACCGCTTCGCGCTGTACCTTATTTAAGTCTGATAAAAAGTCCACAAGTATAAAAATCGTTCAAAAATACAGAACCTTTGGGAATAATCAGTGGATTTTTAATAATTCTGTTATGGTTTTTATTAACAACATCTGCGTTATGGTCCTTTTTTTGCAAAGAATATGTAAGGAATCATCGCAAAGTTTACAGAATCAACCAAAGGAGTTGGTCCAGTTTTATAAGGGTTAATTTTGATTTATCCCAAGTATTATGAATTGAAAAATTCAACCAGGCGAATAAAAATACATATTAATTTTAGAGGAAATTGTGCAACAGAGTTATTGT
>Ga0190359_1000714_pt1 | contig 22095 bp, 19 predicted proteins | sample 48721823_MG_FD_161269 | JGI IMG/M metagenome (GOLD analysis project Ga0190359, IMG submission 161269) | Hydrothermal vent microbial mat bacterial communities from Southern Trench, Guaymas Basin, Mexico - 4872-18-2-3_MG | ecosystem: Environmental > Aquatic > Marine > Hydrothermal vents >... | reverse complement strand
CTTGAGTCCTTAAAACATAACGGAATCTGCACTGAATGCGGAAAACCTGTAACAGAAGGAGTACTGAACCGTGCAGCACAACTTGCAGACAGAGAGAGTTATGAATTACGTGATAAGCGTCTGCCATATACATCAATCATCCCTTTAAAGGAAGTCCTTTCAGAGATTCACGGAATCGGAGGAAATTCAAAATTTATTGCAAGAGAGTATTTTAATCTTCTTAAGAAGCTGGGGCCGGAGCTTAAGATATTGCTTGAAGTCCCTCCGGAGGAGATTGAAGAAAAAGCCGGAGCTCTTCTTTCTGAGGCGGTTTTCAGAATGCGTTCAAAAAGAGTTTTTATACAGGAAGGATTTGACGGTGAATACGGTAAAATTTCGGTGTTTTCAGATAAGGAAATTTTGTCTGTAAAAAACAAAGATCAGGAGTCTCTTTTTGCAGTCGGTGAGCCATCCTGGCAGAGGCCCCATGTAAGAGAACCGATCCCCTTTGATCTGGCAGAATTTAACAGGCTCAAACATAAAGACAACAAAGAACCAGCTGCTAAAGAATTGCAAAAGACTGTAAAAGAAAAAAATCCGCTGTCAGGATTAAACAGCCAGCAGAAAAGAGCGGTAACCCGGGGACAAGGCCAGTGTATGGTTATAGCAGGCCCTGGAACAGGAAAAACCCGTGTTCTGACCCAGAGAATCGGCTATCTTGTCAGAGATCTTCAGATTGATCCCTCTGCAATACTTGCAGTGACTTTTACTAACAAGGCAGCTGTTGAGATGAAGAGCCGGATTCGTTCATTTATCCCGTCTGCCCAGGCGGATTTAATAACAGTCGCTACATTTCATGCATTCGGTTATACTGTTTTAAAGGAATTTGCAGAGTACATCTCAAGGCAGGATAATTTTTCCGTTATTCACAGACATGAGACAGAAAGCATAATTGCAGAGATTACCGGAGAATCCAAAACAAAGGTCAGGAGCCTTTTGGACTCTGTCTCAAATATCAAACAGGGCATGGGAGATGGCGCAGATAAAGATGTGCAGGAAATATTTGATAAATATGAAGATTATATCAAAAAGGAGAATCTTCTTGATCTTGATGACTTGATTTATAAAACAAATAAAATTTTATCGGAGAATGAGCAAGTCTTAAGCAGAGTCAGGGATCATTACAAGTGGATTTTGATTGATGAGTTTCAGGATATAAACCGGATGCAGTATGATTTAATCCTTAAAATAGCAGGCGGGCCCGATTCAAATATTTTTGTTATAGGTGATCCAAATCAGGCAATTTACGGATTCAGGGGCGCGGATGTAAAATTTATTGATCATTTCAAAAACGATTTCCCCGGTGCAGAAGTAATCCGCCTGCACAAAAGTTACAGGTGTCCTGATTATGTGCTGAAAGCTTCTTCCTCTGTCACAGGAGGAGATGAAACTTTATCAGGCATTGATCACGGGGGTAAGATAAAAGTCTCTGTTCATCAGACTGAAAAGAGTGAGGCGGAATTTATTGCAAGAACAATTGAGCAGCTTGCCGGAGGCTTAAGGTTCTTCTCAATGGACAGTGATATTACTCAGGGCTCTGAGAGAGATACTGTTCCGCTCTCCGAATGCGCTGTTTTATGCCGTACTGCAAAGCAGTTTCCAGCTCTTAAAAAGGCTTTTAAAGATCACTCCATACCCTGCAGAGTTGCAGGGGAGAACTCTTTTTTTATGACAGAACCCGTGCTCTCTGTTGTGTACCTTCTGCGTTTTGTTCTGAACCCCGGGTCAAAGTTCTTAATGTCGCATTTCAGGAAAAATAAATTTATTAAAATTGAGCCGTCAACTTCAGGATTAAATTTAAAATATCAGGATATGCCGGTAGAGGAACTTCTGAAAAATCTTGCAGACAAGTATATCAATCCCAACGAGGAAAATGAAGAGAGTGTAAGCAGGCTTTTTTCCATATCGGAAAGGTTCGGTAAAAACCACGAGGATTTCTTAAGATTTGCACTTACAGGCTCTTCTGCAGATTCACTTCTGCTTGATTCCGAGAAAGTTACGCTGATGACTCTCCACGCATCCAAAGGACTGGAGTTTGAATGTGTTATAATTGCAGGGTGTGAAAAGGGATTAATTCCATACTCTCTTTTCCCTGGACAGGAGAGCGACCCTGAAGAAGAGAAACGGCTCTTTTATGTAGGAATGACAAGGACAAAAAAGAGCCTCTATCTGACTATGGCAAAAAACAGGCTGCTTTTCGGACGAGCTTTTTCTCTTGAGAAAAGTCCTTTTGTTTCACTTATTGACAGTAATTTTACGGAAGAGGAGATTATCTCTTACAAAAAAAAGCCTTCAAAGGATAAAGATCAACTGAAATTGTTTTAATCATCAGAATATGGGGCCTGACGGAGTTTGGGGAAGAACTTTTCCCTGTTTTAAGAATGAAACAGCTTTTAACGTGATCATTTTGTACAAGAGCTTTGCAACAGCAAATGGAGAGTTGTGATCGTTTTTTCTGCCGGAAAGTTCAACAATATCAATTCCTGCAACATTTTTCATAAAAAAGATTTTTTCAAGCATGGATAATGTTTCGTGCCATAAAAGACCTCCCGGTTCCGGAGTACCTGTGGAACAAACAACGCTCCAGTCCAGGGCATCAACATCAAATGTAATAAAGACTGGGTCGGGAAGCTCCTTTAAAAATGATTCCAATTTAATCTGCTTTGACCTTAAATCATGCATTGTAATTATTTTTATATTTTCTGTTTTTATTTTTTCTGCTTCCTGTGCGCACATGCTTCTTATTCCAATATGCAGGGTATTTTTTGTTATTTCTCTGATTCTTGCCGTTACGCATGCATGGCTTAATTTGCTTCCTTCATAAGAATCTCTCAGATCCGTGTGCGCGTCAAATTGGATTACGGATTTTACTCCTTTGTAATCATTCAGCGCACGGAAAAAACCGCTTGATATGGAGTGATCTCCTCCGATAACGCATACAAATTTATTTTTTTTTATCAAATCTGAAGTCAGTCCGTAAATTTTGTCAATCATTTTTTCCGGTGATCCGGATATTTTGGGCTGTTTAACTGTGGAAATGCCCATGGAATAAAATTCGCCGTTATAAACTTCATCGTAAAGCTCAAGATATTGGGATGCTTTTAATACTGCGCTAGGTGCGCGTTTCGTACCTCTGCCGTAAGATACTCCTCCTTCATACGGAAAAGGCAAAATTGTAACAGCGGATTTTTTAAAATCCGTAAACTCAGGCTCAAGCCCGAGAAACTGAATTTTGTTAAGGTTCATATAATATCCGAAAGTTTTCTGGAAAATTCAGGTATTTTTTCTGCAAGTGTTTTTTTTGCTCTGGGACTGCATTTATCAATTACATATGCTGAGATTATGGGGAAAATTACGCTGTATTCCCCCCATATCTGCACTAACTTGTCCTCAGATGCTTTCTGGTATTTTCCCCATGTAACAGCTTCGCCGAATGTGCAGCTTGAAAGACTTCCCTCTTTTTCCACTGCAGTACCAATCTGAAGACCCCTGTCAGCTCCTTCAAATTCAACGTTAAGAATCTGGCTTAGTGTTGGGCCTGTCTGCTGAATAAAATTTTTCGGACCTCCGCCTCCAAGCTCAACAAATCCTGTGGGAGTGGAGAAATATGCAATGGCAGCAGACTGAAAGATATCTTTCTGCGGGGACAGAGATATTTTCATGTCCTCAAGATCCGTTTTAACTAAGTTCATTGCAATTGAGTGGTTTGCAAGAGAGTCCCAGAATACGGGCACTCTGTTTTTTGCAGCCCGGGCAACAAAGCTTCTTTCCGGGTACGGGGCTTTGTCCAGAACCCACTTGCCGAGAAGAAAATTGAATTCAAAGCTTGAAATTTCTCCGCCGGAAAGAGACTCGTGTTTTTCCCGGACAAACTGCCTGATTAATTCATCCTGTGCTTCAAGGGTCTCTTTTTCTCTTATCCCGATATCGTATATTCTTGTATCACCGTGTTTTCTTAAAATATCATCGTCCCACACAGGGGAGATTTTCTTAACAGGAAGACCAAACGCAAAATGCAGATCGTGATAAACCTGTGCGCCTGTTGAGCAGATTACATCAATAAAACCGTTCTCAATCAGGGAAATAACAATACCCCCCATTCCTCCTGCTATTCCGGCTCCTGCAATGCCAAGCCAGATTGTATCTCCCTGAGAAATCATTTTTTCAAAAAGCCCTGCTCCTCTTGCCACATTTCTGGCCTCAAACGATGTTCCGTCAAAGAATTCAATTAATTCCTGTATGGAGATATTTTTTTTAAGTTTTCGGGGAATAATATCAGGAGCTTTATCAAACATGGATTTTGATTTCATATACGCTCCGTTTTTTAATCCAGAAGCATAACAGCGCAGGCAAGTACTGTAGTCCAGAGCCCGTTTTTGTGGCCTCTTGCGGATTTTGCACTGCTTCTGCTGTAAAACTGTCTGTTTTTATCCGTAATGTAGAGCTGTTTTCTTTCGTCCCATGCTTTGTCAGGATCAAGCTCAATTCCCAGAGTTGATGCAAGCATACTTGCAGCAAGATCTTCTGCAAAGTCAGCAGATTGACGCATTGTCTCACCAAATGCATGATGCTCGCTTATGTAACCGTACTGCATTTTATCAACAGGGCGTGCAAGTCCGACAGCAGCAGAAACAAGTCTTCCCGGTTCATTGGTTGAATTTTGTGCCATGACAACAAAGGTTATTTGTCCCGGAAGAAGATGATTTAATCCTTCGTTTTTACTTATTATTTTGCAGTGCGGAGGAAAAATGCTGGACACAGTAACCAGGTTGCATTTTTGAATTCCTGCGTCACGCAGTGCAAACTCAAAACTCTGAAGTTTCTTTTTATGATGTCCTGTGCCTGTTGTAAAGAACAGCCTTTTGGGTATTATACGGTTCATTGCAGATTCCTTAATTAAAATTTAAATTTAGCGAACCAAAATAAGCAAAATAAAAATAATATGCAATATTTAAGTGGTGTCAATGATTAAAAGTTTCAGCAGGATATACTGTTGATGCTTTTATCATGCCAGGAATACAAATTTGACATTATCAAAATAATTTAAGATGCCTTTCCAATAGTAAAAAAATTGGGGTTGAGTTTAAAATGTCATGCTTATTGCTTGATTTCGGTATTTTAGTGCGGAAGAGCAGGTGATTTTTAAGGATATTAATCAAAAATCCGAAAATATTTTATAAAATGTTAAAAAAATCAAAAATAATGCAAAATATCTGTTGAAAAACAGATAAAAAATTATTACATTTATAGTCGTTTTAATCCTTGATTAAAACGGGAATAGAATGTTGTTTTTTTTACATTTTTAGTTCTTTTTAAATACTACGGGGTTTTTATAAAGAATGGAAAATTCAGGGGCATCTAAAACTCAAAAAAATGGTGCGGCGTGTATTTTAATTCACGGTTTTACCGGAACACCCTGGACATTTTCAGAATTGGTTCCTGAATTAAAAAAGAATAGTTTTAAGGTTTCTGTTCCCCTGTTACCTGGTCACGGTACAAAGCCTTCAGATCTGCAGAAAGTTAAATGGCAGGAGTGGTATAGTACTATACATCGGGAATATGAGAAATTAAAGAATAGTAAGCACGTTTTTCTGGTCGGACATTCTGTTGGCGGAGCACTTGCTCTTTTGATTGCAGCAAGAAATGATATAGCAGGTGTTGTATCATTATCAGCTCCCTACAAATTCAGTTATCCCGGGATAAAATTATTACCTGTAATTAAGCCTTTTGTTCATTGCATTAAGAAGCACAAAAACAATTTTGCCGGTGTTAAGGATGCAGGATATAACTGTTATCCTGTTAAGGGAATATCGGAATGTATGAAAATGCTAAAAACTCTTCAGCGGGAAATCCATAAAGTTAACTGCCCTGTATTTTTTGCCCACTCCAGAGGTGACAGGAGGATAAAACTTAAAAACATGGAAAAGCTTTTATCCGGTGTGTCTTCATCCGTAAAAAAGAGTCTGGTCATGGAGAATAATTATCATATGATAACCAAAGGGCAGGACAGGGAACTTTTATTTAAGGAAGTCGTCTCTTTTATTGCGGAACAAACAGGTAGTACAGGGAGGTAGTTTAAAATCAGAGATTATCTGAACATCGCTTTGATTGTACCCCATGTGTGTTTGATGCCTGAACTTACTGAAACACTCTCAATTACAGGGTAGCTGTATGATGTTCCGTCTTTGTTAATACCGGATAAGCGATAGGAGAAATTACCTGTAGATCTTTTAAATACTGTATTGTCAATGTATTTATATTCTCTGCGTACATTGGAATTACCCTGCTTTGCTTTCAGTTCGCTGAGTTTGTTCCAGTGAACACCGTCAGTTGAGCGTGAAATAACAAAATGGTCAAGATCAATTTCTTTTGATGTTGCCCATTCAAGAACAACATAACCGTTGTGGTCAAGATAGGCATGAAAATTAACGATCTCGACCTCAGCATTAATAACTGCAGCAGAGGAAATTATTAAAAGGAGTATTACTGCAAAAATTATTTTATTGGATTTATAGACCATATATTAAAAATATAGTTGTATTTTTATAAAAGTCAAGTTTATTTGTGGAACAAATTAAAAAAAGTCATGTACAAATAAATGAGCAAGAAATAAGGAGTTGATTTCAGACAATGACAAGAAAACATAAATCCAGAGCAAATGAGTCTCTTGACAGATATTTACAGGAAATCGGTGAAGTCCCTCTTCTGACTCCAGATGAAGAGATAGAGCTTGCAAAACGAATAAAAAATAATGATCAGGAAGCTTTGGAAAAACTTACACAGGCAAACCTGAGGTTTGTTGTCAGTGTTGCAAAACAGTATCAGAACCAGGGACTTTCTCTGGGAGATCTTATCAATGAAGGCAATCTCGGATTGATAAAGGCTGCCAAGAGATTTGATGAAACCCGTGGTTTTAAATTTATTTCATATGCTGTATGGTGGATTCGCCAGTCTATTCTTCAGGCTCTTGCAGAACAGTCCAGAGTAGTCAGACTGCCGCTGAACAGAGTCGGAGCACTAAACAAAATCGGCAAGGCGTTCAGCAATCTTGAACAGGAATTTGAGAGAGAACCGAATGCGAATGAAATTGCAGACGAACTGGAAATGACACCCTATGAAGTGTCGGATACTTTAAAAATTTCAGGAAAGCATCTTTCCCTTGATGCACCGTTTAATCAGGGTGATGATAACAGGCTGCTTGATGTTATTGAAGATGATCATCAGCCTCCTCCTGATGATATGTTGATTGACGAATCTTTGAAAATAGAGGTGAAGCGGGCGCTGGAAACTTTGTCTGACAGAGAAGCTGAAGTAATTAGACTTTACTTCGGACTTGAGCGGGAGCATCCGCTTACACTGGAGGAGATTGGAGAAAGATTTAATCTTACGCGGGAAAGGGTCCGCCAGATAAAGGAAAAAGCTATAAGGCGGTTAAGACATACGTCAAGAAGCAGAATGTTAAGAAGTTATCTCGGATAGAATATATTTAATAAATTTTACGGGCCGGTTCTTAATTATGCGTACAGGCCTCAAATTCACAGAAATATAAGTTTGCAGTAGCATAAACCGGATTTTGTTTATAGATTAGGTGAAAAAATAAGTAAGATTTTTGATGTTGTGTTTGATTGTTGAAACGGTTTATTTTAACAGGGGAGATAAGTCGGATTTTTAATATAAATCCGGGTTTATAAATTTTTTTTCATTAAAAAATTCAATAAATGAAAATTATTCTTGACATTATGAGGGATTTTATCTATTTTAAATAGTTCTAATTCCTACCAAAACAAAAAGTTGTCAGGAAATTGAAGTAAAATCTAGGGAGAGGGGATGCTCGCAGAAAGAGTTCGTTTTATGTATCTCTCCAGGGACGGTTCAGAAATTAAGCAGATAAGCCTGACGTGGAGAAAATTTGTACTGTTTGTTGTTTTGGTTGTTATTTTAATCGGAGGAGTGACAACCGGGACTTTAAGTCTGGTAACTCATTTTTATCAGAATTATCGTATTGCTTATCTGGAAAATGACAGAGAGCATTTACAGAACGAGCTGATAAAGATCAAAGGCAAAATCCTGAATTTAAGCAATCAGTTATCAGAAATTGAAAAAAGCAGTGATGAATTAAGGAATGTGGCCAACCTGCAGCCTATTGACGAAGATGTACGGCAGGTTGGTGTGGGATACACTGCATACTCAGAAGCATTAAGTATGAATTACAGTGTGGATCATGTCCACAGAAAAGTTTCTGAAGTAAAATTTGATCTTGAGAAACTTGAGCGTGCAGTCAGGCTTGAGAAAAGCAGTATGCGGGAAATTGCTGCAAGACTGAACGAACTTAACAATAAAAGAAGTCATCTGCCGTCAATCAAACCTATTCTGGGTGGACCCATAATCAGTAAATTCGGGTATAGAATTGATCCCTTTACTCAGAAAAATACTTTTCACAAAGGGATTGATATCGCAATGCCGAAAGGTACAAAGATCCTTGCAACTGCAGACGGGATTGTTTCGTATGTAAGAAATACATACTCTCCGCATAAAGGATTTGGCAAATATGTGATTATTGACCACGGATACGGATTAAAAACACGTTATGCTCATTGTTCGAATATTCTGGTCAAACCCGGGCAAAAGGTTAAAAGATGGCAGCCTATTGCAGAAGTGGGAATGACCGGAAGAGCGGAAGGGTACCATCTTCATTATGAAGTAATAGTAAACGGTAAACAGCAGAATCCCGAAGATTTTATTTTAGATTAAATAATAGATATAAAATTTGAAAACCACTAAGAAATTTTCTTAGTGGTTTTTTTATGCAACAATTTTAAAAATTTATCGTAAAAATTTTAGTATAATATTAATTTTCAGAAACCGGAGAAATCCTGTGATTTTTAAAAAAATCATTTATCCTGTTTTACTTGTATCCCTGATAGTTTTCGGATGTAAAAAAAACAATAGTCCTCAGTTGACAAAACTGGACAATAATTTGTCAGTTATTACAAAGCCTTCTGATAACCGGGATATTGCTGCTGTTATACTTGCAGTAAAAGCCGGGTCCATTTATGAAAAAGAGAGTGTTAACGGTATATCAAGACTTGTTCAGAAAGTGCTGTTTAAGAAAAGCCGGGAATATAGAGATATCCAGCGTGAAATTGATTTGTTCGGAGGAAGATTTTATTCAAGAACAACAAGAGATTTTACAATATTTTCCGTTGTTGTCAGGAAGGAGTATATTAACGATATTTTGTCAATTTTTGCTGATGCAGTAATTAATCCGGTAATTACGGATTCTCTGATATGTACAGGGAAAAAATCAATTTTATCAGATATAGAGAGAAGAAAGGGTGATATCAGTAATATTTTGATAAAAGAGTTTTTTAAGCATGCATATACAAAACACCCATACAGACTATCTCCGGCTGGAAGTGAAAAAGGAATCAGAAATATAACAGACCATATACTGAAAAACTATTATAAATCTTTATACGTTCCGGAAAATATGACACTTGTTGTAGCAGGGGATATTAAAAGAAAAGTTGTAGAAGAAAAATGCAGAGAGCTATTTGGAGAATTTAAAGGCAGCCCTGTTTTAGATTTTTCATGGAGTCAGGAACCGGAGCAGAACAGGGCAAAAGATATTGTCATTAAAAGCTGCAGAGCTTCCGGTGATGCTGCTGTTGTGTCTGTAGGGTGGCATTCACCGGGTATCAGAAACAGAGATACGTTTACCATGGATATTATTCTTCAGATTCTTGGAATTGGAATAAGTTCGCGGCTTAACAACCAATTAACGGAAAAGATGGCGGATGTTTACTGGACGTGGGGTAATTACATAACTTCAAGAGAGCCTGGCTGTTTTGTTCTTTATGCTGCATGTTCACCTGAAATAGCGGAAAAAGTAAAGCGTACAATGTTAAAAGAAGTCCGGGTCTTAAGGAATGATTCAATAACTCCCAAGGAGCTTGAAAAAGCCAGAATGTACTATGTGGCAGGTGAGGCATACAATCTTGAGAACATACTGGATTGTGCTTACTCCCTTGCATTCTGGTCAATTAATAAAGATTTTTATTTTGCTGAGACTTATCTTAATAACATTAAGAAGGTAAGTGCAGAAGATGTACAGAGAGTTGCAAACAAATATTTATCGGCAGACTCTTACATATCCGTTATACTTTATCCTGAAAACCCTGAAGAGAAGGTAAGATAGATGAAAAAATTAAAAATATTTTTTATCATTTTATTAGCAGCATTACTTAGTTCCTGTTTTAACAATAATTCAGTAAAGCAGTTTAGTCTGAGTAACGGATTAAGAGTAGTGTTTGCAAAGAAAGATTCTCCGGTAACTTCAGCCGTTTTTCTTATAGGTGCAGGAAAGCTTACGGAAAAGTATCAAATGGCAGAGTTGATGAATAATCTGATACTGGAAGGAAGCACAATAAGAACTAGGCAGCAGATTTTTCAGGATATTGAAACTAATGGCGGCAGAATACGGGTTTGGACTGACGATGTTACTTCAACAATTGAGATAAGGGCACCGAGGAAGACTTTTTCCAGATGTTTTGCAATAGTTTGTGAGACAATTTCTCATCCGCTGTTTGATAAAGCGCACATTGAAAGAGTTATCCGTGATAAATTAAATAAAAACAAAAAGAGAAACAGTTCTTTAAAAGAAGCTGCTGAAATCAGAAAACTACTTTTTAAAAATTCAGATGTTCTGATTCCTGATCTGGAAATATCAGAGGATATCAAACCGGAAACGCTTAAAAAATTCTACAAAGATTATTATGTCCCTTCAAATATAGTTGTAGCATTTAGCGGAGATTTTGACAGCAATGAGATGTTGAAAGTTTTATCTCTTTGCTGGGAAAGGGGAAAGGACAGGCAGAAAAAAGTCAGACATAAAATAAACATAGGTACTTATGCAGATAATCTCAGGATCGTTAAATATTCTGAAGAAAAGAATACAAAGGTTGTGGTTGCATTAAGAATGCCTGGTATGTATGAGGAGGGATATTTTAAGGGGATTATTTTAAGAAGAGTTTTTGCTGCAAGAATGAACAGTGTTCTGGAAAATGAGCTGAGAAAAAATAATATAAAACCGGAAAATTTAAGATCTTACTATTTTTATGATTATGGATTTGGTTACTGGGTTATAAAAATTACCGGAGAAAAATCCGATACTGGAAAAATAGAGAAGATTATTCTGCAGTCAATGGAAAAAATTAAAGAGCAGGGTGTGGATCAAAAATATTTTGAAACCGGCAAGCGAAAAGTATTGTTTGATATGGCATATAAAGGTCAGTTTTCAAGTTCAAGGGCAACTGTTCTTGCCTATATGGTTTATTGCGGGTTAAAAGATATATCGTACCAGAGTTATTGTAAAAAATATAATACTGTAGATATTGATCAGATTAATGAATTTGCTAAGCAAATTTTTAATAAACCGGCTGTTATACTGTACAAATCCAAATGAAAAAACAGAAAATATTGGTAAGCGCATGCTTACTCGGAGTTAATTGTCGTTATGACGGGTTGAGTAAATCTGATCCGAAGATTATTAATCTTTTATCAAGATATAATGTGGTTCCAGTATGTCCTGAACAACTTGGGGGACTTCCCACACCAAGGCCGGCTGCAGAGATCTTTAATGGTACAGGTAAAGAAGTTTTGGAAAGTAAAGCATTTGTTGAAAACAGAGATAATATTCCGGTAACAGACAATTTCCTTAAGGGCGCAGATCAGGCTTTAAAAATTGCAAAGTTATTAAATATTAAAAAGGCAGTATTTAAAGAGAGAAGCCCCTCGTGCGGTGTGCATTACATCAGATCAGGAGATAAAATTATCAAGGGGTGCGGAGTTACTACAGCTTTGTTTTTAAAAAACAGTATTGAGGTTATTTCAGATGAAGAGATTGAATAAAGCCCTGCTGTTACGGCCGGGCTTAATTTTTTACTCTGTTATAATGTTGTAAGACCTTACTTTCTTAATTTTACTGATTAATTGAAAATAATCTGAATTTTAAATCAAGGTATGTAATATTAATTATTAATTGTATATGCTGCTCAGACTTTTTTCCAGTCTTCCCATGGCTCTTCTGAACCCTTTTTTCCCGGATGATACAGCTGCAATAATCAATTCGTCTTCTGAAAATTTTACATAGTGGAATATAAGCTGCCTTTTTTTTATATCTCTTAAAATAATCTCTTTTACTTTAAGGTTCTCTCCGAGAAGGTTGGCTCCGTTTATAAGCGTAAAAGCAAATTCCAGAAGCAGTTCCTCAGGATAATCGGAATTATTGTAACTTGCAATAAGAAGGCCTTCTGAGGAGAAGATGTAAATGGAATCCCATCTTTCTTCTGACGAATAGTGCCTGATAATATCTTCTATTGAGTCCTGTATATTATTTATGGAAACATCTTCTGTTTTGTTTATCATACTCCGGCTCTTTCTTCTTCTTTTAAGCGTTCGTGTACCATAGATACTGTAAGTTTGATAACTTCTTTTAAAGTTGAAAACACTCCGTTGCCTTTTATTGCAGTACTTTCAAAATAGGGTACATTATAGATATTGAGTTTACTGTTTAAAAGATCCACAGGAGCAGCAGACGGGAGATCTCTTTTATTGTACTGAAGCACCCACGGAAAATTTTCAAGAGTCTTGCCGTATGCAAGAAGGTTCTTTTCAAGATCCTCAAGTGTATCAAGATCTGCTTTCAGTCTGTCAATTTGGGAATCAGCCACATAAACAATTCCGTCAACACCATTTAAGCATATCCTTCTTGTAAGGTCGTAATTTACCTGACCGGGAACTGTATAAAGATTAAATTTCGGTTTTTTCCCGTTTATCCTTCCAACTTCAAGCTGAATAAAATCAAAAAATATTGTTCTGTCTTCTCTTGTTTTAAGCATCATAAGATCGCTTTTTAAAGCAGGATCAATTTTTTTATGTATGTAGTTCAGGTTTTCGGTTTTGCCGCTTAAACCGGGTCCGTAATAGACGATTTTAAGATGTAATTCATTTAAAGCCTGATTGATAAACATAATATTCCCTTTTCTGATGCTTGGATTATAATCCGTTAAAAACTCTGTCAAGTTCATCGCTTAACAGATTTTGAAAATGTTCATCCAGTTCGTTCTGCTGTTGTCTGACATTGCTGTTTTCCGCCTGTAAAACAGGGTAGAGATTTTCCACTGTTTTTTTGGTAAAAATTCTTACCAGCCCCAGAGTAGTTGTTTTTGGAAAAACCACTACAAGGAAATAACTGCTGCTTACGGCTGATGTAAGAATATTGTAATTTGTTCCCTCGTGAAGAACAGTTAAAAAATTGCCTCTTTCGGATATCAGTTTTGCCATTTCATTTGCTGCTGCATATGTGCTTGAGCTAAGTACTGCAATTGACAGCGTATTAAAATTCCATGACGATGATGTGTAACTGGAAATGATCTGTCCTGCGCTGTTTACAAGTATAACTGCAGATATGTTGAGCTTTTGTGCCAGAGCAGAAAGATGTGCGGATATTTTATCAGAATTTGTTATTTTATTATCAGAGTTTTGCAGTATCATTTTTATCCCCGTATTTTTATTGCCCCAGACTGAGTCTGTAACCAAGCTGCCACGGAAGTCCGCAGTTTTTAATTTTATCCTGTACTGATTCCACAGGATAAACCAGCCGCTTCAATTCAAAAAGACCTTTATCAGTGTCTAAAATTCCGTAAGCTGCTCTGGGATCTCCGTCTCTCGGCTGACCCACGCTGCCGGTATTTATAATGTATCTTTTATCAGGTTCAATTTCAATATGATTCGTATTTTCAGGTATAATTATTTTTGTGCTGTCATGTATAAAAGCACATGGTTTGTGAGAGTGCCCTATAAAGCAGATTTTTGTATCAAAATAGTCAAATGCATACTCAGCATCTGAAACAGAAAGAATATACTCCCATTTAGAGTTCTTAACCGGGCTCCCGTGGACAATAGTGATGTCTTCGTCTCTCCACAGATCAGGTATGGAAGCGAGTGCTTTTACGGATTTTTCCGAGATGTTTTTTTTAGTCCACAAAATAGCCTCGTATGCAATAGAGTTGAATTTTCTTGTATCTATCTGTCCTGTTATTGCAGCATCATGATTGCCAAGTACAACGGCATGGCAGACTTCAAGTGTCTTCTCCACGCAGACATCAGGCTCCGGCCCGTATCCCACTATATCACCGAGACAGACAATTCTGTCAACTGCTTCGTAACTTAGGGCAGTAAGAACTACTTCCAGGGCATCATAATTACCGTGAATGTCAGATATAATTCCTGTGCGCACGTTTTCTTCTCATGTATTTAATAGTCCTGATTTGATATTGCAAAAACCAAGCCATTGCAGGGCCTGTCCGCCGGGCAGTTACTGTACTTTTAATAAACAATGTAAGTCTCTGTAAATAAAGGGAATACATGAAGTCAGAAAAACAAAATAATTTGGTTACTGTAGCAGATTCTTTCAATCTGAATTATTGTATTCCGTTATGCAAAGATCAGAGCATGTCAATAGGATCAACATTGACAGCTACACGAACATTATGAAATTTATTTTTTGAATAATAATTATGCAACGCGTATTTTACAAGCCGCCTGATTTTATTCCCCGAAGGATCTGTTTTTTTTGATGATTTAATAATTATCTGAAATCGGTACCTGTTTTTTATCCTTGAAATGGGAGACAGTGCAGGACCGAGAATAGTAATCCCTTTTTCACGGGCAAGAAATTTTTTTAAGAATTCTGCTGCACTCAGAACTTCCTGCTGTTTGATACCGCTGAAATTTATCAGAATAATTCGTCCAAAAGGAGGGTAATTAAGATCCTGTCTGTTCTTTATATCCCATTTGTAAAATTTATCAAAATTGTGAGTAAGAACAAATGAAAGAACCGGATGTTCCGGTGTCATTGTCTGAATTATTACTTCTCCCTGTGTATTTCTTCTTCCTGCTCTTCCTGCAGCCTGAGCCAGAAGCTGGAAAGTTTTTTCTCCTGCTCTGAAATCAGGGAAATGAAGACCTGTGTCAGCGGAAATAATCCCAACAAGACTGACTTTTGGAAAGTCGTGGCCCTTTGCCACCATCTGAGTACCAAGAAGTATATCTGCCTTGTGATTCATGAAATCACGGATTATTTTTGAGTATGCATTTTTTCTTCTTGTAGTATCAAAATCCATTCTCAGAGTACGGACATCGGGAAAGAGTTTCTGCAGTTCCTCTTCAATCTGTTCCGTACCTGCTCCGCTGTATGAAAAAGAAGCATTGCCGCATTTCGGGCAGGTATCAGGAGCAGGTTGTTTGTATCCGCAATAGTGACATTCAACAGTTGAAGTAGATTTATGATATGTCAGCGTTATATCGCAGTTTTTACAGCGTTCAATGTGCCCGCATTCGGAGCACATTAAAAACGGGGAATAACCCCTCCTGTTTTGAAGCAGGATTACCTGCTGATTTAGTTTTAGCCTATGTTCGATTTTTTCTCTCAGCAGGGGAGAAATAATACGTGTCTCTTTATCAAAGGCAAATTTTTTCTGATCCACAAGCACAACTGCAGGAAGAGGTGTTTTTTCAACTCTCTTTTCCAGTTTCAGAATTTCATATTTTCCGTTTAGTCCGTTGTAAAGAGATTCAAAACTCGGTGTGGCAGATCCCAGAATAACAACAGCGTTGTTCAGTTTGCCGCGCATAACTGCCACATCTCTTGCATTGTACCTTGGAGCAGGATCTGTCTGTTTAAATGATGAATCGTGTTCTTCATCCACTATAATCAGGCCGAGGTTTTTCAATGGTGCAAACACAGCAGATCTGGGCCCCAATACTATATTCAGTTCTCCTTTTCTGATCCGTCTCCATGTGTCAAATCTTTCACCGGGGGACATTCTGCTGTGAAGAACTGCCACTTTATCTCCGAAAACAGCTTTGTATCTTGATACGGCCTGAGGAGTGAGGGAAATTTCAGGAATTAGTACAAGAGCGCTTTTCCCTGCTTTCAGAATCTGTTTTATTGCCTGCATATAAACAATTGTTTTACCGCTTCCCGTAACTCCGTAAAGAAGAAAGATTTTAAATTTTTGGGAATTTAATGAGCTTTCTATTTTTTGTGATGCCAAGGCCTGTTCATCTGTCAGTATGTGATTTTCTTCAGTTTCATTAAATATCCGGTCTGAGTTTACCCTGTATATTTCGTTTTCTTTGAACCTGATAATGCCTTTTTGCAACAATCTGTTTAAAGTTTGCGCTGTGGCCGGAAGATTTTTTCGTGCAGTACTGTTATTGTTGTTTTTTAAAATGGATACAATTTGTGCCTGAGCAGGTGAATTTTTAAGAAGAGATTCCAGTTCAGATTCATTTATGTCAGTATTAAGATGTACAATTTTTTCGGTTTTAATTGAAACAGGTTTTCCTGAGGCCATGTATTGTGTTTGAACTATTCCTGATTTTTCAAGTGCTGACAGAATTCTCCTTACATTTATTTCGGGGAATGTTTTTTCAAGATTTACTACAGAGACTTTCCTTTTTCTCTTAATTTCATTAAGAATTTTAGTATCTGAACCGGAAAGATCCTCCGGTAATTTGTCAACTGTAGTTTTAACATACAAAGTATTTTTGTTCAGTATGCCCGGAGGTATAGTACTCTTAATGGTTTCCCCGAGTCCTGAAACGTAGTACTCTGCAATCCATTTTGAAAGCTTAAGAAGTTCGTTGGAAAGTGCCGGTTCAGGATCATTGATATGTATTATATTTTTAACCGGTTTAATATCGGTTTCTCTTAATAACTCAATTACCAGTCCTGTCAATGTCCTTTTTGCGAAAGGTACAGTCACAATCTGACCGGCTTTTATTGTGTCTTTTAATTTTTCAGGAACCTGGTAAATAAAAGCCTTATCAGGCGGTGAGGGAAAAACAACCAGCGCATAATTTTTATTGTTGTTCCGGGTCATACAAAAATATACGAATAATGATTTTATTTACAAGGTAAACTTTCTATGTCTGTTTATTAATTTTTGTGTTTTACACCTACAAAATTCGTAAGCACCTGAAAATAAAACGATTTTTATTAATTATGTGAAAATTAAAGCTGCAGGCGGGCATATTTTTTCCTTGTAAATAAATTGAAATTACTATACATTAAGTATTAAATAAAAATACGCATATCACTAAAAGGCAGAAGAGTTTATGAAGAAGATTATTGCGTTATCAGTTGTATTATCAATTGTTGTTTTTTCCGGCTGTGCGTCGGTTAATAAAACAGTAAAAACAGATTCCAGGTCACAAAGCATTCAAAAAGAACCGTCTCCTCAGGCTATGTACAGATATATTGACGGAGTTATTTTTGATCTAAAGGAAAACTATGCAGCTGCTCTTCTTGCATATCAGGAAGCTCTTCTTTATGATTCTACATCCGCAGAGATAAATCTTGCAGTTGCTAAAGAGTACTTAAGGCTTGGCAAGATAGAGAGTGCAATAAGATTTCTTAACAGGACTTTAAGATTGGACGCAGGTAATAAAGACGCCACGGAGTTTATTGCAAATATCTATCTTGATCAGGGGAAGTGGGACAAAGCAAGAAAAATTTACAAAGAGATTCTGCAGAATGATCCGGATAATGTGTCGGCGTATTATAACCTTGCTCAGGTTTATCTTCAGGAGGGTGACGGTGAAATGGCAGTTGATGCTCTGGAAAAGGTTATTGAACTTGAACCATCTGTTGATCAGCAAGTCTATATTAGTCTGGGCGAGCTGTATTTAAAACTGGAAAGATACGACGATGCAGAGAAAATATTTTTTGATATAATCAAAAGAGATGAGACCGAAAGCTTTGCATATTACGGCATTGGTCTTGTAAAAGAGGCAAAACAGGATACACTTGGTGCGATCTCATATTATAAACGTTCTCTTGAATTAAACAATCAACTGGCATTTGCAAGAGAGCGGTTGAGCGCTCTTTATACATCAACAGGAGAATGGGATAGTGCTCTTAATCTTTATAAAGAAGAGATAGAACTGGACAGTACAAATGTTTCTGCAATGCTCGCTGTAAGTGAGATTTACAGGAAAAAGGGAGAAATTGCCAAGGCTCTTGAAAATCTGGAAAAGATTAAAAAGAAGTTTCCCGGAGATTTCAGACCTTATCTTGATGCAGGCCGTATTTATCTTGATGACGGAGAATTTGCCGAAGCGTTCAACAATCTGAAAATTGTTACTGAAATGGCTCCTGATAATTTTCTGGGGTGGTTGTTCGGAGGCATATCGCTGTTTCATCAGAACAACCTGAATGAAGCATCTTACTATCTTGAAGAAGCTTTAAAATTTCAATCGGACAGCCCTCTTGGGAATTATTATCTTGGAGTGCTCTATTCTCAGAAACAGCAGAATGAAAAGGCTGTTGAATATCTTGAAAAAGCGGTTTCAGTAAGACCCGGGTGGGTCGCAGCCATGAATGCTCTTGCAGGGGTTTATGAAACTCTTGGCACATATGAAAAATCTGACAGTCTGTTTGAAAGAATACTGTCAATTGAGCCGGAAAATGCTCTTGCATTGAATAATTATGCATACAGTCTCTCGACACGCGGAATTAAACTTGACAGGGCTCTGGAAATGGTGAGGAAAGCTCTGGAAAAAGAACCGGATAACGGTGCTTATCTTGATACTGCAGGCTGGATATATTTTCTTAAGGGGGGTTATGAGACTGCAAAGGATTATCTGGAAAAAGCCTGGTCAAAACGGCAGGAAAGCGCTGAAGTAGGAGAGCATCTTGGAGATGTGTATTTTAAGCTGGGATTAAAGGAAAAAGCAGTTGAAATATGGAAAGAAGCCTTAAAACTACAGCCGGATAATCAGTCAATTAAAAAGAAACTGGGACTTTAGGTTAAAGGCCTTTTATGATTCGATCTGTACTAAAGATTAAAAAATATTTTTTAATTTTTATTCCTGCAATTGTGATCACAGGCTGTTCAACAATATTTGTTTCCGAAGAAAAACCATGTGTAAAAAATCCCGAACAGCTTTTGTCAGGTATAAGAAAAAATGCAGGGAGACTTAGAACTTTTAAGGCAAGAGGAAAGTTAATTGTTAATACCAAAGGAATGGGGCTGCGCGGTACAATCAGCATAAAAGCCAGAATTCCGGATTCTCTCTGGCTGAAAATAGAAGGGCCTCTGGGAATTGACGTTGCTACAGGGATATTTTCCGAAGAATCAGCGCTTATGTACAGTCCTCTTGAGAATGTTTTATGGAAAGGGAGTTACAGTTCTGTTGTTGAAAAAGGTTATGTTCCCGGTGCAATAAATTCATCAAATTTTGTACTTAGTGTTGTGGGACTTCCTTTTCCTTCCGATACATTATTTGAAAAAACAGACTCAGTAAAAGTCAGTAAGAACGGCGGGTTTGTTATCTATCTGAAATTCCAGACACTATGGGTTGATAAAAGGGGATTAATTACAAAGTGGGAAAAGTGTAATGCAAGCGGAGAACCAGAGTGGTTATGGGAAGGAAAAAGATTTGTAAAAAAGGGAGGAGTTTTTATTCCCCGTCTTATAAGAATTACTGCTTTTAATCCCAAAAAGCAGGTGACAATTTTATACGAAGAAATAAAAACAAACAAGGCCATAAAAAAAGGTTTTTATAAAATTGACATTCCAAAAGGAGTCAGAACAATTGAATTATAATAGTCAAAACAAAAGAGATTTGTACCTTTCCATTGTAATCCCTGTTTTTAATGAAGAGGAATCTGTCCGGGAACTTTATTCTCAGATTACTCTTGTATGTGAAAGAGAAAAGTACTCATATGAAATTATTTTTGTGGACGACGGTTCAACTGATTCCACTTTTGATGTGTTAAATGTTCTTTTTCAGCAGGACCCGAGAGTAAAGGTGATTCAATTCAGAAAAAACTCGGGAAAGTCAGATGCTTTGAGTGCAGGATTTGAAGTATCCTCAGGTGATTATGTTGTTACAATGGACGGAGATCTTCAGGATGATCCCAATGAGATCCCGGCTCTTTTAAAGGAAATTGAAAAAGGATACGATCTTGTATCAGGATGGAAAGCGTCAAGAAAGGATCCTTTATCAAAAAAGATCCCTTCTAAGGTCTGGAATTTCGGTACTTCAATGTTAACAGGTCTTAAACTGCACGATTTTAACTGCGGACTAAAGATTTACAGATCGGAAGTAGTTAAAAATCTTAAAATTTACGGAGAACTGTACAGATACATCCCTGCCCTTGCAAACTGGCAGGGGTTCAGAGTCGGTGAACTTAAAGTAAACCACAGATCCAGGAAATACGGCAAATCCAAATTCGGAGCTTCAAGATTTCTGAAAGGTTTTCTTGATCTTATAACAGTAATGTTTTTAAGCAAATATACTACAAGGCCTCTTCATCTTTTCGGATCTGTCGGGTTCTTATTTTCCATTGCAGGTGGCGGAATAACAATTTATCTTATTGCAATCCGCATATTAAAAAAATCATATTTAAGCAACCGACCTCTTTTATATCTTGGTATCCTTTTTCTGATAATCGGAGTGCAGTTTATTTCAATCGGCCTTCTCGGGGAGATGATTACAAGATCTCAATCTGACAGAAACACGTTTTCCATAAGAAAAACTCTCGGGGTGTAAAATTGCGTATTGTACTTATCGGAACCGCATATCCAATGCGCGGGGGAATTGCCCATTATGTGGCTCTGCTGTATAAGCATCTGAAACAAAAAGGGCACTCTGTTTCTGTTATATCTTTTAAACGTCAGTATCCGAAAATATTTTTCCCGGGAAAAACTCAGGAAGACGAGGGTAAAGAACTTATTCAGGTTCAGGCCGACCCTGTGCTTGATACTATAAATCCTTTCACATGGATTAAAGCGGTTCTGAAAATAAAGAAAATTAAATCCGATTGTGTTGTGTTTAAATACTGGATGCCTTTTTTTGCTCCGTGTTATGCAGTGATCGCTTTCTTTTCATCCAGAGTATTTAAAATCAGGACGTGTTATATTTGTGATAACATTATCCCTCACGAAAAGAAAATCGGGGACAGGGTTTTATCCTATATGGCACTTAAGTTTATTGATTTCTTTATTGTTCAGTCGGAATCAGTTAAGCGGGATCTTTTAATGTTCAGACCTGATGCTCTTTATACTCTGGTTCCTCATCCTGTATATGAAATTTTCCCTGATGCAGTGCCAAAATCAGACGCAAGAGAAAAGCTTGGAATTAAAGAAGATAATGTAATTCTTTATTTCGGGCTTATACGTAGATACAAAGGAGTAAAATATCTTGTTCTGTCCATGGAACGGATTGTAAAAGATACAGGAGCAAGACTCCTTTTGTGCGGTGAATTTTATGAAGACAGAGATGAGATTCTGGATCTGATAGAAAAATCAAGTGTTAAAGATAAAATTACTCTGTGTGATAGATTTATACCTAATGAGGAGGTTGCAGATTATTTCTGTGCCGCAGATCTGGTTGTTCTGCCATATGTATCTGCCACTCAAAGCGGAATAGTGCAGATTGCATATAATTACAACAAACCTGTGATTGTAACAAAAGTGGGCGGACTGCCGGAGATTGTACCTGACGGGAAAACAGGTTATACGGTGGAACCTGAGAAGCCCGAAGCAATTGCAGATGCAGTGAAAAAGTACTTTGCAAACAAAGATAAACATGATTTTGAATCATCAGTAAAAGCGGAAAAAAAGAAGTACTCGTGGGAAAGAATGGTTGAAGCAGTAGAAAAGTGCAGTGATTTTTAATAATTATCCTCTGTTTATAAAAATTAAAGGTTAGTAAATGGTTGAATATGATCCTGTAAAAAAGCGGATTGCAGGAATTGTACGGAACAGTATTGTTTTAAGAAAAACAGTATTTTCTGTTCTTGATATTATTTTTCTGCGTACCTGGTATGTAAAAAGAGCGATTAAAAGGCTGGGATTAAGCAAGTCCGAATCAATAAGCATTCTTGATGCAGGCTCAGGTTTTGGGCAGTATTCCTATTATCTTGCAAAAAAATATAAAAATGCAGATGTGACAGGAGTTGACCTGGAAAAACACCTTGTA
>Ga0190359_1000712_pt1 | contig 22131 bp, 26 predicted proteins | sample 48721823_MG_FD_161269 | JGI IMG/M metagenome (GOLD analysis project Ga0190359, IMG submission 161269) | Hydrothermal vent microbial mat bacterial communities from Southern Trench, Guaymas Basin, Mexico - 4872-18-2-3_MG | ecosystem: Environmental > Aquatic > Marine > Hydrothermal vents >... | reverse complement strand
TAAAAACATGAATATAGACTGCGTGTTCTGCAAAGGCCGGTTATATTGTGGCAGAAAATATTGTCCAATTCAAGCAAAGATCTACTATAAAAAAGGATTCCAGCAAAAGTTTTCAACTTCTAAAAAGGAATTCTTTGGAGAAGCCCCAAATGTCTTTGTGAGTAGATACAATTATCCAAACATCAATGTTGGTGTTTTGTCTGTTGACAAGTATAACAAACATGACGAACCAAGGTATTGGAGCGATAATTCTGTTAGTATAGATAAAGTGATTAAAAAAAGAGTCGAGCTTGTAAATTCTTATATTAAAACTAGCGCAAGTTCTGCAAGAAAAAGAAATAAAGTCATAGAATCTTTCAAAGAAGTATCTTTATCAAAAAAACCTGTGGATACTGAATTAAAATTAAGCAAAACGCCAAGATTCAACTTAAACTTCAATCAGACAATAACACCATTTGGTCCTAACGCACAATTAGAAAATGTTAAAGTTGTTAGCAATCCTAGAGTGCCAAGCAGCGTTGATAAGCTAAGCAACGATGAAGTTAGTGCTCAGGAAGCAGTGAATAAATTAAGTAAAAGGTTTGATGTTTATTACATTACTAAAGTTTTTTCAACAGGTATTCTTGGCAGGAAATTGAATTCGAAATTCGTTCCCACGCGATGGTCGATAACTGCTGTTGATGATCTCGCAGGCAAGAATATGATTTCACAAATTTTAAAACTGAAAGAAATTTCTGAGCCTGAGGTCTTAGTCGGAGGAGATTATGGAAATTACTTTATAGCAATATTCATTCCAGGCAGCTTTAAGTATGAACTTTTCGAAATTCCAGTTTTAGAATCAAACTTCTCTAAAGAAAGATATCCTTTAAGATACACAACAAATTATGAAAGCACTTTTGGAAGGAAAGAATATGCGAAGGAAACTGCTGGAGGATACTATGCCGCCAGATATTCCTTGTTGCAATACTTAACTGAGAAAAAGAAACAGGCAAGTGTGCTTTTAATAAGATTCATCACAAAAGACTACTGGGCGCCTTTAGGGGTATGGGTTGTAAGAGAAACTGTAAGAAAGATATTGATAAACAAACCAATACATTTTTCATCATTAGACCTTGCATTAAGTTTCACAAAGAAATATGCAATGAAATACTTCAGAACAAATCTGGATGGAATTCTAAAAAGTAGCAAATTGTTGAAAGAAATAAAGACACAAAGTCGATTAAACCGGTTTTTAGGTTAAGATTAACCTTAGTAGCTAAAAAGTTTCACTTAAAAATAAACGAAAAAAGATTTAAATGTTAAAGATAAAGAAACGCGTATGGTTGATAACTTTGACGAATATGAGGATTTCTTAAAGAAAAAAGAAGATTTTATCAAAAAAGTCGAGCTAGAGAAAGAAACCGAAAAGAATATCACTTTCGGTTTACAAGATGATATTGAAGAAGGTATAAAAGAATTTGAGAAAAAAATTGCTGTGGATTCACAGCAGGATATTGATAAAACTCACGGGAAAAACCCTGTCTTGATTCTTGTGGAGACGATCATTCTTTTTTTCAAGCTAATTTTGTTTAATCAGAAAGCGTTAAAAGAAGCTTATATTAAAACCAGCACAAAACGATTGTTTGTGGTTTATGTTTTGTTTTCTCTCGGTTTTGGAATTTCTCTGATTTTTTGGAGCGAATCAAAAATTGGTGTTTCGCCTTATGCTGCATTATCTGTTGTCGTTTTACCGTTCATCCTATTCGTCCTAAATGAGATTGTGGCCAGGATTCAGCAAGCGTTTTTCTTTCTCTTTTCTGGAGAGGATAAAACACGAGAAATTATTATAATAAATGCCTATTCCTCTTTATTATTTGTACCGGCATTTTATTTTCCAACATATCAAGCTATGTTGTTGTGGTCGATCTTTGCCATAATTTTTATTATTGGATTAGAAACCTGGGCTTTGAGTTATGCATTCAATCTTAAAAAATGGCAGAGTTTCAGTGCCATAATCCTTCTTTTCTTCTTGATATTGGGAGTATACATATTTTTCAGGGTGTTCCAAAGCAGGATACCTTCAGTCTTACCCCACAAAATGTGATAAAAATGAGTCCGATTAGCCAACTAATTATTGTAATCGCGATAATAGTTTTGTTTCTTTACCTTGTAAATAAAGTCATAAAGCTTGTTGTCAAGTTAACTCTAATTATCATAGGTGCAATGGTTATCTTCTCTGTCGTAAGCCTATTTTTAATTCAAAACCAGATTGGGGAGCTTGGCACAGAAAATGTAGTGTTAGTGCTAATGAATAAAACTACACCATTAACCATTCTTCAATCCTCCAGTAATAAAATTTCCTTTTTGAATGAAGTTTTAGATGAAGAATTCGATCCTAAAGAGCTTAACTTTAACTCAACAGTTTTGGTTATTGACCAAGAAGTTTTTAAGAAAAACGAAACAGTATATGAAAAATTAAAAGAGTTTGTTTCAGAAGAGGATTCTGAAAAAATTTATTCAGCCATAATGGATTTTATTAATCAAACAAGTTTTATTAAACTAACATATCTTTATTTTAAGCGAGATATTAAAGTGTATCCAAAAGCCAAAATAAATAGCTATAGCCCAACACTTAAAAACACAAGTTCATTCCGCTTAAAGATACTAAAGTTGGTGAGAATATGAGTTTCTTAGGTAAAATATTTCATTCTAGAAAAAAAGAAAGCTTGGAGAAGTTTGACTTTCAAGAACATGACAAAAAAGATAATTTAACAGAGAGTTCTATAAACAACAGCTCCTTAGACAACATGAACTTAGGATTAGAAGAGAACAACGGTTTGCAACAGAATACGTTTAATGAAAATGCTATGCAAAGCAATCCTAATTTTGAAAGCATCAAATCATTCAACGAGTTCAATCAGAGAAACTTAAATCAACAAAAATTTCAGAATCCCGAATTAATGCAAATCCAAAAAGAACTCGAAGTAATCAGTTCAAAGATTGAAACATTGAAGGTGTTGCTTGAAAACATAAACCAACGACTTTATGTTTTAGAGAATCAAAATGCGAGAAGGTATTAGCAAAGCAAAAAAAACAAAAGAGTTCTATTTCTTCTTTTTGTTGGTATCTCTATTAATCCTAGCAGATAGACTACTAAAGATTATTTTTTTCAGAATAAAGCCTTTCATGGAATTTAAGATAGCAAGCTTTACAGTTTTTTCGATTAAAACAATTGAGAATTATGGTGCGGCTTTCGGAATTTTAGCTAATAACCAAATAGTTTTGATAATAGTTCCTGTAATTGTTATTATACTTATTCTTGCTAATTTAAATAGAATATTAAACGGCAAAAGATATAGAATCCCAACTTTGTTAATACTTTCAGGCGCCATCGGAAATTTAATTGATAGAATGATTTATGGAAAAGTGCTTGACTTCATAAGCTTATTTTCCATTCCATATTTTAACCTTGCTGATGTTATGATTACCATTGGTGTTTTCATAATAGTGTTTATGGAAGTTTTCCCTTTAAGATTAAAACAAAAGTTAAACAAACATTCTAAAAAATAAAGACTTTCACTTTGTTGAAAAGAAAATATTTATATAATTGTAAAGCGTAAAAATGCTAAAATGCCAGCGAAAAAATCAAACAAAAAAACCAAAGCTAATACTTCTAAAAAGAATAATGTAAAGAAAAAGAAACCTGTGCAAAAGGCAACCAAGACTAAAAAGCCAGTAGCTAAAAAGAACCAAGCCAGAACAAAAAGTGTTGCAAAGAAACCTAAAGCTGCACAAAAAAGCAAGACTAAAAAAAGCGTTAAAAAAGTTGTTAAGGTTGAGAAACCTTTGCCAAGACCAAAGCCATTAAGATTAAATTATATGAATCTGCTTCAGTTCTTACTAGAGTTCATAGTTGCTGCAGGATTCTTCTTTGGCCTATTTGGTTATAATTATGATATCTTGGGTTACTATTGTGTGTTACCTTTGACTTTTGTTAACTTTATAATCTCTTTTGTTGAAAACAACCGAACAATAACTTATAGCGCAATAAATATGGTGATGGCTTTGATAGCATTTTATCCGATCATAGGTTTTTTTGCAAAGTTGGTGGGTATAGCATTATCAATATCATCGATAACAGTCTTATCTGCTAGATTACACGAATAAACTATTTTTGTGTTTTTATTTTTTTTAATATAGTTAAGGAGGTGTTCTAAATGGTTGATTGTATCTTCTGTAAGATTACTAAAGGTGAGATTCCAAGTTTTAAGATTTGGGAAGACGATTTGTTTATGGCAATACTGGATATTAATCCAAATTGTAAAGGGCAAACTCTAATTTTAACAAAAGAACATTATGATTCAGATCTACTAAAAATGGATGATGAAACTTATAGCAAGATGTTCTTGGCTGCAAAACACGTTTCAGAATTGCTTAAAAAAGCCCTTGGAGTAAACAGGGTAGGCTTAATTTTTGAAGGCACCGGTGTGAATCATGCGCATATAAAATTGTATCCAATGCACGGCGTTGATAAAGAATTTGACGAGATCATTAATGAGGAAAGAGTCTGGTTTGATAAGTATCCTGGATTTTTGACATCTAAGATGGGTCCACAAGCGGATTTCAAAGAGTTAGAAAAAATAGCTGAACAAATAAAAAACGCAGCTAAAGACTAAACTTTCTTTTAATTCTTTTTTAATAGTTTTTTTAAACTCCGATGGTTTTCTAAAAAATAATGGTTGCGGCTAAGAAGAAGGTATTTAGAGAATTTATTAAAATACTCCTTAAAGAAAAGCCAAAAGATAAAGATAAGATCAATAGTATCAAATTAAGGCTGGCAAGAAAGTATGGATTAGAAAAGTTTCCAACAGATATTGAAATTCTATCATATGCTAACAAAAAAGAGTTTGATGTTTTAAGCCAAATTCTTCTGACAAAACCAACAAGGACTTTGTCTGGAGTTTCTGTTTGCGCAATAATGACTAAACCGAGCCCCTGTCCTCACGGAAGATGTGTTTTTTGTCCTGGTGGTGTCAACAGTGCTTTTGGTGATGTTCCGCAATCTTATACTGGAAGAGAACCTGCAAGCATGAGAGCTAAAAGAAATGATTATGATTCTTATCTTCAGGTGATGAACAGATTAGAGCAGTATGTTGTCATGGGACACAATTTTAACAAGATTGAACTAATTATTATGGGTGGAACATTCCCTTCGCTGAACTTTAATTATCAAAGGAATTTTGTGGCTTATGCGTTCAAAGCAATGAACGATTTTTCCAGGCTTTTTATTAAAGGGAACTCATTTAAGCTAAACAGATTTAGAGAATTTTTCTTATTACCGGGTTCAGTGAACGATGAAGAAAGAGTGAAAACAATAAAGAGGAGGTTATCAAAACTTAAAGGTTTTGCAAACTTAGAATTAGAGCAAGAATATAATGATAAGAAAAGCAAAGTTAAATGTGTTGGCTTAACAATTGAAACAAGGCCGGATTATGCAAGGTTAGAACATGCAAAAAGAATGTTAAGTCTAGGAGCAACAAGAGTAGAACTTGGTGTTCAAACAATTTATAACGATGTTCTTGAGAAAGTTGAGAGAGGTCATACTGTTGAAGATAGCATAGCTGCAACAAGAATACTAAAGGATCTGGGATTTAAAATAAATTACCATATCATGATAGGGTTGCCTAACAGCAATTATAAAAGAGATTATAATATCTTTAAAGAGTTATTTGAGAACGAGGATTTTAGGCCAGACATGTTAAAGATATATCCTTGTTTGGTTGTTAAAGGCACAAAACTTTACCAGTGGTGGAAGAACGGCAAATTTAAAGAGGCGAATAATGAATATGCTCTCAAACTTCTAAAAGAGGTTTATCCAATAATTCCAGAATATGTGAGGGTTATGAGAATTCAGAGAGATATTCCTTCGCATACTATTGAATCTGGAGTTAATCTAACTAACTTAAGACAGGTTTTGTATGAGGAACTAAAGAATAAACCTATCAAAGAGATCAGGTTTAGAGAAATTGGACTTAATTTAAAACAGCAGAATCTAGACTTAAAAGGAATAAACAGAAAGATCTTTGTTAAGGAGTACAATGCATCCAAAGGTAAAGAGTTTTTCATAAGTGAAGAAGATGAACAAAGAAGATTCATCTTTGGCTTCTGTAGATTAAGGTTTCCATCTCAATCGTTAATAAAAGAAATCGATGATAAAACTGCTTTGATTAGAGAGTTACATGTTTATGGGCCTTCCGAAAAAATAGGATTAAGAGGCAACATTCAACATTCAGGCACGGGTTCGAGGTTGTTAAAAAAAGCCGAGCAGATTGCAAAAGCAAGAGGTATGAGAAAAATCTTAGTAATCTCAGGCATAGGTGTAAGAGCTTACTACAGAAAACACGGTTATAAAAAACAGTCTTACTATATGGCGAAGCATATTAGTTAGAGTTTCTTAAAGATTTTTATCTTCTCATTAACAAAAGGGATGTAATCCAAGGTTAAATGAGATTTAAAATTGCATTCCTGACACTCTATAACTTTGTAGATTATCTGCTTGTTATAAAAAAGGAAATCCTTTGATACCGATTTAGAACCGCATCTTGGGCAAATTTTTTCAGGAGTCTCTCTTAAGATGTGCTCTAAGATATTACCACCTGTTCTTGTTAGTTTAAGGTTCATTTTTAAATTTTTTGAGTAAAAATAATAGCTGTTCCTCAATAAAATAAAAAAGCAAAATTTTATAAAAATAGAAAACGGATTTTTAATTATGAATAGTCCTACTCTCTTTAATGAAAATAACCCTCAAAACAAAACTCAACCTGCAAAAAACAACGCTAACGTTGATTTTCAATTAGTATTACAAAACCTGGAAACAATCAGCCGAAGGCTAAAACTTAATGAAGAGAAACAAACATTATTATCCAGAAAATTTGAGCTGCTTGAACAAAACCTTGTGAACTTCGAGAGGACAACCAACCAAAGGATCTCAAAGATAAGTGAACAGGTGCATTTTTTAACCAAAGAAATAAATGAATTAAAAGAAACAATTTCTGGAATCCTCGAAAACTTGAAAAATGCTGCGGATAAGAGTTCAGTCAAGAAAATCGAAAAGTATTTAGAGTTATGGAACCCTGTGAAGTTTGCTACTATTGATGATGTAAAGAGAATTGTTAATGAGAAAGAAAACGTGAAAATGAAAAAAGTTTTAAAGGATATAGGTTTAAAATAAGAAAATGCCTCAAGGTAATCAAAAAATCATGGACTTGCCCACTTTAATGAAGTATATTTCTGAACAGCGGGCAAAAGGTTTATCTGACTATAAAATTGTTGAAACATTAATCTCAAATGGATATAATTCTAGCCAGATTTATGATGCATTAACTCAATTAGATTTGAAACAGTCAATGAAAGTGCCGATATCCGGCAGTAAAACTAATGAGCCTCTTCAACCAAAAACTGAAAACATTGAGCAAGCGCAAGCACCTGTTAAACAACCACAAAGCGTGAATCAACAGCAAGTAACAGCATCAAATGTTGAAGAGAATAATTCAATTAATCAAACATCGGAACAAATAAACAACAACGTTCAAGAAAATGCTGGCTTAGAGAATCAAACATCTGAGCAAACAAACAGTTTTGTTAATCAGGAAGTTATTGCAACACAATCATCTCAAATAAGTCCGGAGTTAATTGAAAAAGTACAGGAAATCAGTGAAACCATCATTGAAGAGAAATGGGATGAATTAATTGGAAATGTCAAAAAGATTGTTGACTGGAAGAATAGAATGGAAGAACGTATCAACAAAATTTCTGAAAGAATGGATGTTTTGGAGAAAGAAATGTCTGATTTAAGGAATAGTATCTTTTCTAAAATAAAAGATTACGATACTCACATTAGTGAGTTTAGTACAGATTTAAAAGCGTTACAGAAGGTCTTTGGCGATATGTTACCTGAGTTCGTTTCAGGGATACATCAACTTAAAGAGATCATAGATAAGGCTAAGAAAGAATAAATTAAAGATCAAGAATAATTTTTTCCCAAATTATGGATTACGTTCCTGAAATAAATCGCATAGCAATAAATGCTACTAATAAAACCAAGATTGCACCTAGAATATTCTCGTTGAAAATAGATTTTACTAAATTCTGCTGGAACTCGGATTGAGATTCATTACCTGCACTAGCATTTGAACCCATCTCTAAAAGCTTCCCCCCATAAAAATTACCGATAATTGCACCAACGAGAATAAGCACAATAATGAATACAAACCAACTCGCACCTTTCTCCCCACCAAAAATTTCTACAAGGTTGCTCGAATCCAAACCTAAAAAGTTACCAATTAACAAGAAGAAAACAAACAAAAGCAAGACTAAAATAAAGGGTGGAAAAACTGAAGTGATAAGAGTATAGTTCGATGAACTCGCAACAAAAATCGCCACCACTAAGGAGATTATCGAAGAGATTCCTTTATGCTCACCTAAAATTTTTGATCTGAGTAGCACAGCATACACTAAAGCATAAGTAAACAAGAATACAAATACCGGATTTAAAAAATTAAAAACTGATGATGAGATTAAGGATGCCATTTTTATTCGTTAAAAAAGATTTTATAAAACAAAAAATTATTTTCCGCCCTCGTTGTTGAACCACTTGAAAAAGTTAGCTAAACTTGTACCTAAATTTCTTGTGCTTTTCTTTTGTCCTGGCTCTCTAACAATTAACCATAATACGATTCCAAAGACTAAAATTATCACAATAAACGTTGCAACATCTGGGTCGTTTAAAAAATTAAGCCAGCTTGGCAAAGATGCACTTGAACCTGAACCAAACCACCCTGCAGCATTACCAAAAATTGCAAAAACAACAATTATTGATAGAATTACAAAAATCCCTCCAAGATTTGCTACATTTGGTTTTGTCCCAAAAGCTCCAACTAAGATGAAGAACATTATTACGGCAATTGCTACACCTACAACTCCTGGAATTGCCTGATTCAAAATAACGACAATGTCTTTTCCAGGAGGATAATCACCCGTAACATGAGGAATCACTACAATCAATGCGATAGACATAGCTACAATTACATTAAATCTCTTACTATTTTCTCCTAGAACTTTTGTAGCTTGAAGTATTGAATATATTAATGTAAATATAAGCAAGAAAGGTATAAACACATCACCAACACCTATTTCCTTTAATCTCCAGAAGAAATCATAAAAATCCAATTTATCCACCTCCTTTACTTTTTGGTTCTTTAACAATGAAAACCAATGAGATTATTAAAACCGCTAAGAGTATAATTGATGACAAGACTGTTGGCGTAAAAATATATTCCTTAAAGAAATTACCAACATGCGGTCCAACATCACCAACGCCTATGGCTCTGAAAAAGAATATAACTAAAACAATAGCACCAACAATCATAGTTGTATACTTAACACCTTTAGGTATCGAGAATTCTTTCCCTTCCGCGCTTGGATGAAAGACCGTTGCAATCATTAAAATATATAAGAAGGTAATAACAACAAAAACAACAACGTTTGCAATAATTTCACTAATTAGAGCCACAGCTTTAGATGATGCGATAACAAACAAAGCTACTGAGAAAGCGACCATAGAATTCAAGTTTTTTCTAGGCACTTCTGAACCATTAATGTTTTCTGTTCCCAGAATTTTTGTTTTCTCAAGGATTGCGAAAACAAGTGTAAATATTAATAAGAAAGGTAGGATTACATCATACAGGCCAAGCTTATTCAAAGACTCTATTGCCCCCCTGAAAATAGATTGTTCAACCATCAAGCTTTACTTTTAAATATGGATATTTAAATGTTTCGATTTTATGACTAGCTCTACTATCAGGATTGCTTCAATAAAAGAGTTATGCTATGTTGAAAAAGAGAACAACTATACAATTACAACAAAATCTTAAAAGTATAATTTCATGCTAGCAGTGTTATGAGTATAGGCAGCACTGGCGTTTTTTTGAGTATAGGCACAATTATTATCCTCTCATCTACCTTGGCATATATCTTCAGAAAGCTAAAGCAACCAACGATCATAGCTTATTTATTATCAGGTATTATTTTTAAGTTGCTCATATCACAATATTTCTCAATTGATAGCACTTTTGTGGAAGCATTATCAGAATTCGGGGTTGCCTTTCTATTATTTATTGTTGGGCTAGAATTGAATCTTAATAAAATAAAATCTGTAAAGAAGGTAGCAATTTTAGGTGGTTTGATTTCAACATTTGCCTCATTTATCATGGGCGCATTGCTATTTTCGATATTTTCTAAAGACTGGACCAAAATAATTTACTTTGGAGTTATCTTTTGCTTTTCGTCAACAATGGTTATTGTTAAACAATTGTTTGATAAAAAAGAAATTGATACAATCCATGCAAGGATTATAATTGGTATCCTCCTTCTACAAGACATTGTAGCAATATTTGCATTAACCGTGTTAGAGAATCTGAATGCGTTATCTCCAACCATTTTTTTAATACAATTCCTCAAGATAGTGTTGTTATTAGGTATTGTTGTTTTCTTTTCTAAGAAGGTTAACAAACATATATTCCATGACGCTGCCAGGAATCAAGAATTGTTGTTTGTTATTTCGTTATCTTACGCTTTCTTATTTGGCATACTGGCTTTAAAGATAGGTTATATCTTTGAGTTTTTTGTCAGGATTTTTGGAATCGCTGTAAGTGAAAATTTATCAAGAGTTATTTTGTCAGGGTTTTCTATTTCCATCGGTTCTTTTTTAGCAGGGGTTTCTTTAGCTAATTTGCCATACAACCTGGAAATCGCAAGTAAAATTAGACCAATAAGAGATTTCTTTTCAATAATCTTTTTCGTTTCCTTAGGGCTCCAAATCGAAAAACTTTCTCCAACATACTTCAAAATATTCATCCTTGCATTTATTATTAGCGTAATTGGAAAACCTATAGTTCACACATTAACTACTAGCATCTTTGGATACAAGAGGAGAACTTCGTTCCTTGTTGGAATTAATATGGTTCCTATTTCTGAATTTGGTTTAATCATTGCTTATCTAGGTTATGCAAATGGCTTTCTAAGCTCTGAATTCATTTCTATGATAATTTTCCTGATGGTCTCAACAGTGATTGTATCTTCTTATTTAAGTTTAAATGGCACGAAGATTTTCTATAAAATAAAAAACAAAATAAAGTTCCTAGATTGGAACAAGAAAGTTGAAGAAGAAGAGGAAAGTGTGATTAATGAGGCGAATCAAAAAGAGAGTTTGATTTTGCTTTGTGGATATAACAGAACAGGTTATAGTCTGTTGAAAAGAATACGTGAACTAGGTAGAGACGTTCTTGTAATTGATTACAACCCTGATGTTATTGATAGGCTAAAACGAATGGGCGTACCTTGTATTTATGGGGATATTTCTGAAGACGAAATTTTAGACAATATCAACTTCAAAAACGTAAGTATTGTTATTTCAACAATCCAGGAAGTGGAAGATAACTTATTGCTTTTATCTAAGATAAAAAACAAAAATAGTAAAGCATTAGTATTTATGACTGCAAACCAGATTGATGATGCATTATTGCTCTATGAAGAAGGTGCAGACTATATCATTTTACCGCACTTTTTAGGTGGAGAACACGCCTCAATACTTCTTGAAAGAATAATTAAAGACCCCAACCTCATACTTACCAACAAACTTCAACATATCGAAGAATTGTCCAAGCGAAAAGAGTTGGGTCATGACAAAAATTAGTGTTCTATAACTATTGTTTTGAAAATTCTTTTAAAGAAACGAAGTTTTCTTTAGTTTGACTATGGATCTTTCGCAGAAACCTGTAGATATCAGGATCGGCAAAAAAGGTATTAGTGAATCATTAATCAATGAGATTAAAGTTCAACTCAAAAAAAAGAAGTTGCTTAAATTAAAGTTCCTTTCGGGTTTCCTTAATTCACTGGAAGGCAATAGAAAACAGATTATGAGAAGTTCTTTAGAAATCATAACAAAATTTTCGAATTCTGAGGTTTTAGAAATACGTGGAAATACAGCGATAATTAAAGAAAAAGGCAAGAATAACAAACACATTCAAAAATAATTTGAAAATAATTCTTTTTTCAAGAAAATAATGGAAATGTTTATATATTCGAGAGTTCACCTCGAGTTTATGAAACCGCAAAAAAAGAAATCAAATAACAATCAAGATTCAAACTCCTTTTTCAGAGTAAGATTGCCTGGTAATAAACAAGTCTTTGGGATTCTAGAATCTAGATTAGGCGGCTCAAGAAGCCGAGTTATCTGTTCTGATGGAAAAGTTAGGGTTTGTAGAATCCCTGGCAGATTAAAACGAGAACTATGGGTTAGACCTGGCGATATTCTAATCGTAGAACCTTGGGAGTTTGGTGGAGACGAGAAAGGTGATATTGTCTACAAGTATCGTAAATCCGAAGAGCAATGGTTAAGGAGAAGAGGTTACCTTAATTTTGTAGATGAGTTAGGTTCATTTTAAATTCTTAAGACAAAATGCCAAAAAACAAACAACCTGTTTCGGTATTGCCAATAAAAAAGTTGGTAAATGAGAAAGGGTTTAGAATATCTAAAGAAGCTGCTCAAACATTATCAAAAGCAATTAATGAATTAAGCGAGCAAGTTATCATCGAAAGCATAGAACTTAAAAAAGTTACGGGCAACAAAACAATTCAACAAAAAGATATCGAGCTTGCAATAAAAATTGTGGAAAATGAGTAATTATAATTCTGTAGTGTTAAACATAATTTCAGAAGCAGATGTTCTTTTAGAAGTGTTAGACCCAAGGCTTGTAGAATTAAGTAGAAATAAGTATCTTGAAAACAAGGTTTTGGAGAAAGGTAAAACTTTGATTTTTGTTATAAACAAAGCCGATATCTCTAAAAGAAATCAAATAAAGAATCAAGTCAAAGACCTAAATCCTGTGTTCATTGTATCCGCAAAAACTGGCGAAAACATGACGCCTTTAAAGAAGTTCATAATCAGTAAAGCCAAAGAGATTATTGAGAAGGAAAATAGGGCTGTTTTAGTTGGTGTTTTTGGTTACCCCAACACAGGTAAAAGTTCTTTATTAAACTCGTTATCAAAAGGTGGAAAAGTTTTGACATCTCCAAGTTCAGGGTTTACCAAAGGAAAGCAGTTGCTTAAAATGAGGAAAAACATCTATTTAATTGATTCTCCCGGAGTGATTAAGTTTAATGAGAAGGATGAAGTTAGACTCGCATTACTAGGCTCTAAAGATGTTAACAAGCTAAAAGATATAGAAGGTGTTGCTCTGACCTTAATTGAATTAATCAAAGATGCAATCAAAGAGCATTATGAATTAAAAAGCGATGATTCATTAGATATTCTTGAAGAGATTGGTCAAAAGTTTAATTATAAAGTAAAGGGTAATGAAATTGATGTTATGAGAGCAGCCAAAAAAGTAATCTCGGACTGGCAAAAGGGATTAATACAACCAGATTCCAACGCATTATCAACCATAAAACATAAGTTGTCTGCTTAGGATTCTTAACACAATGGATACTTCCATCAAAGTCTAAAGAGATTAAACTCTGAAAATATCGATGGTTAAAATCAAAAATTTTATAAAGAACCATAACCCCTTTAGAGTTGTTAATTGTTATTTTAAAATGACTACAAGGTGTGGCTCTATGAAATCTCGAAAATTTCTGAATATCGTTGTAATAACGAGTTTAGTTTTCTTACTTATTAATGCCGTTAGCGCTTTAGACGTAGAAGTCAGTGAAAAACCTGACGAAATATGTCAATGTTTGTCAAGCGCTTATAAACTGGTTTTAATTAATGATGAATTAAGCGAAAAAACTTTTTACTTATCCGCAGATGATGAGGAAGTTACTATTGCTCCAACGGAAGTAACTATAGATGGTAAAGATAGTAGAAGCATACTTGTGTTTTTAACGCCTGCTTGCGACAAAGAACCTGGCGATTATAACTTTGAGATTCAAATAAGAGATCATGAAAATCAAACCGAGAGAGTTAAGATAGATTATGAATTAAACAACTGCCGTTCAATAAAAGTTAAAGTAAATGATATTGAAACTTGTGTTAATGAACCCATATCCAGTCAGATAAAAGTAATAAATGATGGCAAGCTAAAAGAGAGTGTAATCTTAGATAGCTCAAAAGGCGAACTTTCAGAAAAAGAAATTTCTTTAAATCCTGATGAAGAAGAAACTGTTGATTTTGAACACGAGGGTTTTGACAACCCGGGAGATTATACGGTAAAAATAGATTATAAGACTAAAGACGCTTTTATATCTAAACAGGATAGCTTCAAGATAACTGCAAAACCTTGTTCTAGTTTTGAGGCAACCCTTACTGAACCTCAAGAGGTCTGTCTAGGAGAAAGCGCTTCTTTGCTTCTAACAATACAGAATACTGGCAAAATTGATGAGGAGTTCACTATAGAAAGCGATGATGTTGTAATTACTGATTCAAAAATAGAAATTGAAGCCGGGAAATCTAAAGTTATTAAACTTAATGTAACTCCTGAAGAACTTGGCGAAAAAGATATTATTGTCACAATAAATTCAAAATATGCGGGAAGCAAAAAGTTATACAGTTCAGTCAAAGCAAACAACTGTTGTGGAGTTTCACTAATTTCAAGCCCAACACCTATTGAGATATGCGCAGGAACCAAGGCTGAGATCTCAGTCCTTATGAGCGTACTTAACACAGGTTTGGATTCAGAGTTCGAAATTGAAAGCGATAGTCCTTGGCTTACCACCGAACTCGATAAAGTTAAGCTGGCAAAGGACGAAGTTAAACAATTTATGGCAAGAATAAAACCTTTAACCAAAGAAGGAGATTATAGGTCAATAATTCGAGCAAAGAATGATTACTGTGAAGATAAAGCATTCATAACTCTAAAAGTCAAGAATTGTTATGGTTTAGATGCATCATTAAAACAGGATGTTAACGAAGTGTGTTCTGGTGAGAAAGCAACAATACCTCTCGTAATTAAAAATACCGGTGAGGTGGATGCGACTTATCAAATCAAAGTACTTAATCCTAAAGGATTAACAAGTGAAACAGACAGCATCCAATTAAGTAAAGGTCAACAAGGAGAAATAAATCTTGAGTTGGATACTTCTGAAATGATTGGAAAAGTAAACCTTGAAGTAGTTGTTTCAGATGCAAATCATCCAGAAATTAAAAAGGTAGTCAGAAAAGAAGTTGATGTTCAGAACTGTTATGACTTTGAAATGTCCTTAGAAGATGTTGAATCTTGCGCTAATCAGAATATTGAATTAACAGGAATTTTGACAAACAAAGGAACCAAAGACAGCGAATACGAACTCGAATATCTGTGCCCTGATTGGATTAAATCTAAAACTGAGAAAGTGTTCCTTAAATCTGGAGAGAGTGCGAAAATTAAACTATATGGAGAGGTGCCTTTAGAAGCGAGCGGTAAAAAGAGTTTATGCAGTGTTATTGTAAACTCAAAGGAATCAAATGAAAGTAGAATCTATAAATCAAACATTGTAATTAAAGACAAAGAGGAATGTTTTTGCACGAAAGCAATATTAAACATGGATAGGATAAACATCGAATTTGGTAAAAGCAAGATTGTGAATGTTGAAGTGGAGAACTGTGGTGAATTCAACCAGACATATAGTTGTGATGTAAGCGATAACCTAAAAGAGTTCTCCTATATCACACCTGAAGAAAAGTTCGAGCTTGAGCCAGGAGAAAAAGAGAGATGTTACATTGGATTTATAGCGAAAGAATCGAAAGAGGAAGAAATTGATGGCAAGGTTATCATCTCTAATGGAATACTTGATGTTGAAAAACCAATAACCATCAAAGTAACAGGGTGAGTGTTGCTATGAAAATTAAAAAGAAAAAATTAAGGAAGTTGTTGTTCATTGCTCTTGTTGTTTTGTTAGTTTTAATTTTAGCATATCTTTACATGATACCTAAACCAATGGATTCAATTAAAGAGAACGAAACAACAAACATTAGTGATGTTACAGAGATTAAAGATTCAAATCAAACACAGTTAGAAACAGATAACCAATCAAAAGCAGTAATTAATCAAATTGTTAAAGAGATAAGAATTGATTGCTTAATTGGCTCTGAAGATTTATGTTATGCTGAAGGAGATAGTGACAAAGGTTGGGTAATTGGCGCTTTAGACAAAGAGTTTGTTAATGAATTTAAAGACAAATATGGTATCTCTAGCGATATCATTTTGATAACAAACGGTTCATTAAATTTGGATCAAAAAGAAATAACTGTTAAGGAAGAAGATATCAACAACATCTTAAGCAGACTTGAAGAGTTTTCCTCAAAGATAAGAGCTTTAGGTAGGAAAGAATTGAATGTTGAAGTTGCTAAGTTTGAGTTTATTACTCTTAAAAGCAAAGACGGTGAATGGTATTGGCAGTATGCAATATCTGATGTTGGTTCAAACTTCCCTGATGGAAGTGAGAGAGTTTTGTTAAATTTCGACTTGGAGTAAAATCTTTTTTGTTTTTATTTTTAACCTCTATTTCTTAAAATAAAGCTAATAACATGCATAGATTTTATAAAGAAGTGCTTTTTTGCCATATTTAACATGAACATACTTGCGTTTACCGATATTCATAATGAAATAAAGTACCTTAACAAAGTTCATAGATTATCCAAGAAAGCCGACATTGTTGTATTCTTGGGAGATTTAAGCATATTCGGACAAGTAAGTATCAAACTAATTGAGAAATTAAAAAAGATCCCCAAGATAATTTTAATGCTTCACGGGAACCATGATGATGAAGAAGTTATGAAAGAGATATGTGAAGATTCTCACAACCTTGTCTTTCTTCACAAACAACTATTCACTTTTGAGGATACTTTGTTTTTAGGATATGGTGGCGGAGGGTTTTCTCTTAAAGAGCCTGAGTTTGAGAGATTTGTACAAAAGAAGAGAAATGAAATCTCAAAATACGAAAAGATTGTGTTAGCAACTCACGCACCACCAAAAGATTCGTGCTTAGATGAACTTGACTGTGTTCATTTTGGCAATAAATCTTTCAAGAAATTCATAACTAAGCAGAAGAATAAGAAGATACTTGCTCTTTCAGGTCATTTCCATGAAAATGAAGGTAGGCTCTGTAAAGAAGGAAGTGTTATCTTTTGCAACCCTGGTCCGGCCGGGATGATTATAGATTTTTAAAGATAGAAACGTATTTACTTTGAGATGGTTACTTTCTTACAAAGGTGCCTTTTTAAAATTAACTTTTTCTGAATTGGATTTTGACTCAAAAATATATTCGAGTCTCAGGTTCTGAGACTAGTGAGTCTCAAAAAAACATACATTTTTCCAGTGGAAATGATGGGGTGTCGTATAAAAGAATTCGAGGGGTGTGTCTCAAACCAGTCTCAGTTTAGTCTCATGCCAGTCTCAAGACAGTCTCATCAAGACTAAGTCTCGACGAGATGAAGTCTCAGTAATAAAATATTTAAAGTACAACAGATATCCCAAAAATAATGCCTCTTCAAGAAATGGAGTTTGAGAAATTTAAGGAAGCAGTAAAAACAAGTTTCACGAAAGTAAAGGAAGATATCTTAAAACAAGAACAAAAAATAAAGGAGCTTGACTTAAAGAATAAGGAATTAACACTTCTTATGAAAGAAATGCTAACTGAAATCAAAGAAATAAAGAATTTAATCAACAAGAAAGCTCCAACTCAAAAACAGGACAAACAAACAAATAGGGTTGCAAGCATTTCTGCCTATGATAGAATTCTTGCAATATTGGCTTTAGGCCCAGTTTCAACATCCCATTTAAAATCAATCGTTGTTGATAAGGAAAACTTATGTTCAAAAGCTACATTCTACAGGTATATTAAAAATCTAATCAACAAAGGAAAAGCTGTTTTAGTTAAAGAAGCAGACTCTTCTGTTCTAATGTTATCACAGAATCCGTCTTTTGTAAAAAAAGACTAATTTGTTTTGAAAAACAACCATGAAAATTATAAAACTGTCAAATAAAGGGGAAGAAGTTTTGAGTAAGAACGTAATATATTTATCGAATATCTGGCAACTTGCAAAAGGGTTAATGTTTACATTCAAAATAAAAAACCCGTTGATATTTGACTTCAAAAAGGAGAAATATGTCTCACTACACATGTTCTTTGTGTTTTATCCGATTGATGTAGTGTTTTTAGATTCTGAAAAAAGAATTGTTGATTTGAAGGAGAATTTCAAACCGTTCACAACATACAGTTCTAAAAAGAAAGCCAAATATGTAATTGAGATTAATCAAGGCACAATTAAAGAACACAAACTTCAAATAAACGATCGTTTAGATTTTAGGGAATAATACTCTTCAATTAATACTTTGTCAAGGTCCTGGGAATTCTTAACCATATACAACGTGCCTTCTGCGATTTCAATAATCTTCTTGGCGATCTCAGTAGTTTCCTCATTTAAGCCAACACCAACAATTGCTAGATGAATCTTGTTCTCTTTAGCGAGCAGTGCTGCTTTTAAGGTTTCATCCAAAGGCTTTTTACCAGAAGTAGGCATAGCATCAGTAATAACTAACAGGTTTTTAGTAACATTCTTACTAAACAAAGGAATTGCTTCTTTAATCGCTAAAGATATGTTAGTCATCCTCCTAGTTTGTATCCGTGCAATATGCGGTAAAAGCTCTTTTAGGTTTCTACTTGGCTTAATTTTATTAAGCACTTTATCTTGAAAAACAAGCAAACCTACTGAATCCTTGTTCTTTAAAGAAGCATATGCTAAAGTTAATGCGGCTTTTTTACTGTTTGCGATTTTCTCTCCTTTCATAGAAGAAGATGCATCTATACAAATTATTGTCTCGACTTTGTTATCATTAACTCGTTCATAAACCGATAAATCTTCAACCAAAACCTCTTTATGATTTCGAGAAATGGCTTTCTTAATGGTGTTCCGTATAGCAATATCTTTTAGAGAATTTCCTGTAAACTTGACGACATCATCTATCAAACCCTCTTTTGATTTTACACTTCCTCTTCTGAAAGAAAAACTATTCGTCTTTATATTTTCCAATTCCTTAATAGATGCTTCCAACAATGCGAAATCGTAAGCGAGGTCCGTTAAATTAAAATTATCATCTAAGAGATCTTCATTTTTGAGCTCACGCACCTTTTTAGTTATAGTGTCCTTTAACGTTTTCTTAAACTCAGGGATTTTTAGATTTCGCTCAATATAATCTGGGTCAAAGCCTGTTAAAAGCTGTATTAGAGTATCACCATACAACTTCCGGGCGTTGCGAAAGTTATTAACAATATTCTGAAACATTGTATCAGGAACAAAAAGCGATAAATTGTGGTTTGCTGCCTCAAAAATTAGTTTAGCGTTATCACTTTTTTGGTCATCGAAAAGAACATCTTTAGGCAGCTTATCTTCCTCAGAATTATTCTTAGATAAGAATGATCTTTCAGGTTCTTCTTTTTCTGAGATATCAGTTGATTTCTGCGAATCTATGCTACGGATAATCACCGTTTGATTTTTTAAGTTTGTCCATAAAAGCATTAAATTCTTTCTCTAAGAACTCTTCATTAGTCATACGAAAATCTACTGTAGGTTTTAGTTTGATCCTGTGCACCAAAACAGATAGAAGGCTATTAAAGATATCATCTAAAGTCGGTTCACTTCTATTGTTCAACAATGCGTTCGCCTGAGCGCGTTCATACAAAGCCAAACTAGCTCTAACAGAAGGTTTCTTTTCGAGATTTTCGTTTCTCCGCAAAGACCTTATGAAATCAACAATTATCTTAACAAAGTCTTCTTTAACATCAATAAGCTTCTTGCCCTTCAACAAAACAATTTGTTTTTCAACTTCTGCATCTTCAGGATAACCTACAAAAATAACATCAACCCTATCTAAAAACACATCTGATAAAGGTTCTGTATTTTCGTCATCAGGATTCATGGTTGCAATCAAGATAAAATCAGATTTCAAATCCAGTTCATAACTACCAATGGTTGCTTTTTTCTCTTCCAGAATTTGAAGCAAAGAATTCTGTAATTTGGGAGGACATCTATTTAATTCATCAAAGAAAAGTATGCCTTTGTTCGCTTTGAAAATTTTGCCCGGTTTAAAAGCTTCGATTGAAAAAGCGCCGTGTTTCAAAGCTTTCTGTGGGTCAATGTCGCCAATTAAATCTTCAAAAGTTAGATCAGGACTACCTTGAATTCTAACGAATCTCTCCTCAGGAGACAAAACTCTAGTCTTTATGTTTTTACCTGAATGACAAACAGGACACCAAGGGTCTTTAGGATCACAATTGAAACCGCAATCGTTAACGGTTATTGGCTTTAACAGTTTAGCCACGTTTTTTGCCAAAGTTGTTTTTCCTACACCTGGCGGACCTATTAAAATAACGTGATGACCTGAAATGAGAGCTGATTTTAAATGAATCTTCACATTCTCTTGCCCTAAGAAATCCTCAAAATCTGCTCCATTCAAAATAGCCTCTTTTATTTCTTGAAATATCATGGAAATAGTTGTAAGTTAAGGCATTTAAAAAACTATTGGTGTACTCTTAATAACAAGAATCTGCAATGTTTTAATCACAAAGGTAGAAAGATATTTAAGTTCGGATTAACACCTGTTAATTTAAAATGATGATCTCAATTGATGTTGAATATCTTTATATTGTTCCTGCAATTAGAAAGTATGTTGCGAAAAAACTATTAGAACAAGGACTTAAACAGAAAGATGTTGCAAAGATAATGGGGTTTACGCCTGCAGCAATAAACCAGTATCTAAAAAACAAAAGAGCATCAAAGGTTGTCTTCAACAAACAAGAACAAGAAATTATTAACAAATATGTTAGTATGTTGATTAACCAAAAGATTACTTTGCAAGCTTTAGTTAAAAGAGTTATTACGGAATTCGAAGAATCTGGTAGTGTTTGCAGGATTCATAAAAGCATTGAGCATATTGATAAGAATTGTGCTGAGATGGGATTTAATGAAAATTGCTAATTTTTGGAAGGCTTACGAATATTTTAATGGAAAAGTTTAAATATCTCTCCTGAATTTTACAACCTGTGTGATTAAAGTGATTCCATTTTTTCAAATAAATGTTTTCCCGATAATCAATAAAAGTACGAATTCTAACAATCGATAGTTCTATTTGCAAGCTTTTAAAAACACAATCAATCTTTTTGTGTTTGTTTTACTTTTATGTTTTGCAGATTAAACTGAAAACAAAAACAAATCAATTTGAGGTCGAGAAAAATGTGGAAAGATTTCATAAAAATAAAAGATGTTCCTAAAAAATTAGGTGAAGATGTCGAAATAAGAGGTTGGGTTTATAGAGAACGAAAAACAAAAAATTTTGCTTTCGTTGTCGTGAGAGATTCGTCAGGAATTATACAATGTATTGTTGACAAGAATTCATTTTCTCAAGAGAAATGGGAGCAACTCAAGAAAGATATTGATGTTGAAGCGTCTGTGTGTGTGAAGGGAAAGGTTACTGAGCAAGAAAAAGCGCCAACAGGATATGAGATCCAAGTATCAGATATTGAAATAATTGGAAAAAGTGAGATGTTCCCGATAACTAAAGATTTAAGTAGAGATTTCATTGACGATGTGAGACATCTTTGGCTCAGAAGCAGAAAGATGACTTCTGTACTTAAAGTAAGAAGCACAGTTTTCCAAGCGATTAGGGAATATTTCTTATCTGAAGGATTTTATGAAACTCAGTCACCAATAATTCAGTCAACGCAGTGTGAAGGCGGTTCAACATTATTTGAAGTCAAGTATTTTGATAAGAAAATGTATCTTGCTCAGACCTGGCAGTTGCATGCTGAAGCAGTTATCTTCGCATTAGAAAAGATTTTCTGTATAGCTCCAAGTTTCAGAGCAGAACGTTCTAAAACATCGAGGCATCTAGCAGAGTATTGGCATGCTGAAATGGAAGCTGCGTGGGAAACTTTTGAGGATTTACAAAACAGGGCTGAAGCTTTAGTAAAATATGTTGTTAAAAAAGTGCTCGAACAGAACAAAGAAGATTTAGAGGTTCTAGGCAGAGACATCTCAAAGCTTAAACCTGCGATAGAGAAACCTTTTGTTAGAATGACTTATGATGACGCTTTAAAAATCTTGAAAGAAAAGTTTGATTT
>Ga0190359_1000710_pt1 | contig 22151 bp, 21 predicted proteins | sample 48721823_MG_FD_161269 | JGI IMG/M metagenome (GOLD analysis project Ga0190359, IMG submission 161269) | Hydrothermal vent microbial mat bacterial communities from Southern Trench, Guaymas Basin, Mexico - 4872-18-2-3_MG | ecosystem: Environmental > Aquatic > Marine > Hydrothermal vents >... | reverse complement strand
TAGGATGATGCCGTCCAATTCTTTAACATTACTTAAATCATCGGCTGACTTTAGCGTAAATATTAACACAGAAGTTTTTGGAAATGTTGCTGAACAATCAGATAAGTTGGTGACAATATCCGGATTGTCACGACCAGGGCAACCTTGATCATTCGATTTATTTAACATTAACGATTTGCAAACTTCACCCAGAGGATTTTCTATGCAATTTGCGTCACTATCGTTGCATATATAATTTTTATACTCTTTTGGTTGCCCGTTTATGTTGCTAAAATCACTGCAGAGCACTGTTTCTTCGTCGGGTTTCCAGTGCCAACGAAAACTAAACCTATTTAATTTGTCTTTAATGAGTATGTCGTTAATCTGCAATGATGTTTGCGCGTCATTTGAAACAGAGAGGTTTATAGAATCTTTGCGCCATACAGCGCCGAGACAATTCACGGAAGAATAAATCGTACAGGTTTCTGACTTTAATCCTAATGATTCTGAACCAATGACATTATATTTCATTAACGCTCCAATGATTCCGAGAATCAGAATAAGCATCCAGCCGTAAGTTATTAAAAATTCAACACTTGCCTGAGATTTCTTTGAGCTCATTTTTGTCTTGAAATGGTAATTAATCCTTTTGTTGTTCTCAAATCCTGATTCGGGTCGCTGCCGTTGAAATAATAGTTTATGATTAACTTGCCTTTTAAATTTTTCCCATCAATCTCGCTTTTATTAATTAAAGTGAAAAGGAGTTTTGTGCCTGATGGCAAAATTGTGCCTTCGCCTTGGGTTGGACAGTCTGCTCCGCTTAAATTCATGCACGAACCTTCGCGAGAATTAAATGTGAATAAAGGGATATGTTCACCGGAGCGAATTATTGTTATGTTTTTAATTAGAATCTCTGATGCAGAACTAACGCTTTTTAAAGACAAGTTTATATTGTTAGGACTGGACCAAACAGAACCGAGACACTCGATCTGGTCAAAAATTGTGCATTGCTGCTTTAATGAATAAAAAGAAACATTGAAAGCGTTTGAGTATATTGCAAGAGCAATTACGACAGCAGTTATCAAAAAAACCCACACATAATTTATAAAAAATTCAAAAGCCGCCTGCCCGACTTTGTTATTTAATCTCATAGGTGTTAATCATATTAAACAACTTTTTTAGTTTGTGGATTCACTTTTAAGTAGTTTAAATCTATGAACGAAACAATGTTGCATTTGCATAAGCACTGTTATAGAAAAGGTTATCTTGCCAAAAACGAAACTTTTATAAACTATGTGCTTATCTTATTTATAAACTTTACCATTTTCCTGAAGGTGATCTAAATGAATGATTTCATTAAAAGATGCCCCGAATGCGGGAGTATTAATCTTTTCTATAACAAAGAGAAGGGGGAAATTATTTGCAAGGATTGCGGTCTGGTTATTGATGACAAGGTTATTGATTTAGGTAAAGAATGGAGGGATTTTGATGATGATTCTGTTTCAAGGAGAAGAACCGGCGCTCCAATGTCCTATTCTCAGTATGATCAGGGTTTGGGAACCTCGATAGGTTCAGCAGCAGACCTCAGCAGATTGAAGGGGGATTCTAAGAATAAGTTTATTAGGTTAAGAAGATGGCAGAAGAGAATTACTACCGCTATTGAAAGGAATCTTAAATTAGCATTGGCCGAACTTAAGAGGATAACTTCATTTCTTAACTTGCCTGAATCAGTTCAAGAGGAAGCTTCGAGGATATACCGGCTTGCTGTTCAGAGAGGGCTTGTCAGAGGAAGGAGTATGGAATCTGTGGTCACAGGCGCTTTGTATGCTGCTTGTAGAGCGCACGAAGTACCGAGAACTTTAGAAGAATTGAGCGAAGCAAGCGGTATTGATAAAAAGGAAATCGGCAGAACTTACAGGTTTATCACCCGGGAGCTTAACATTAGAATCCTGCCGTCTAATCCAAGAGATTATCTCTCAAGGTTTGCTTCTTCTTTAAAATTGTCTCCAGAAACTCAAACCAAAGCAATGGAACTTCTTGTTAAAGCTCAAGATAAAGAACTTACTTCTGGTAGAGGCCCAACCGGAATTGCTGCAGCTGCTCTTTATGTAGCGGCACTGTTAAATGGCGAGAAGAGAACTCAGAGGGAAGTTGCGGATGTGGCAGGCGTCACAGAAGTTACAATTAGGAATAGATACAAAGAATTGCTTAGAGAACTTGGGTTAGAGGAGAATGTCAAGAAGATAAAAGGTAAACGAAGAAAGAAAGCTGTAAGCGATGAGATGTAATCGTTTTAATCTTTTGTTTTTTATTCCCGTTCAACATGATATTTGCAGATTTACATATCCATTCAAGGTATTCTAGGGCCACTTCTAAAGATTTGGATTTAGAAGTGCTTGAGAAGTACGCGCGTATTAAAGGGCTTAACCTGTTAGGCACCGGAGATTTTACGCATCCCCTATGGCTGAAAGAATTAAAACAAAAGCTTTATCAAGACGAGACAGGCATTCTTAAAACCAAGAGCGGTTTCAGGTTTGTTTTGCAAACAGAGGTTTCATTGGTTTATTTTGAAGGCAAAAAACTGCGCAAAATCCATATCGTAATTTTGGCAAGAGATTTTGAAGTTGTTTCTCACATAAATAAAACGCTTTCAAGATTTGGGTCTTTGGATAATGATGGAAGACCAACTTTAAGTATAGATGCTCCATCTTTTGTTCGTGCTCTTAAACGGATAGACAGAAGTATCGAGATAATCCCTGCTCATATCTGGACTCCTTGGTTCGGAGTTCTTGGATCAAAGAGCGGGTTTGATTCTCTGGAAGAAGCTTTCAAAGATGAGATATCAGAAATATATGCTTTAGAAACAGGTTTGTCTTCAGATCCGCCAATGAATTGGAGGATTTCTTCTTTAGATAAGTTTACTCTAATTTCCAATTCGGATGCCCATAGTGCCTGGCCTTGGCGATTGGGACGAGAAGCAAATATGCTGGATTTTGACGAAAATGACTTGACTTATGATAAGTTGATTGAAGCGATAAGAACAGGCAAACATTTTGTTGGCACCATTGAGGTTGATCCGTCTTATGGAAAGTATCATTTTGATGGTCATAGAAATTGCAATGTTTCTCTATCTCCGCAAGAATCAAAAAAGTATAATTATCATTGTCCTGTTTGTGGAAAAACCTTAACCATAGGCGTTTTGAATCGTGTTGAATCTTTAGCCGACAGGCCTGACGGATTTATTCCTGAAAACGCTAAAACTTTTAGGAGATTGCTTCCTTTGATGGAATTAATTTCGCATTTTTATAATGTTTCAATGACTTCAAAAAAGTCGTGGGAAATTTATATGAAATTAATTAAGCAGTTTGATACGGAACTTAAGATTTTGCTGGATGTTCCAATAGAAGAACTTAATCAAAGCTTAGATAAAGAGTTTGCTGACCTTGTCCTGCTCAACCGTGAACAAAAGCTTGGAGTAAAACCAGGATTTGATGGTGTTTACGGGGAACTTGTTTTAAAAAAAGTTAAATCGGACCCTGAAACAAATGATGAAAACAAAAGTAATACGGTTCAAAAGAATCTGTCCTTGAAAGATTTTCTAAGGAATTAGTTTATTTTGTTGAAATGGGTTGATTTTGTGTTTTCTTACCACTTAATATGATGATTTTAATGATTAGAAAGTATGCTATAACTGTTTCAACGAAACTCAAAGCGAAAAACTTCATAAAAAAACTTTCCGGAAGATTTCTTATTAGTATGGAATTTAACGGAAACAAATAATTGCCTTTCGGGAAGAAAATCTTATGAAATATTTCAAAAGAAGTGGAGAATGTCGCAATTAACAATACAAGAATTATAAGCGAAAGCCACAAACTCTTAATGTAAGAGTTTGTTATTGTTTCAATTTTAATCTTTTTTAAGGTTATAAGAAAAACAAGTGTGCTTAAAGAAATAGTTAAACCAAAAGTGCTGTAATAGAATGCCCTGTTTATTAAATCTCTAACTTCAATCATATGCAGGGCTTCGTCAAGGGTAAGCTGTTTTAAATAAAGAGCGGATTTGTTTGGTTCTGAATTAAGGAATGCTATCGTCTGCATCATAAATTCTTTGTTTATCGCCGGGTTTGATATGAGATAAGCGTATTTTAAATGAGAATTAACTACGATTATAAAAATTAACATCAGAAAAAAAATCATGAGAAAGAATAAAATAAAAAAACCAAAACCAACGAATTCTGCGCGTTTGATTTTATCTTCTATTACAAGTACCATCTTTATAAATCTTTCTTGAAACCAACAGTCGTTAAGGCATTTTAACAGGACCATTTGAGATTTATGAATTTATTGTGGTTCCATTTACCACAAACTCTTTTATTTTTTCTTTTCAAAGAAATTCAAAGTTTATTTTTAATTTTGAGGGTTTTGAATCCCTTTCAACAATAATGATTTTTTTGGCTTCCAGATTTTTGATAATCCTCGAGAATGTTGTTTTCGGAATCATCAAATCATATCTTACCTTGGATCTTTTTGCAGAAAAATTGTGACTCATCAGGTATTCAATTACAGCTTTTTCTTTTTGAGGAAGCGTTTTCATTACCTGTTCCAATTTTGCTGGAATTACTTTTGGTTGCGTTTCAGTTTCTTTTATAAATTCACTTTCAGCATTATCGTCTATTTCGATGGAATGATATAATTCTACGCCAGATTTTTCATCCTTTTTTTCCCTTTCTTTTTTGTTTTGATGCACGATTTTCTTTCGCAATAAAAGAATAATTAGCACTAATCCTCCGCCAATTATGAGCAAAAAAAGATATTTTTTTATAAACAAATTTTCTGAAACAACTCTCTTGTCGAGCGTAATTATAACATTTTTTATTCGCCCCTTGATTGTGTTAAAACTTGTTATTCCTGCAGCATCATTGAATGATGCAAGCGCAGAACAATTTCCCACAGGTACAATTTCGTTAGAAGCCATTCCAAAAACGTCAGTTTTAGTATCGACTTTTAAAAACCTGTTTTCCAAGCATTCGATTTTTACATGGGCATTGCTAATGAGATTGCCGTTAATATCCTCGACTCTGACGTTGACTGCTCCAACAGGGAAAAGATAAATTGTTTGGAACTTGTCAGACCAATTGCTTTCAATGTGATGCTTTACGAAATAATCGTAAGATGGCGTTCTGTCATCATCAATGGCTATGACAAAATCCCAGGTTCCATCATCTAAATTCATAGTAATTCGACTTTCATTCTTCAAGTTGAATTTGAAATCTTTGTGCATTTCACTGCTTGTTGCTGAGACTTCAACCCGGCCATTTTTAATTTCGTTGCCTGTTTTAAACTCTCGCAATATGAAACTCAATTCCTTTGCATTTTTACCATATGCTAACTGGAATGTTGCACAGAGAATTATTAAAAACAGTGCAACTATGAAAAACTTTGAGAGCAAGATTTTAAAATTCTCTCGTGAAATCTTTGAATTTTTTTTGCGCATTAATTATGAAGTCAATTTTTCTGATTTTAAAACTTTTCTCATTCTTTTAATGATATTAGCCCAAATGAAGCCAAAAATGTAAACTGGTTTTGGAATGTTTGCAATACTTTGATTGAATTTTATGAAACAGAATTGGAATCTATGTTTGGATGTTTGTTATTTAGTATTCAAATGCAAAAACAAATATAAAAAATTTAAATACTTTAAATTAAACACACAAAGTATGATTGTAACTACTTTCGGCGGTGGTACGGGTTCTTTTCATTTACTCCTTGCACTTAAAAGACTTAAAGATGTAAAAATCAATGCAGTAGTGTCAGTTATTGATAATGGCGGAAGCACCGGTGTTTTAAGAACTCTTTACGGCATTATTCCTCCCGGGGATATTCGAAATTGTTTGGTTGCTTTATCGGAGGATACAGCGATTTGGAATAAACTTTTTAACTATAGATTTGACAAAAAATTAAACAGTCATAGTTTAGGCAACCTTATTCTGACAGCACTAACTAAAATTTATGGTTCTTTTGAGGAAGGTTTATATGCAGCACATAAAATATTAAGGATTGGTGAACACAAAGTTATGCCTGTTACCTTAAATGACACCCATTTATGTGTAGAATTCGAAAACGGCAAGGTGTTGAAAGGGGAGGTTGAAATTAGAACATACATGTGCAAAAACAGGTCAGAGAAAATCAAGAAATTTTTTCTTGAAAGTCCAACCCAAATTTATCCGAATCCGGAAGTTATCGCAGCAATACGAGAATCAGATTTTATTATCTTTGGCCCAGGAAGTTTATACACAAGCATACTTCCAAATTTCTTGGTGCCCTATGTTTCAAAGTTTATCAATGAATCCAAAGCTAAAAAGATTTTTATCTCAAACATTATGACCGAACCAGGAGAAACCTCAGGTTTCTCAGTTGAAGATTGCGTTCGCGTTATTGAACGATATGCAAACTTGGACTATATTGTTATAAATTCGAGTAAACCTTCTGAAGAAATCTTGAAAAAATATCAAAAAGAAAATCAAGAATTGATGATTACAAAAACTAATGATGATAGATACTTCTTTGTTGATTTACTTAACGAGAGAGACATTCTGAGACACGACCCAGTAAAGTTAAGCAGGATTCTTGAATGGCTGTTTATTAAAGATGTCGAAGTGTAAGCTTTAACATTTGATGTAGGTCATATTTGTTCGATGGCTTTTTCAAGTTTGTCTATTTTTCTGTGCGTTTTATCAAGCTTTTCGTTTGCTAAATTTACACACAATTGCAACAATTCTTTACTGACTAAGCGTTTTTTCTTTTTAGAAAAAGGCACAGCAAGATTTTCTGTTGACAAGATTTCAACGACGTTCTTGTTCGATTTTATAGAAATTATTCCGGACCTTTTAAAACCGCATAGTCTTGCCAAGTTTAGCAGCTTTTTGGCACTTTCTATGGTTTCGCAAGCGACATGAAGTATTGCACTCTCCATTTTAAGCAATGTAAGATCATCAGGCAGGTCTAAATTCAACAAATCTTCAACTTTGATTTTTTCATGAGATTTAAACACCCAAGCATTTGGCGATTTTGTATCTTTGTGTTTAACAATGGAAATCCTGCCGGAACACGAGCTTGTCGTCGCATAACCCTCTTTCTCGTTTATTTTTTCGCACAACCCCCTTATCTTTTCGTCAATGCTTTTTTTATTGGATTTGTCTAAATGTTCCATCTTCCAGAGGATAGATTTTTTTATTTCTTCAAAGCTCATGCCCTTTAAGGTATTGGCTTCTTTTTTTAAAAACCTTGAGTTTTTTGGGCAAAATTTAAAAATGCACAGCTGATAATCCTTGCAAAATGGCTTTAGGTGAAAACTTAATCGAAAGAGGAAAAAAAAGAATTCAAGAGCTTAAGGATCGGGGGATAAATCCGTTCCCGTATAAGTTTGATAAAACTCATTCAAGCGTGCAAATAAGAAAAGAATACAAAAACATTGAAACAGAAGTTTTCTCAAAAGAATCTGTAAAGTTTGCGGGAAGAGTCCTTACAAGAAGAGCTCTTGGCAAAATTGCATTCCTAACCTTGAGAGATGAGTTTGGCGATTTGCAGGTTGTTTTCAAAAAAGATACAACTTCCAATTACGAACTGCTTAATCTCATAGATTTAGGTGATTTTATAGGTGTTGAGGGAAAAGTCTCTAAGACCAAGGCAGGCGAAATCAGCGTTTTTGTTGATAAATGCAAAATTCTTTCAAAAACACTGAGGGGATTACCTGAAAAATATCACGGTTTAACAGATCCGGATTTAAAACAGAGATATCGATACCTTGATTTGATTATGAATCTTTCCACACGAGAGATTTTCAGGAAAAGGCATGAGATCATTAAATACATCAGGCAATTCTTGTATGAGCGAGGGTTTATTGAACTAGAAACGCCAATTCTTCAATCAGTTTATGGCGGAGCCAATGCCAAACCGTTTATTACTCATCACAATACTTTGCACAGGGATTTATTTTTGAGAATATCCACAGAGCTTTATCTGAAGAGGCTTATTATCGGCGGTTATGAGAAAGTCTTTGAAATTGGCAAGGACTTTAGAAACGAGGGTATGGACACAACGCATAATCCCGAGTTTACGATGATAGAACTTTACCAAGCATATGCAGATTATAATGATATGATGGATATCACTGAAACCTTGATAAAAGATTTAGCAAGGGATGTTATCAGAAAGAACAAAGTAATTTTTAAAGGGCACGAGATTGATTTAACGAAACCTTTCCCAAAGCTTACGATGTTTGAAGCAATCAAACGATTTACAAACTATGATGTAACGAAGATGAGTTTTGATGAGCTTAAGAGAATAGTTGATTCGTTTAATGTTGAGCTTACTGGTAAGGTTACTAAAGGCGTGTTAATTAATGTAATCTTTGAAGAATTGGTTGAAGATAAACTTATTCAGCCAACATTCATTTTGGATTATCCTGTAGAGGTTTCTCCGTTAACGAAAATACACCGGTCTAAAAAAGGGTTGACAGAAAGATTTGAATTATTTATTGCTGGAGATGAGTTTGCAAACGCTTATTCAGAGTTAAACGACCCGATTGACCAAAGAGAACGATTTGAGGAACAAGAACAGAATAGGAAACTTGGCGATGAAGAAGCTCCTCCAAAAGATAGAGATTTTCTGATTGCGTTGGAGCACGGAATGCCTCCCACAGGCGGTTTGGGCATTGGTATAGATAGGTTGGTAATGCTTTTAACCGGACAGGATTCAATAAGGGACGTAATTCCGTTTGTGCTGTTGAGAGAATTTAACGAGTGAAAGAGTTTGATTTTATTTCCTTGATTTAAAATGTGTGAGAAAGAGGTAATCGGATTGACTGAAAAGATTGATGTTTTCAGTAAAGATAAATCCAGAAGGGTCTTTGCCAGAATTGATACAGGTGCAGCCACTTCTTCTATAGATGTAGCATTAGCTTCAGCTTTGAATCTTGGACCAATCCTAAAAGTTAAATCAGTTAAATCTAGTTTGGGAAAGGATAAAAGGCCTGTGGTAAGGGTTAATGTCAGAATTAAGCATCTTGAAGTGTCTGGTTATTTTACTGTGGCTGACAGAGGTCACATGAAATACCCAGTTTTAATTGGGAGAAACATTTTACGCAAGATTCCTGTGTTTATAGACCCAAGTATTAAAAATACGGCAAACAGATTAAAATGAAATGCGCGTTTTTTAGTTTAGGAAGCGTAAGTTCTCAGTGGACTTATGAAGAATTAAAAAAATGTTTTGATGAAGTAATGTATTATAATTTGAAAAATGTAGAAATCTTGCTTGATGGAACAAATTCCAAGATTTTGGTTGAAGGAGCACCTATCCCGAATAATTTTGATTGCGTATATGTTAAGGGTTCTTACAGATATGCAACTGCATTAAGAGCTTTGTCGGAAGCATTTTTGGGCAAGGCATATCAACCAATATCTCCAACCTCTTTTGATATAGGGCATGACAAAATACTAACTCATTTAATCTTGGACAAAGCAGGCATTCCTATGCCCAAGACTTATTTATTTTCGAATTATGCTTCAGTTAAATCTTTTCTTAAAAATGCACCCTATCCTATAATTGTAAAATTGCCGAGAGGAACGCAGGGGAAGGGTGTTACTTATGTTGAGAGTCATGCGGCAGCATCGTCGCTTTTAGATATGCTTGCTCATTTGAGGCAACCTTTTTTAATTCAAGAGTATGTGGAAACTGGAGGTATAGATTATAGATTATTGGTAATAGGCGATAAGATTTTTGGGTATAAGCGTATAGCTCAATCTGATGAAAAAAGAGCAAATGTGCATTTGGGTGGTGCTGTGGAAAAGATTGAAATTACACAGGAGCTCAAAAAGATTGCTTTTAAAACTTCAAAAGCAATAAATGCTGATATCTGCGCTATTGATATGTTGTTGACATACAAAGGTCCCAAGGTTATTGAAGTAAACCTGAGTCCGGGGTTACAAGGAGCCACGAAAGCTATTGGGGTCAATTTGGCTGGAGTTATTGCTAAACAATTACATGATAAAACGGTGAAGTTTAAAGACAAAATCAGGAAAGAACACAATTTATTTTCAGAATTGGGCATAAATCTGGAAGACTCTAATGAGAATAATGTGGAAATTATTTCAGAATTTGAATTTAAAGGCAACAATGTTATTTTGCCTCAATACCTCACGAAAATCTGCAAATTTAGGCCAGCAAAGAATTATAAATTTGTTGTCAACCATAATAAGTTGATAATCTCAGAAGGGGAATGATATTCAGAAAAATCCCCATTAAAAATAAGCAAAATACATTTGCAAAAAATGAAACAATTGCCCATTATAACAAGATTTAGGATTAAAAGCCGACGGATACTTCTTAGATGTGATTTTAATGTAAGTTTAGAAAATAATGAAATTATGGACGATACGCGAATTAAAGCAGCATTACCCACGATTAATTATGTTTTAAGTAAAAAACCAAAAAAGCTTGTGATTATCTCACACTTGGGCAGACCCCGACGGGTTGATAAACGATTTTCTTTAAGACCTGTTGCAGGACATCTGTCAAAATTATTAAAGCGAAAAGTTGCATTTAAAACCCTAAGCGAAGAGTTAGAAACACCTGAAAGAACCGGGATCGTACTGTTAGAAAATATAAGATTTTACAAACAAGAAACAAAAAACGACGAAAAATTTTCTTACCTGCTTTCAACCTTGGGCGACATTTTTGTTAATGATGCTTTTGCAACGATGCACAGGAAACATGCTTCAACTTACGGTTTAGCAAAATATCTAAAATCCTGTATTGGTCTTCTGGTTAAAAAAGAGATGGAAGCCCTTGACTTTTCAAATAAAAAACGACCTGTCTCCGTGGTTTTGGGTGGCTCAAAACTTTCTACCAAACTTTTTGTGATTAAATCCTTAATAAAGAGAGTAGATTACATCTTTCTTGGCGGAGCGATGATTTTTACATTTTACAAAGCTCAGGGTTTAAACATTGGGAAATCTTTATGGGAACCAGATATGGTTGAAGAAGCTAAGAATCTGCTTAAATCAAAAAAAATAATACTCCCTGAAGAAGTGATAATCTCAAGGAGTATAGATAAACCCCTTGGTTTGAAAACCGTTTCGGCATCAAAAATCCCAAAAAATTATTTTGGGGTTGATTTGAGTTATAAATCTATCTTTAATTTTTTGCAATATCTGCTTAAATCAAAAACAATTTTCTGGAATGGTCCTTTGGGAAAATATGAAGTTGATGCATTTAAACAAGGTTCTGAGGAATTTGCTACTTTTTTATCTCTTGTTCCAAATTCTTACAAAATTGTAGGCGGTGGGGATACTTTAACACTGTTGAATGAACTTAACCTTTTGAACAAGTTTGATTTTGTTTCAACCGGTGGCGGAGCTTCTCTTGAATATATAGCAAAGCGAACTTTGCCATTCTTAGAATTTTTAAGAAAACAAAAGCTTTAATGGATTTCAACAATCTTTGTTCTTGAAGTTTTTCCTGAAACGATAATAATGTTCTTTTTTCCGAAATAATCTTTGAGTACGGAGATCAATTCCTTGTTTGCTTTTCCTTTTACAGGATTAGATTTTAAATCAACTTCATAAATGTTTAATTCTTTGTTGAATGAAATTTTTTGTTGAGGTTTATTTGGTCGAACCTTAACAGCGATTCTCATGGTTTTAAATGAAAGTTTCCTTCATCATGTAAAAATTTATTCGTAATCCCGCCAAACATGGCCGCATTTTGTGCATTTTAAGAATTTTGTTTCTGGTTCATCTGACGCCCGAGTTTGGAGCAGCCAAAAGTAGGCTTTATTGTTTCCACATCTTGGGCATTTCTCATCGGTTATTGGCAAGTTTTCTTCATTATTCTTCTCAATGACTTCAATTTCTTTTTCTTTTTTAACTGGTTCGGAAATTTTTGTTTTAGTTTCTTTGCCAATCTCTTTTTCATAGCCACATTTTAAGCATACTAATTTTCTTTTTTTACCAACAGTTTTGGGTATCAGTAACCCGCCACATTTTTTGCAAAACATACTCATGATTTCACCTTCTTAAAAATTTTTGATATATCTCAAATAACCAAATTTTTGGATAGCCTAAGTATGGTATCCGAAAGACAGCTTTTCCGTGAATCCTCTTACTGTTAATAAAATACTCGTCAGGATTTTGATTCGCATTATGATCGCCTTTGGTTTCAAAGACGATTGAATCGTTAATTTTGGTTTTATTCACAACCCTGTGAATTACCGGATATTTCAAGAAGAGCGAATCAAATACGATCACATCCCCTACTTTTATCTTTTCCGTTCCAGGATTATAAATTATCATAACATCTCCTTTATGAAATCCATTAATGAATGGAAACCTTTCAAATTCTTCTTTTGAAATGTTTCTTTGCTCGTACCAATCACCGCAAGCGCCCCAGTAGGAGTTAAAATTGTGCGCATATTCATCCAAAGCTTTTCCACATATGACTCTTTCATTATTGAGCCTATGATCCATGCTTCCTGAGACCACTGCAACCAGGGGCAAATCTGTATGCAGTGTAAACTCTAAGATTGGAAAAAACATAAACTTGATTATTATATAGGATATTATGAATGCAAGTACCCAGCTGAGTACCGAATCGCCTTTCCAAATGAATGTCCACAAATTTTTGATTCGTTTGAAAGTTTTTTTAATCTTACTCATAATTTTCTTTAGATAAGCAATTCAGTTAAAAATCTTTTGAATTTTTAGAATCATTCTATGTGTATAATTTTCTGCGCAAACACTTTGCAATAAAGTTTAATAAGGTCTAAGATTCTGTGAAAGGAAAAGGCCGAATTTATTTATTTTTTATTTAAACTTGAAATTAGTATCTTTTAATTTTTTGTTTTGAGCTCACGTTGTGTTTCTTTAAGGTTCTTTTCGCACTTTTGTAAATTTTAACTACGAAGTGATAAGTAACGCTTAAATAAAATGTTTTTTGGATATTGTTGAAATAATCAGACTTTTTGAAAACTGCATTAATTTTTGTTAACTTAGGGGTCATTTTATGAGAGTGTTTATGCTGGGTTGGGAATTCCCGCCATATAACGTTGGAGGATTGGGGACAGCTTGTTATGGGTTAACCAAAGCGCTCTCAGCATTAGGCGTGAAGGTCATTTTTGTAGTTCCAAAAGCGCCTGCCGAATTCGATTATGATTTCTTAAAAGTTGTTAATGCAGGTATAGATTTGGAACATCTTGAGGAATATATCCCGATTGATTCAGGCATAATTCCTTATCACGAATCTATGTCAGGTCCAGTAATCTTGAAGAATGATGTTGTTAGGAATAAGAAATTCCAATTATATGGTTCTAGAATCTTTGATGAAGTTAATTTGTTTGCTGAGAAAGTTTTAAATGTCGCGTCAGATTTTGCTTTTGATTTGATTCATGCTCATGATTGGATGACCTACCCTGCAGCAATCAAACTCAAACAAAAAACTGGCAAACCTCTAATATTGCATATACACGCAACGAGTTTTGATCGGGGGGTTATTGGAATTAATCCACGAGTTTATGAAATTGAAAAAAGAGGATTTCAAGAAGCTGACCTTATCGTAGCCGTGAGCGAATTTACTCGCAGAACAGTGATTAACAAATATTCAATCAATCCTGAGAAAGTTAAGGTTGTTCATAATGGTGTTCTGCTCAATAACAAAAATAACCTCTATGATGTGAAGATATTTCCAAATGATCATATTGTTTCTTTTGTGGGGCGAATAACTATACAAAAAGGTCCTTTGTATTTTGTTGAGGCAGCTAAAATCGTGAGTGAATTCATACCAAATGTTAAGTTCTTGGTTACCGGTAGCGGAGACATGTTACCGCAAATGATTCACAGAACTGCGGAACTTGGTTTGTCTGACAAAATTATTTTTACAGGGTTTTTAAGAGGGAAAGAGTTAGATAAAATTTATGCAATGTCCGATGTTTATGTTATGCCTTCAGTTTCTGAACCTTTTGGAATAACTCCGTTAGAAGCAATAGCTAACGGAACCCCCGTCATTATTTCTAAGCAGTCAGGAGTATCTGAAGTTTTGAATAATTGCTTGAAAGTAGATTATTGGGATGTTGAAAAAATGGCGAATTATATCATAGCAGTTTTGAGATATAATGAATTAAAAGAGACTCTTAGAACCCACGCTTTCATGGAAATAACAAACATTAATTGGGATAATGCTGCAAAAAGACTTGAGAAAATTTACGAAGAGGTGCTAAATGGTTGCTGTTAACTTTTATTTTCAGGTTCATCAACCATATAGGATGAAAGATTACAGAGTTTTTGATATTGGCAGGAGTCACGATTATTTTGATAAAAAGAAGAATGCTAAAGTTATCAAGAAAGTTAGCAAGAAATGTTATCTTCCCATGAATGCTTTATTGTTATCTTTGCTTGAGAAATATCCAGAGTTTAAGGTTGCTTTTAGTTTTTCAGGCGTTTTTCTTGATCAACTTGAAGAATATGCTCCTCATACCTTGCAAAGTTTTCGGAGATTAGTTAAGCATAAAAATGTGGAGGTTCTTGCTGAAACTTATTATCATTCTTTAGCGTATTTATATTCTATAGATGAATTTGTTGATCAGGTAACTTCTCATATGAAAAAAATTCAAAAAGTCTTTGGGAAAACACCTCAGGTGTTTCGCAACACTGAATTAATTTATGAGAATAACCTTGCAGTTACTGCACAGAAACTTGGGTTCAAAGCAGTGATTACCGAAGGTGCAGATCATATTCTTGGTTGGAGGAGTTCAAATTATGTGTATTTTGCTAAGGGGTCAAAATTACCAATTTTGTTGAAGAATTATCGATTATCGGATGATATTGCGTTTAGGTTTTCTAATAAAGAATGGAAAGAATGGCCTTTAACTGTAGAGAAATATGTTGCGTGGATTAATGAAATAGATGGTCCTGTTTTGAACCTGTTTATGGATTATGAAACTTTTGGCGAACATCAATGGAAAGATACGGGAATATTCGAATTTATGAAAGTTCTGCCTAAGAAACTTCTTGAAGAAAGGCATTCTTTTGTAACTCCTTCAGAAGCTGTGAAAAAATTTAAGCCCGTTGGAGAGATTGATGTGCCTCATTTAATCTCTTGGGCTGATATTGAGAGGGATATCTCAGCTTGGAGAAGTAATGCTATGCAGCATTCTGCCTTGGAGAAAATATATTCTATTGAAAAAGATGTTAAATCTTTGGGAAACAAAAAGCTTATAGAAGACTGGCGGAAACTCCAGACATCAGACCATTTTTATTATATGTGTACAAAATACTTTTCAGATGGAGATGTGCATAAATATTTTAATCCTTATGAGAGTCCTTATGAGGCGTTCATATTTTTTATGAACATTTTTCAGGACTTGAAAGGTAGGATAAATGCTCTGAAGAGAAATAAGGCCATTGAAAAACTTGAATCATCTAATATCAATTTGGAAAAGAGTTCAGTTTCAAAGAAAAAAATTGGGAAGAATGAAAAATTAAAATCTAAATCCAAAACCAAAAGTGCTAAAAAGAAAGTTGCTGTTGAAAGTTGATTTTGTTTTTGGTTTAAAATATAACATGATCGCAAAATTGGAGGGGGTAATATGTTATTTAAAAAAGGTGTTGTAAAAATGAGTTCATCAAGGAAATCAAAGAATGTTAAGAAAAACTCGGATAATCTGTTTGATGAGATTGAACCCGAACATTATTTTTTGGTGCGGGATGGCACCGTGTTAAAGAGTTTGCTTGAATTGGTGGATGCATTGGAGTTTATGGACGACGAAACATTTAGGTATCATGTGAACGATGTTAGAAATGATTTTTATAACTGGATAAAGGATGTTTTTGGTGAGGAGGAATTGGCAGTTAGAGTTCTTTCCGCAAACAACAAGAACGAGATTCAGGTAGTTCTGCTTAGGGAAATGGTGCGTAGATTGTTGCCGTTGTACGAAAAAAAGAAAGTAAAAAAGAAGCCAACAAAAAAGAATGCAAAAAAGAATAAACTTGTCAAAGTTAAATAAAAAAGTGAAGAAATTTTTGTTTGTGAAACAATGAAATTGTTTGAAGTTTCTTGGGAAGTTTGCAATAAGGTTGGCGGTATTAATACTGTGTTGAGGTCTAAAGCAGAATTTGTATCTGAAAAGTTTCGCGAGAATTATTTTTTGATTGGACCTTTTTTCAAGGACAAGAGCAAAGGAGAATTCTTACAAAGGCCTGTTCCTGATATTTTTAAAGAGGTTTTTGGAAGTTTAAAGGAACGAGGGATCTTTTGCAGATTTGGTAACTGGTTAATTCGTGGAAAACCGAATGTGATACTTATTGAGCTTTCGGATAAATTCCTAACACGAGGGTCGGAATTTAAAGGGAAATATTGGGAAAAGTTTAAGATAGATTCTCTCAATTCACAATTTTATGATTATGATCAGCCTATGCTGTGGTCAACAGCAGCAGGCATCTTAATAGAAGAGTTTCTTGGAGCAAATCCTCACGAACAGACAATTGTTCATCTTCATGAGTGGTTGGCTGCGGGTTCAGGACTCTATTTGAACCTTGGGAATGATTTAAAATCAAAAGTTTCCCTAATTTTTACGACCCATGCTACAACGTTAGGTAGAGCAATTTCAGGGACCGGGATGAATCTGTATGATATTATCGAAAAAATAAACCCTGATGAAGAAGCTTACAGGTTGGGTATTCACACAAAACACCAGACAGAAAAAGTTATAGCAAACATATCAAATGTCTTTTCAACAGTCAGCGATATTACTGGATATGAAGCCAGAATTTTTTTTGGAAGGTCTCCTGATATCATCTTGCCTAATGGAATTAATCCGTTGCCAAATACTATAGAAGAATTATTGATGAAGCACAAAGAGTTTCGGGATAAAATGAGACATTTTCTTACCTATATGTTTTTTCCATATTATCCAATCAATTTAGAACAAAGTTTGACTTTCTTTTTGGCAGCTAGATACGAATTTAAGGCGAAAGGCATTGATCTTTACTTGGATGCTCTGTCTAAACTTAACAAAAAGCTCATAGAGAAAAAAAGCAAAAAGACTGTTTTCGCATTTCTTTTTGTGCCTGCAGGGGGAAAAGCTATTAGAGAAGAAATTGTTGAAAATAGAGAGATTATAAACGATTTCGCGGATAAATTGTTTTCTGCTAAGGAGGAAATTCTAAACAGGTTGTTCCAGTGTGCTTTGACTGGTAAGGATGTTTTCGTTTCTAAATTGCTCCAATCAGATATCGCGAATGAAGTGAAAAAGTTGAGATTATCTCTTCAGAAAGAAGGACTACCTCCAATAATTACTCATTATATTAATTCTGAGGGCAGAGATGCTATTTTGAGTAAACTGAGACAATTAAATCTTCTTAATCAAAAAGATTCAAAAGTCAAAGTAATTTTTTACCCGATTTATCTTACGGGGAAAGATGGGTTGTTAAATTTGGACTACTCTGAAATGATTATAGGTTCGCATTTTGGAGTGTTCCCATCAGTATATGAACCCTGGGGTTATACTCCTTTGGAATCGGCAATGCGAGCTGTTCCAGCAGTAACCTCAGATTTGTCAGGATTTGGAAGATATCTTGTTGATTCAGGATTGGACGGTAAAGGTGTTTTTGTTTTGAGATTGGCTAACAAAAGTTATGAGGAACAGGTTGAAGAACTTGCTAATGTTTTGTTTATGTTTTCTAACCTTAACAGAGATAAACGAATTAATTATAAAATAAAAGCGCATGAAATTGCTTTAAAGTTTAATTGGGAAAAACTTATTCAAAATTACTTTAAAGCTTATGATTTGGCGATTGATAAAATGGGATGAAAGTGGAATTGAGAAAAGATTGTGTTTTGGACAGGTATGTTGTTTTGGCTACAAACCGAAGTAAAAGGCCTTGTCAGTTCAAGAATAAAGATGAATCTTTGAGCAATCTCGCTGAAATTGATGAAAATTGTCCGTTCTGTCCAGGGAATGAGGATAAAACTCCAAAGGAAATTGGTAGAACTGGTGATGGACAACGGTGGGTTTTTAGATGGTTTGAAAATAAATTTGCGGCAGTGGATTTGAATGGAGATTATGTTGTCAAGACGGACAACGAATTTTATACCTTTGGGAATGCATTTGGCAAACATGAAATTATTGTTGAAACGCCAAAGCATAATATTCAGTTATGGGACCTTGATGAAGAACAGCTTGCCGATTTGATTTCAATTTATAATTTTAGAATTGAAGAACTTAGCAGGATTCCGGGTGTTAAGTATGTTGCTTTGTTTAAGAATCACGGTCCTGCTGCGGGAACTTCTGTGGTTCATTCACATTCGCAGGTTATAGCATACAATATTGTTCCATTTTGGGTCAGGGAAGTGATAAAATCTGTGGCGAAGTTTGAAGGTTGTCCATATTGCCAACTTTTAGAAAAAGAAAAAAATTCTGAAAGGCATGTTCTTGAAACGGAACATTTTTTGACATTTACGCCGTATGCTTCACAGTATCCATTTGAAGTTGTGATCTTTCCAAAGAAACACGTAAGGTTTTTAAACGAATTGAGGGATAATTTTGATGAATTAGCGATTCATTTAAAACGAGTACTTTCGAAATTAAAGGAACTCAATTGTTCTTATAATATCTCTTGGATGAATTCGTCTTTTGATAGAGATTTGCATTTTCATGTTAAGATTATTCCCCGGATAACAAAACCTGGGGGTTTTGAATTTTTTGGCACTCATATTAATGTGGTAACTCCAGAGGATGCTGCAAGTTTTTATCGGGGGGATTTAAAATGACCAAAATATACTATGCTGGCGAGGATAAGGTGATTAGCTCAGAACAACTGGACAAAGATTATCGATTATCAATTTATACGAATAAAGCTTACTTTACAATTCCTTTTGGGAACGCAAGCAACTTTGACGGCTTTTTTGTTAAAGACAGAGGCGAATTTTTTAAGATTATAGACCTTATTGATTTCCCGACTTTGGATTTTACTCATCCTGAAAAAGTTGTTATTGTTGGAAATTCTTTTACGACATATCATGGTTTCATTAGTAGTTCATTTTACTTAGATTCAGATAGCGGCGCTTTGTTGTATGAATCCAATTCTTCACTGAAAATGCGTTTTTATTTTGATGTAAAAAAGATGTTTGATAATAGAGAATGGGGAAGGTTTTATGATTTGAAGATGGTACGGGATAATCTATGGGTTGTACATTTCATAAAGAAAACCGATGAGCGAGAAGATGGGGATTCTGGAAAAAAAGAATTTGAAAAATATGTCTTTATCAAGTTTAACGGTGAATCTAAGCGTATTGATTCCTGGAAACAAAGAAAATATCTTTACGACCTTGAGCGTAATTCAAAAAATGTAGATCGATATGTTTTTTCTGGTCTTGAGATCAAAGCGAATAGGTTTATGATTTTGGCTTCAGATAATCTTGAGGAGGGTTACAATCTCATAAATGCGCGATTTAAGGTTTTTGATAAAATTGTCAAAACTGAAAGCAGTTTCTATTTAAACAGAACTTCGCGATTTGAAGAAGTTAATTTTGCTTATAGTCGGGCTCAGCATTCTTTATTAGCTTTGGCAGGAGAAAATTACCTTATGGCAGGTCTTCCCTGGTTTTATCAGGAATGGGCTCGTGATGAAGCTTTGTCTTTGAAAGCTTTAGTTATTAGCGGTGAACTAAATAAAGCAAAGAAATATATGGAAAATTTGTTGAACAATGTGTATTATAATGGTAAGATTCATTCCAATTTGAGCGAGAGAACAGTCTTTTCTATAGACGCTTTGCCCTGGTTGTTCCATAGCATAGCATACTTAATAAGATTTGCAGAAAAGGAAAATCTTACAGCTTACTTATTCTCAAACAAATTCATTAAACATTTTGAGGACTCTTTGATAAAGACCCTTGACTTGATTGACAAATATTATATCAAAGGCGATTTGGTTTGTTCCGCAGAACACGAGACTTGGATGGATTCAAGTTTCGGTAAGGATAAGAGGCAAGGATTTTTGTTGGAAGTACAAGCAATGTATATGTATTTGTACAAATTGGCTTATGCTTTAACCGGGAATGAATACTATCGCGATATGGAGAATAAAATAAGGATTGCAACAGTTAACAATTTTTATAATAACAACATACTTTATGATGATTTAGAAAACAGATTTTTTAGGCCCAACATATTCATAGCATACTATTTTTATCCTGAGATGTTATCTTACCTTCAATGGCGAAATGTTTTTGATGCAGCCATTAGAAAGTTATGGTTGTCTTGGGGCGGATTTGCAACGATAACTAAAAACTCAAAACTCTTTTGCCATAGACATACCGGAGAAGATGCGAGAAGTTATCATCGTGGTGACTCTTGGTATTTCTTGAACAATTTGGCAGCCATTGCATTGTATCGCGTGGATAAATCCAGATATGCAAACTATATTGCAGATATAATTGCGGCGAGTACAAATGATATACTTTGGCTAAACTCTCTGGGTTCGGCTAGCGAGTTAAGTTCTGCAGAATTGCAAACCGGCCAGGGCGCTTTTAATCAGGCGTGGAGTAATGCAACTTTTATTGAAATGATAACTGAATTGATGAAAGACCTTTAATCATTCTTTTTTTTAAGTTCTTTGATAAATTCTTCTTTTAACAAATCAAGCGGTCCTTTAAGTGCTGGATTAATTGTGGTAAACTTGTTGATTAACGAATCCAATACGTTTACAATTTCATCAAATTCGTGTTTTTTGTTTTTATTGACGAGGTTAAATAATCTTTTCGCTTCAAGTTCAGCCGACTTTATGTCTTCAATTATCTGCTCCCTGTTTTTAGATACTTGCTTCTCATCTCTTGCAGAATCCTCAATTTCATTGTGAAACTCAATAGTTTCAATATTGAGATGCCAGTTGCTGTCCTTTTGAGATTCTTCACCTTTTTCAGATTCCCCGAATAAATCTATCGATAGTAAATCTAAAAAATCGTCGTTTTCATCACTTTCTCCAGTGTTATTCTCTTCGTAGCTCTGTGCATCATTATCGCTTTTTTTCACAGAGATGACATACATTCGGTCGTAGTAACTAAATTCAAATTGATTAAACCCGCGAGAATTTAGGTATAACGCATTTTGAATTATTTTTGAAATGTTCTCATCTGAAATTGATAAATTATAAAGTTTGGTCTCAGGGACTTCTTTTTGCTCTATGTTCTTGCTCTCTTTATTGAAAACATAGGCAATTCTTTTCTCTCCAATCTTTTTTTCAATCTTTTTTGAGAGTCTATCGAATACAATAGTATCATAACATCCTTGTTTGATACTTTTGCTGAAGCCGTAATTAGTTTTGATTTCAATTTTTGTTTTGCAAATTGTTACGATTCCCGATATCTTGGGTTTTACCAATCTCTGGATGATTATTCCGCCTTTGCAATCTTCATTTGAGAATACAAACATTTCTTTTCCCAAGTACCGAATCAAATCCTTGAAGCTCCCGATATTGATAATTGTTGGGACTTTTTCATTAAATTTAGAGGGATAACAACTTGGTCTAATTACTAATTCGAAATTTTCAGTATTCTGCGAGAGGTCATTTAAATTTGATACATTTAAAGCAGAATAGACACTTTCAATTTCTTCAATTATTTCTTTGCCGAGTTCAATTGTTTTGCAATCATAATTATAACTTGAAACCTTTAAAGCTTCACGGATGAAATTGTAAGGTAATACAAATCCTTCAGGAATAATAAAACTATCAGAGATTATAGAGAGATTTTTTGCTTTTTCCCCTATTGTTGATAAATCGAAATCCGAACATTTGTTTAGAGAGATGATTTTTGCCATAAAATTATCCCGAATTTTTCTATTATAAAACTTTCTTTTTAGCAGAGTTTTTGATGCGTTTATTAAAATCCTTCACTTAAAAAGAATCTATTATCATATACGAGTATCCAATTTATGTATCATAAGCTTTATAAAGCTTGCTATCTTAGAAACTGTTGTATCGCGTTTTGGCGTGTTTGTTAAAAATGAAAATCGATGAAAAACTTGAGAACAAGGTAATTTCCTATTTGTGCGGCGAGGATACGCTGCCAATAATTCATCTCCTTAAAGGGAAATATAATGTATCAGAATTTGACATAGCCGAAGCC